>PVMS01160043.1_pt1 | contig 11208 bp, 13 predicted proteins | sample 1853461 | NCBI WGS metagenome assembly PVMS01 (sample SAMN08582032, study PRJNA380276) | Marine sediment metagenome, whole genome shotgun sequencing project. | isolation source: ocean sediment barecode stripped | collected 2017
TTACTGCCCATAACGGTTTTCAAGACCGCCGCCTTCGTCCACTCGGCCATCCCTCCAGGTTTCGCTTAACTCTCCCGAGCGGCGAGATTCTACCATGACTACCCTATCCGCCAGCGAGCGGAAAAGAGCGCAAGAGTTTTAATTAGTCTCGGAGGCCGCGCTTTTTCCGGAGCGGAGCGAAAGACTTTGCGCCGCGATCATGCCAACAAATAAGGGCAACCAGAAGGTGATCGCTCGATATCCAAGGACAATCAGCGCCGCAGCGCTTACTGGAACATGCAGCGATGCCAAGCTTAGCGTGACAATACCCTCAACAATTCCAAGACCAGCAGGAGTGGGAGAAACGATCACAAATAAATAGGCCAGCGCAAAAGCGGCAAACACAGTGGGCGCAAACAATGGGACTCTGAAGGCCAGAAACATAAGCGCAAAGATCGCGATCATAAAAGTTTTGCTTATTGCAGAGGTAAAAATGGCCAGCAGCAATTTTCTGGGCTGCTCTTTCACCTGTGTTAAGCCATCTGCAATTTGTTTGGCAAAGATTTCTGCTCGATCTTCTTCAAGAAGATCTCGTTTTCGAAAGGGAAAAACGAGCTTGTTTACGAAACGACTGATGCGCCGCAAGACCCTTGATAATCTTCGTTCTGAGCGCGATCCTAAATATAGAATGGTCGCCAGCGTAAGAGCCATGATCCAGAGGATCGCCGAAGCGACCAACTCGGGCGTATTTAAACTTCCGCTGCGAAAAAGCGCAATCAGGCCCAAGGTCAGGAAAAAAGTAAAGCTAAGATATTCAACAAGAACAAACAATGCACCTGCCACTGTGGCATGCGCTGAAGAGACCCTATTGCGCTTGGCATCCGCTATAAGAACAGCCAGGCTGCTCATGCCACCGGAAGGGGCAACGAAAGTAATAAAATTCATTGAAGATGTTATAGGAAGCAAACGAATAATGTTTCTGGAAATACCCAGCGAGCGAAAGACGGCCGAAAGCGTGACAGCTGTCATAGTAAGCACGAAAAATTCAACAAGAACTGCCAGAGCGAAATATCGCCAATCGCCTTGCCTGGCAATATCAAGCATTGATTCTAATTGAGAAAAATAGTTAATAATGAATATAAAGCCCAAAAAGAAAATTAGTCCGGCAAATAATTTTCGCATGGCGCGCATTATACAGGAGGGCTTTCCAGATTGCTTTGCATTCATATCCATTGAATAGCGGGAAAATGCGGGGTGGCAATATCTTATAATTGCTGAAAATGAGCGATACTTCCAGCGTTGGAAGGGGTTAAAGTTAATCCAAGGAGTTCTAAATGACAGAAAAATTGGCTTGGGTTGAAAACGAGCTTTCCCAGCTAAAAGAAGCGGGCTTGTACAACCACATTCGATCTCTGAATTCGCCGCAGGGAGCATGGTTGCAAGTGGATGGAAAACGCGTTTTAAACTTGTGTTCAAATAATTATTTGGGCTTAGCCAATCACCCTCGTCTTATCGAGGCCGCCAAAAAAGCGCTCGATGAATTTGGCGTGGGGCCGGGCGCGGTTCGCACGATTGCTGGCACCATGCTCTTGCATGTGGAGCTTGATAAGCGCATCGCTGCCTTTAAGGAAGTGGAAGCAGCCATCTCCTTCCAATCCGGATTTACCGCCAATTTGGGAGTGATTCCTGCGCTGGTGGGTAAAGAAGATGCCATCTTTTCTGATGAGCTCAATCACGCCAGCATTATTGATGGTTCTCGTTTATCGGGCGCCAAGATCATCCGCTTTGCGCACGCTGATCCCAATGACCTGGAAAAACAATTGCATGAGCATCGCAAAGATTTTCGTCGTGCCCTGGTGATCACTGATGGCGTATTTAGCATGGATGGTGATATTGCTCCCTTGGACGAAATATATTTGAGAAGCGAAGCGGCAAATGCGCTCTTGATGGTAGATGATGCACATGGCGAAGGCGTGATGGGCGCAGGTGGCCGCGGAATAGTAAATCACTTTGGCCTTAGTGGAAAAGTGGATGTTGAAGTGGGCACTTTTTCAAAAGCTTTTGGAGTTGTTGGTGGAGTTGTTGCTGGCAACGCGAAGATCGTGGAATGGCTGCATCAAAGAGGGCGTCCCTTCCTCTTTTCTTCAGCAATGAGCGTTCCAGATGTGGCCGCATGTTTGGCGGCCATTGATTTATTGGAAGAATCTTCAGAGCTTGTGGATCGCCTATGGGCGAATGCTGAATTATTCAAATCCGAATTAAAGAAAATGGGATTTGATACGGGAAAGAGCGTCACTCCGATCACGCCCGTGATGCTGGGTGAGGCCAAGCTGGCTCAGAAATTCAGCCAATCGCTTTTTGATGAAGGCGTATTTGCAATGGCGATCGGCTATCCTACCGTGGCGCAAGGCAAGGCTCGAATTCGAGCGATGATGTCCGCCGCACTAAGCGAGCAGGATATTGAGCAGGCTTTGGCTGCCTTTGAAAGCGTTGGAAAAAACTTAGGACTTATAGCTTGAGCGAGGACATTTAATTATGATGCAACAAAGATCGGGAAAATTCATTATTGGCCTAACGGGCAATATCGCCGTTGGGAAAAGCGTGGTGCGCAAAATGCTGGAGCATGTTGGCGCATTTGGAATTGATGCTGATGCCCTCTCCAATCGCGCAATCGCAGTAGGCTCGCCTGGCTATCAACCCGTTGTTGAAACCTTCGGTCGCTATATTCTAAAAAAAGACGGAAGCATCGATCGTTCAAAATTGGGGCAGATCGTCTTTGCTGATCCTGAAGCATTGGCTGCCCTGGAGGCGATTGTTCACCCATTGGTTCGTGAAGCCGTGGGCATGCTCATTCGCAAGAGCAGAGCCAAAGTAATCGTGATCGAAGCCATCAAATTGTTAGAGTCCCCACTGAGAGAAGTTTGCGACAGTATTTGGGTAACAACCTCAGAGCCTGAAATTCAGATCGCCCGATTAAAAAAGAATCGTGGCATGCGCACGCTGGATGCGATGCGCAGGATGGAAGCTCAATCCTCTCAAGAAGAAAAAGTTAGCCAAGCGGATGTGGTCATTCATAATGCCGCCTCGATAAGATCAACCTGGGAACAGGTGAAATCAGCCTGGAAATTGCTCTTTCCTGAAGTTGAGGGAGATACGGTTCCCAGAAGGATCATCGAAAAAAGCCCAGCTCCAGGAAAAAATAATAAATGGACCATTGCTCAAGCCCGGCCAAGGCAGGCTAAAATGATCGCGGAATTTTTGACAGTCAATGGAGCCAACGGGCTTTTCTTTACTGAAGACGACATTATGGAAGCTTTTGGATCCAAGGCCTTTCTCTTACTTCAAGCCGAGGAGGGATTAATTGCTCTGCTTGGCTGGAAAGTGGAAAATCTGGTGGCAAGTGTAGATAGCCTTGTTTGGAAAAAAGACAAACAAGCGGGCGAGATTATTTCACTCCTTTCCCAAGAGGTGGAAGAAGCATCCAAAGAACTGCAATGTGAAGTGATATTGATTTTCTCAGACCGTATGCAATCTCAAAACGAAATTTATTCGGCGCTTGGTTATGAAGCAATGGCCCCGGAACGGTTAAACGTGGCCGCATGGAAAGAAGCGGCTCTAGATTCTTTCGACGATAATCACGTGATGTTTTTCAAGGCATTGAGGACAGATCGCATTTTGCGACCTATGTAGGACAAAGGAATTATTTCCATGGGTCAGATTTTTGATGAACTAGTTTTCATATTACAGCGGCTCTCTGTTTCGAGTTTCGTGGATCTCTTCTTGATGACGACGATCTTCTTCACGATTCTGATCTTTATTCGCGATACGCGCGCGATGGTGCTTCTTCGCGGAATACTGCTTCTATACATATTGATAGTCCTGCTGGCGGCATTATTTGATCTGCCCGCATTTTCCTGGTTCGTTTCCAACTCAATTCCAGCAATCCTTGTAGCCATTCCGGTAATATTTGCACCGGAAATTCGTCGTGCACTAGAACGCCTCGGCCGGGCTGGTGATTTCTTTACCTCAGGCCGTGGCAAAAGCGAAAGCACCGATGTGCTTTCTGCCGTTACACGTGCAGCCACCCGCCTTTCTGAAAGGAGACATGGCGCGTTGATCGTTATTCAGCGCCTGGATAATTTGGATGAATATGTGGAAACTGGGGTTTCCCTTGGCGCAGATGTGAGCGCTGAATTATTGCTGCAAGTTTTCTACCCCAATACACCGCTCCATGATGGCGCTGTGATTATTGCAAATCGCCGCGTCATGGGTGCCGCTTGTGTGATGCCGCTTTCTTCCAGTGGAGTGCTGAGCAAAAGCCCCGAGCGCCAAATGGGCTTGAGGCATCGTGCAGCCCTGGGTACATCTGAAGTGAGTGATTCAGTAGCAATAGTTATTTCAGAAGAGAGTGGGGCCATATCCGTTGCATTTGGCGGCCGAATGATCCATCGATTGGGGCGTGATCGACTGGAAGGCGTACTTCGGGCTTTCTATGAGCCAATTGAAAGCCCCTCCAGCTTTGAAGATTTGTTTTTCCGTTTGCTGCCCTTTTTGGCACCTCGCAAAAAGGATCCCACAGAGGTGTAGATGCTGACGCGTATATGGAAATTTATTTGGAAAAATATTGGCAGCCTCGTCCTGGCATTTGCTCTGGCTTTTGCTGTCTGGATTTCGGCGGTTGTTGCTGCAGATCCAAATGAACAGCGTGCCTATCCAAATCCACTTGACTTGGAAGTTCTTCAACTATCCAGTGATTTAATATTAATTGGGGATCTTCCTGGAGATATTTCTGTTGAATTGAGCGCACCCGCCTCACTCTGGGACAGAATCTCAAATGAGCCAAATGTTTTGGAGGCCTATATTGTTCTTGCAGATCTGGAAGCAGGCGAGCATCTGCTTCCCGTACAGATCCAGTCCAATATCGATCCTGTTCGATTAATTAGCGTAGACCCTGCTGAAGTGACCGTTACATTGGAAATGCGAACTTCGCGAACGCTTGATGTCTCGGTAAATGTAGTCGGCACGGTGGCGCTGGGTTTCCAAATTGAAGATATTTCGCTTTCAAACAGCGAAGCAAGAATTTCAGGACCAAGTTCAATAGTTTCAGAGGTCGATCAGATCCTTGCAAATCTTGATGTAGATGGAGAAAGGGAATCTCATTCAAATCTGATCGATCTAGTGGCATTGGATGCGGATGGCAATTCTCTGTCTGGCCTGTCACTGTTGCCATCAAGTGTGGACATCCAAATTGCTATTGAGCAGGCCGGTGGATATCGTGAAGTAGCCGTGGCCGTGGAAACTTTTGGGCAGCCCTCACAAGGTTTCCGCGTCATTGATATTTCGGTGACACCCCCGATAATCACCCTCTTTTCTGATGATATTGATTTGATCGAAGGTCTTCCCGGTTTCGTAAGTACCTTGCCGCTGGACCTCACAGACGCTCAGGGAGACATTATTAGCCGCCTCGCCCTGAATTTACCGGATGGCGTTTCAGTTGAAGGAGAGCAGCAAAACGTGGAAGTGGTGATTGGCATTGCCCCAATAGAAAGCAGCATCCCCATTACTGTGGTTGTGGAAATTATTGGTTTGGCTCCGGGGACTATTGCGGAAATATCTCCGGAAAGCGTCAATTTAATTCTTTCAGGACCATTGGCGATCTTGGAATCTCTAGCGCCTGGCGATGTTCGATTGCTTGTGGATGTCAGCGAATTGGAAGCGGGCTCTCATTTGCTTGGACCCAAAGTGGAAATTCTCCCAGAAGATGTTCTAGTGCTTTCTGTAACGCCCAGTTCTGTTGAGATCGTTATCTCAATTAGCGAAAGCCCCTAATTAATAATGCCAACCCCAATCGTAGCCATTGTTGGTCGCCCTAACGTAGGGAAAAGTACTCTATTTAATCGCCTGGCGGGAGAGCGTTTGGCGGTAGTGGACGAAATTCCAGGAACTACCCGCGACCGATTGTATGCAGAAAGTGATTGGTCTGGGATCGTATTTGGCATCATTGATACTGGCGGAATCGACCCCATAAAAGTGAGCGCAGGAGGGCATCAAGAGGCGCTCTCCATCGGATCGGCAAAATTCGTTAATCAGATTCGCGATCAGGCACAGATCGCCATTCAGGATGCGGATGCCGTTCTTTTTTTTGGTGGATGTTGAAAATGGCGTGACTCCTGCGGATAAGGAAGTGGCAGAAATATTACGCAGAGAACAAAAAAAGGTGGATGGAGAATTGTTTCCACCGGTGATCCTGGTCGTCAACAAAGCAGAATCGCAGGCTCGGCGGGAAAACGCCATTGATTTCTACGAGCTCGGCATTGGAGAGCCATATGCCATCTCTGCATTGCATGGCACGGGTACGGGCGATATGCTGGATGTTCTCGTGGACGCTCTGAAAAAATTTAAATCGCTCGATACACAGGAAGAGGATGAAGCCGATTATTCTATAGCAATAGTAGGCAAGCCCAATGCAGGCAAATCAACACTGCTCAATGCATTGCTGGGCAGCGAGCGCGCCATTGTTAGCGATATTCCTGGGACCACCCGAGACGCAATTGATAGCTTTCTAAATTACGATGGCATGCGTATTCGGCTGATCGATACTGCCGGAATACGCAGACGGGGTAGGGTGGAGCCCGGAGTGGAAAAATATAGCGTGATCCGCTCTATGCGGGCCATTGAGCGCGCGGATGTGGCGCTTGTGATGATCGATGCTGAAAGCGGAATTTCTGCTCAAGATGCTCATATTGCCGGTTATGTTCAGGATGCATGGAAAAGCGCGGTTCTGCTGGTAAACAAATGGGATGTGATTAAAAAAGATACCTTTACGATTGAAGAATATCAAAATGAATTAAAAGTGAAACTGACCTTCATTGATTATGCGCCCACCTTGTTTTTTTCAGCGCTTACAAAGCAACGCTTATCCAAAGTTCTGCCTCTGGCGATAAGGGTGGCCAAAGAAAGGGAGGTGCGCTTATCCACATCCCAGGTGAACAAGTTCATTCGTGATGCCATTGATCGCCATCCGCCGCCCAATAAGGCTGGTCGACCGCCCAAGATTTATTACGGCACTCAAGTGCGCGGCAATCCACCCACCTTTCTATTTCATGTGAATGATCCCAAAATGTTTCATTTCACCTATAAGCGCTATCTGGAAAATCGTCTCCGCGAAGTTTATGGCTTTATCGGCACGCCTATTCGCATCGTGCTTCGTAGACGCTCGGAAAAATAAGTCGAAGCTATTTCCCAGAGGGAATTAACGAAGTAATGGTGCGCGTCACTTTCTTGAGCTCGTCTGTTTGCCCTTGAATTTTCTTCATATTGCCAGTTTTTAAGCCGCTTTTTACATCGCTGATCGTTTTGTGGGTTCTGACTTTATTGTCGATGATCTTCTGAGTCATTTTTTCCATATCCACCAAAAGCTTGGTTACTTTTTTGGGAATGATTGGTAGATTCTTGACAATTGGAAGCAAATTATCAAGCAGTTTGTTGATCTTGCCTGCATATTTTAGAGCGAGTGTATGCATACTGCCGATCGCTTCGGTTAGTTCGAGGGCAATCTCCTGAATTGAATCGATCATGCTCTGATGTTCACGGATCATGGCGCTGATATCATCCATAGAATCGGTCAATTTATCCGAAAAGCGTACGTATTTTACGGGTGCTTTTGATTTGCTGGCAGTACTTCGGCGACCGGATCTTGGATTTGATGACATATTATTCTCCTCTGAAATAGGGGGCTTTCCGCCAGTATATCAAGCAAAATTGCCCATTTTGCCCCATTGACCTTGACAAAGCGCTAGCATATGCTGTACCATGCCAATGGAACATGTAGGTATATGTTGGTATGAATACGGAAAATACTCAATTACTGAATAATCGTGGAGCCAAGCCGCTCTATCAGGCCCTGGCAGATTCTCTGCTCGAACGAATTCGGAATGGCGAATTGGCGCCCAATGATCGCATTCCCTCGGAAAATGAGCTGGTACAGCAATATGAAGTGGGCCGCAATACGGTTCGGCATGCCATCAGTGAATTGGTACGGCAGGGAGTATTGAAAACCATTCACGGCGTGGGCACTTTCGTAGAGGATGTCCGTCTTAGAAAGACCGCTGAATATCTGCTTGGTTTCACGCGCGAAATGCAAATGCAGGGCAAGGAAGTGGGCAGCCGTGTTTTGGAAGCCAAACTAATTCCCGCGGATCCATTTCTCTCTCGGCGATTGCAAATTCAGCTGGGTGAAGAGGTAGTTTTCCTTTCCAGAATTCGCTTGATGGATGGCGCGCCAACGGCCATCGAAAGAGCTCATTTGCCTCATGAATTATGCCCGGGCATCCTTGAGCACGATTTTTCAAAAAGTTCTCTTTATGAGGTGCTTTCCGACCATTATGGCCGCCACCCTGATCACGCTGAGCAGGAAATAGCTGCCAAACTGGCAAGCCCTCAAGTTGCCGATTATTTAGGCCTTGAAATTCCTTCGGTCGTGTTCATTTTTCATCGAGAAACCTGCTTATTGGATGGTCGAGTAATTGAATACGTGGATTCGGAAGTTCGGGCCGATCAATATCGCTTTTATACAAAATTAAAATTGCATGCGCCCTCACAGGATTTTGCTTTCAGGCGTATGCCCAGCACTTCATTTGTTGTCGATGGAATGCGCTAGCGTCCTCTATGGAGCGATTCTATAATCAAAGATTATGAAGATTCAAGGAATATGATGTCTGCAATTAGCGATCAGGAAATACAAAACATAATTGAGCGAGTACTTTCTCAGCTTCCACCAAAGGAAGCGCCTGCAATGGCAACCAGCGAGTCTCGTTCGCATAAAACGGTCGCGTTGGGGGCCGATCATGGCGGATTTGCCATGAAGGAAATGCTGAAGCAGCATTTAGCCAAGCAAGGCCACAAGATCATTGATTGCGGCACAAATTCAAGCGATTCTGTTGATTATCCAGACTTTGCCCAGGCGGTTGCCCGTAAAGTAAGCAGCAAAGAAGCCTGCTGTGGAATCATTGTAGACGGCGCAGGCATTGGCAGTTGTATGGCGGCCAACAAAGTGCCCGGAATACGGGCAGCCATGTGCTACGACTACGCCACAGCAGTGAACAGCCGGGAACATAATCATGCCAACGTGCTCACATTGGGAGCCGGCCTGATCGGCAATTCGCTGGCGAAGCAAATCGTGGATGCATGGATGATTACTGATTATGGGGAAGGTCGGCACGCAATGCGTGTGGGCAAGATTATGGCAATAGAGGCAGGAGCATGACAAATCCGGAACAAGTCAAAGAAATAGTGGAAATCGTTACGCGCGAAGTGCTGTTGGCGCTTGCAGAAGATGAGCATCAGCAGCAACATCCAGAGGCGCACCATTGCACTCAGGAATGTGCTGATGGTATTTGCGTGAAAACCTGTTTCGACCGTGTCGGTCAGGTGGTCAGTGCGGGTGCCGAGAGGCTTAGTTCCTCATTGGGCGGCATTCCTGTTGATCTGAGCGTGGCGCACATGATCGACCACACCTTATTAAAACCGGATGCAACTCCTGACCAGATCGCGCAATTATGCTTTGAGGCGCGCAAATATGAATTCGCCTCTGTGTGCATAAATCCTGGGCATGTAGCTCTTTCTGCCAACTTACTGCAGGGCACAAAGGTGAAAGTCTGCACAGTGATCGGCTTTCCATTAGGCGCTTCCGCGCCCGAAGTGAAGGCCTTCGAGACGGAAACAGCCCTTAGGGACGGCGCAACAGAAATTGATATGGTGATCAATATTGGTGCGTTGAAAGGCAAAGATCACACGCTTGTCGCCAAAGATATTGCTGGCGTTGTGCGCGTTGCTCATGCAGCTAGAGCGCTCGTCAAAGTAATTATTGAAACGGCCTTGTTGACCGAAGAAGAGAAAGTTGCGGCTTGCCTGCTGGCAAAGGAAGCTGGAGCAGATTTCGTGAAAACCTCTACAGGATTTTCCGGCGGCGGGGCCACGGTTGAAGATATTTCCTTGATGCGCCGAGTTGTGGGCCCGGATATGGGCGTAAAAGCCTCGGGCGGCGTGAGGGATTATGATGATGCCCGTCATCTGGTAGATGCAGGTGCCACGCGGATCGGGGCCAGCGCAGGCGTGAAGATATTAGCTGGTGAGCAAGAAGTTGCTAGCTTGCGCGTTGAGCCAGCCTTGCAAACAGCTGAGGCTTATTAGGAAGCAAAATGAAAATAGCAATGATCATTGGCACCACAGTTTCCACTGTGAAAAATGAAAAGCTTCAGGGCAGCAAGTTATTGATCTGCCGTGAGGCTAATGAAAAAGGTGAAGCCACTGGTATGCCCTATGTGGCCGTCGACACGGTTAATGCCGGAGTGGGCGAGTTGGTTCTAACGGCTCATGGATCAAGCGGGCGGCAAACCAATATGACCAAAGATGCCCCGGTGGATGCAGTGATCATGGCCGTGATCGATTCACTTCAAGTAGATGGGCAAGAGGCATACCGTAAATCCTGACGGGAGATGGCACTATGACTGAATTAGCAGACAAAGACCTTCTTTCCATACAGCAAGCCCGCCAAATGGTGCAGCTGGCTCGTGCAGCTCAATTGCAGTGGGCCAACGCCACGCAAGAACAGGTGGACCGCGTTTGCGAGGCTATGGCCAATGCAGCATTTCAGGCCTCAGAACGCCTGGGTCGCATGGCTAGCGAGGAAACCGGATACGGAGTCCCTGAGCATAAAAAGCTAAAGAATGAATTTGCCTCGAAAGCGGTTTGGGAAAGCATTAGAAATATCAAGACAGTTGGCGTTGTCAATCACGACGCTGCCAGAAAAGTGTACGAGATCGCCTGGCCAATGGGCATCGTAGCTGCACTGACGCCCAGCACGAACCCCACCTCAACAGTCATGAACAAAGCACTCATTTCAGTGAAAGCCAGAAATGCAATTATTGTGGCTCCCCATCCATCAGCGGTAAATTCCTGTGGCGAAACGGCCAGGATCATGGCCGAGGCTGCAGTTGCGGCGGGCGCGCCCGAAAATCTGGTGCAGTGTATGTCGCATGTCAGCCTGCAGGGCACGGATGAATTATTAAGCCACAAATATATTGGCGTGATCCTCGCCACTGGTGGAACGCCGATGGTGCGCGCTGCCCATTCAAAAGGCAAGCCTGCTTATGGCGTGGGGCCTAGCTGCACTGACGCCCAGCACGAACCCCACGCCATAAGCAGGCTTGCCTATAATGGGAGGTAATA
>PVMS01117220.1_pt1 | contig 11207 bp, 6 predicted proteins | sample 1853461 | NCBI WGS metagenome assembly PVMS01 (sample SAMN08582032, study PRJNA380276) | Marine sediment metagenome, whole genome shotgun sequencing project. | isolation source: ocean sediment barecode stripped | collected 2017
ATCAAAGGCTTCAGCTATTTCGTTACCTCCATAACTGCTCCGATTGCTTCCGGCTGGAGCGATGATTGCCGGGTGGGTCTCTCACCCACTGGGAAACGCCGCCTTGTCACGGCGCACGCACATAGGAGTCATTCAGGTGAATCACACGAACTAGTGCTTACGGCACAAAAGAGACGTACAGGGTTTCATCTGAAACATTTGCTGAAAGGCAGTTAATTTGGCAGTACCCTAATCAGGTACTATGCAGTCGTTTATTTTTATTACTCCACCTTTTATTATTCGGCAATTGAGACCTGATCGATTTAGGAGTCTTACGAATATTTTCTTACCAACTATTGTCTCGAGATATTTACATGGAGTATTTAGCCTACCACCTTCTAACACAGTGTCACCAATTTTGAATCTCTGCCCAACTAAGTGATTAAGCGGTACATTTTGAGTAGTCAGATTTCTTCGGTGTTCGCTGGGCAAAAGCTCAATATTGTGATCCCGATTTAGAGAAATTAATGTCTCTTGATCTATTAATGTAACCTCACGAATATCTGGCTTGTCGGAGTAGTAGCCTTTCCCTGTGGCATATCGATCGCCTTCAATACCCGATCCTTCAATCAATACAGCCTCATTTAGCTCTTGCATTGGCTGGCCGGCTGATAATGCGATATGAATATTGAGTAAAGTGCCTTCAAATATCATTTTTTAACCTATTAGTGGAAAAGTAGAGAATGGATAAGCTAATTAATTGTACCCATAATTTTGCAACCGATAAACCCATCGTAGTTAAACTGACACTATCAGAGTTCAGTTGGAGCTGACCCGGTGGAGTAAACGTTTCATTCAGCAACAATCGAGTTAACTGTTTCAATTATTCGTTGCCTGAGCCATTGATGTGCTGGATCATCGTTATCTCGCCGATGCCATACCAGGTGAAGATTCAGCGGCTCTACTTTAATTGCTAAGGGAACCCAATCCAGATTCTTCAAAGGTCCTCGACTCATTAATTCCAGCTGCGTGGTAATCAGGTCAGTGCCTTCAATAAATGCTGGTAGAGCATTAAAGTTTGGCACAGAAACCGCTGGTTCATTCAGAGTAGAGGTAATGGCTGATGGTAAAACTAGTTGTGATGACTCAGTGCTACTAAACCTTACTTCAACATATCTGCTATCAATATACTGTTTCCATGTCCTGGGTGGTTTCCTTACTTTGGGATCATAAAAACACACCATTTTCGACTGAACTAATGGCACATCAATAATATCCTTTTTATCTGGTGGCGCAGGTGTGATTAACATCTGGCAACCAGAGGTGCGCAACGGATTAGCGCTGGGAATGCCTGCGGGAACAAAATGGATAACGGGCTTGACTCCCTCTGCATACATCTCCTTAAGAAGCGTCGGAAATATGAAACCTAGTGGAAAATCATTGGTGGCGATGGTGAATTCTATGGGCTCAATCAATGGGTCAAAATTACGTTCGTCACTGAGTGATTTGAGGCCACTTAAAATAGCCTCGACTGGATCGTGTAGCGACTGTGCTTTAGCCGTTGGTCTGATACCGCGACCATCACGAATGAACAGCGGATCGTCAAAAGTTGCCCGTAATTTGTCGAGTGTGTGGCTAACCGCCGACTGGCTTACACCTAATATATCGGCTGTTTTGGTAACCGACACCGTTTCCAGAACGGTCAAAAACGTTCTCAGCGCATTGCCATCAACATTAAAATAATCGATTTTGCTCATGTATGCCATTAGCTTACATGAGTGTATTGGGTAAATATATATTGCTATATTCGTTCGGTCTCGCTTATGGAATATCTGATTACCCTTTGATTAGTTTGGAATGATGTTTGAGGAAGAGCGCATATGAATTGGAATCATAGAAATGAGGGAGTAACACAAGTTGGGAATAATTGACCCCGAAATATTATCCAGTTTAATTGGTTCCTGGAAGCCGGATTGGAATATTGCCTTGAAGGAATCAGTAATTAGATGAATTTAATGTGTCTTTTCAGACCTGAAAAGAGGGCGGGAAAAAAGATAAGTCACTGGGCATTCCCGAGCTTATTTTTGGTTATATAGTCTACCTACTCACCGGCAGAACACTAGCGTGATCGACCGTAGGTTCATTTCATATAGGAAGTAACAAAATGCTAAATAACAAACTGGGCGTGGCTGTTTCGGTAATTTCACTTTTGCTTGTATCAGGTGCCGCGCTGACTGAAGAGAAAAAAGGTACGTGGAAATCGCCATTTCTGGAAAGCGTCAGAGTGGCTGCACACCTTGAACCCGCTCTCCAGCATCCCACATGGGATAAGGAAGCGAAAGATAAACTCAAGGCACTCGAAGCGAAACACGGAAGAAAACCCAATATTGTTATCTTCATGGTCGATGATATGGGTTGGGGCGATCCAGGTGTTTACGGTGGAGGCGCTGCTGTTGGTGCGCCAACGCCCAACATGGATAGACTGGCTCATGAGGGTCTTATGCTGACCTCTACCTATTCTCAACCTTCCTGTACTCCAACAAGAGCGGCTTTCCAGACCGGTCGTCTTCCTCAACGCAGTGGTCAAACCAGGCCAACCGCCGCGGGTGAATCCGCTCGGAAAACCTCGGAAATCTACTTAGCCAAAATCCTGAGCGATGCAGGCTACAAAACCGCAATGGCAGGGAAATGGCATCTGGGGGAAACCGTAGGGTCGTTACCGACCGATCAGGGCGGTTATGACGAGTATTATGGAAACCTGGGGGTAAATACTGTTTATCACGACTGGCGAGACCCTGAAATCTCGCCAGAGATTGTCAATCGACCTGAATATTTCGAAAAAATGAAACAGGTAGATTTCGTCAGGCATTCAGTAAAGATCAAAAAAGGCGAGGAAATGGAGTTGATTGAAGAAATCAACCTGGATACGGAACCTTTTCTGGAAGAAAAATACTTAGCCTGGTCCCAGGATTTCATCAAACGATCAGTAAAAGAAAAGAAACCTTTCTACCTTCATCACGCAATGAATCGGGTGCACACTAAAAATTACCCGCATCCCAATTTTGTAGGGAAATCGCCAGGCGCTACTCCCTATAAAGATAGCATCCTGGAAGTTGACTACACCCTCGGGGAGCTGATGAAAACCCTCAAGGAAACCAGCCAGTTGGAAAATACGTTCGTTTTCGTTACCTCCGATAATGGCGCGGAAGAGGATGTAATGGGCGGTGGTCTTTTTGTGTCAGATGCAGGGCATCAACCCTGGAGAGGCGCCAAGGGCACTACATGGGAAGGCGGTATTAGAGTGTCTGGGATTGCGCACTGGCCGGGCACCATCAAATCGGGGCGTGTTTCTGACGGTCTCTTTGATTTGATGGATTTGTATAACACCTCGATAGAAATTGCCGGTGCCAGTGAGCATATACCGTCGGACCGATACATCGACGGTGTCGATCAAACCAGTTTCTTACTGACGTCCGAGGATGATAAACAGCAATCGAATAGAGAAGTCGTGTATATCTGGTATGGACAACATTTCTACGCATCTCGCTGGAAGCAGATCAAGCGTATGGAAAATATAATGACTATTGGGATGAATCCTGGTCCGGGTACATTCGGCGGGTTATTTAATGCAACCCGACAACAGGTTTCAGACCCGACCCTGGGCTGGTACTTCAATCTTTATCGTGATCCAAAAGAACGGATTCCTGTTGCGCCACTTTGGGCGATTGCGCCACTGGTAGAATCATCGGTGAAACACAAAATGACATTTCTGCAATTCCCGCAAGCACCCGCTGGAGTTTATATAGGTGGGTATTTGATGGGTGGTCCAGCAGGTGGAACTGTACCTAAAGGCGTTTTAGAAAAAATGTTGGTAACACCTGTTACGGTGCCCGATTAGTAGCGTGACTAAGCCTAAAGAGTAGCAATGCGGTTTCGGGTAATCAAAGTACCTGCTACTCATGAGAGTCTGAGTTGGGTCGCTAGTTGCCTCTGAGAAATGCATTCCGAGCGATTGCCTTCGGCAAACTGAGACACTCGGGTTCAAAATTAAAGACCGCTTCGTGCCCAAAGAGCCTCCGCCGATCTGAAAATGGCGGTCGATGTATTTCGCGGCGCCAGCCATGCACAACTCACCGAGCTTGGCGAAGAACAATTATCACTTTCGCGCAAGCTGACCGCGTCGCTGAAGGCGGAGCTACAGGAATAAACAGGACTAACTGAGGTTAGTGATTATAATCCGATGGTGTCGGGAAGATACACATTGGAAAATGAAAGCGGCCACCTTCGAATTGGTAGTTGGGTTTGCTATAGGGTTTTTAGAGTATGCCTTTTGTTTAACTGCTCAGTAATCAAGCTTTTTGTTCTCGTAGATTGATCATCTCTCTTGTCCTACCAGGAAACTTGCATCGTAGCCGAATCAATGGGACAGTTACGCAAAGCGCAAAAGAAAATAAATCTAATAGTTTCAGGGAGTTGAAAATTGGTAAGCAATGAACTTTATTTTCCGAACCCGATTCGGAAGCAGGTTTATAGCACCGCGAAATTCTGCCCATGTTTGAGTCGGGCTCTGTTTCTCCACTTCTTGTTATTGCTTGGGATTGGCAGTTTGGCCTTCACCGGGGTTGCCTCTGCAGCGGGACAGGACACCGATTCAACTAGCGTCAAAGAGGTTGCAGGACAGGAAACTCAGCAGGAAACAGTAGTCGATCAGGCCGCCACCCTCCCTGCGACTACTACCGATCCTCAGACAGCGTCAGACAGTTTGGCTGCCGCGGAATCACCGGATGAGTCAACAGCAGAATACTGGCACGAGCGGGTCAATGCGCTGCGCGAAAAAATCGAGAAGGGTATCAAGGCACCCGACGATGCGGATGTGCTCTATGAAGAGCTTTCTCAACAACTGCGTCTCAAGCGTAAAGCGCTTCGCAACGCGCTACGCTGGGCAAAATCACCAACCGATGCGGTGGACCCCTCGGCATTGCCAGACAATGCTGGTGAGCAAGGTGGGCAGCCAGTCACTGTAGAAGATATCTACAACGACATGGTTAATCTTTATCAGACCCGTATTTTGCTATTACAAGAAGTCAGCCTTGAATTAAAAGCCCAGATAACCGGGCATGACGAGGCGGGACAGATGAAGCTCAAAGGTGAAGTGGAATACATGCTGTTGTATTTACGTTTTCACACAATGGCGATTCCACAGCTCGGCCCCCATTTACTGGATAAGTTGATTGCGACCCCCGTGCTGGTAACGTGGGATTTTTTGAAACTCATACTGGCCATCATCCTTTTCCGCTGGTGGCGCCAATGGGCACCACAAGGACTGGTTGATCTACGTGGTCGTATCATTCGAATCAGGCCGCGCACGCAACACAGCTTACGCTTCGCCCGGTTGATCTGGTATTTGCAGGAAATCCGTTCTCCCCTGGAATGGATGTTATTGCTCTGGTTGTTTATCGAGGTTGTCGCAACGCCGTCCTTGCTCGTAATTGAAGATTTTTTGCACATTATATTTAACGCCTTACTGTTTGCCTGGCTAGCCGTTAGATTGATTAATGCCATTGCATCGCGTGGGGTGGCGGGGCTTGCAGACGATACTTCGGGTTTGCGTTTGCGTTCGTTAAGGCTGATTGCTGGATGGATACTGGTGTTGAGCCTGGGGTTGAAACTTACCGAAACTTATACCGGGGAAGGAACGATTTATGCGATGGTCTGGACGCTGTTCGAAGTCCTGTCCGTGCCTGTAGTTGTTCTGTTACTGTCCTGGTGGCGGCTTGAAATCAGGCAATCCCTGGAACAACTACCCGCTCTTCCAGGCTGGGTCGAGAAAACAACTGAGAATAGGAGTGGCCTGCGCAAATACCTCAATACCCTGCTGGGCGGTCTCTACCTGATTTATATCCTGCTGCGCCAGCTCGGAATCCGTCAACTTTCCAGATTTGCAGGTGGTCGAGAGCTGGTTGTCAAACTTATCGGCAGAGAGCTCTATAAAGAGCAGGAGAGAAAGGCGCTAGCGCTAGACACCAGGCCGGTAAGTAGCGAGATATCAGACAAGTTACTGGGTGATGAGGCGAAGTTTGTAGAGAAGGTTTTTGCCAGGGAACTCAAACGATTGACAGAATTTGTCGAGTTTGGGGACGGTGGTTTGGTCTCGATCAGGGGTGAACGGGGTATTGGTAGGAGTCTGCTGTTGGATCGCCTGGCACAAGCTTTTGAAGAAAAATGCATAATCGTGAAGTGCGATATGCGCGGCTTTGAGGGCATAGTGGAAGGTTTTGCCGAAAAGTTTTCGATACCGAAAGATCAGTTGAGTGCGGAGCGGCTACGAGATCTGGTCATGGAGCATGACATACGTTTCATCGCTTTTGATGGTGTGCACCTGTTGGCGCGCCCAAAAATGAATGGGATAATTGAGCTCGATCGATTGAGTGATTGGGTTGCACCATTGAGGTCAACTGGAAAAATAATCCTGATAGTTACCATGATAAGATCAGCATTCCAGTATCTAATCAGGCTTAGAGGGGAGAGTGCCGTACTTGCCGATTCCATAGAATTGCCCGCATGGACTCTGGAACAGATAACCGAGCTAATCGAAATACGCAGTCGGCAGGCTGGTATCGAACCGGATTTTAGTGAAATTGAAATCCCTTACCAGTATGACGATATTGACTTTGATTCGGTCGATGACCGTGTCCGCTCGTGGTTCTATCGAATCCTGTGGAACATGTCCGCGGGTAACCCGAGCGTCGCGCTTCGGCTATGGAATGATTCTCTGGCGGAAACTCCCGAAGGTCGTGTTGTCGTACAGGTCCTGCCACAGGTATTTGCGGTCGATCAGATGGAAAACGTGAGTTTGCCCATCCTGCTTACTCTCCGGGTAATCGTTCAGTCAGGAATGACGACTGCAGAGGATATCGCCGAAAGCCTGCAGTTACCCTCGAATGTTATCGAAAATGGTATCCGATATTCGTTACATTGTGGCTGGATAGAAGATATAGACGGTTACTATCAGGTAACCTGGCGATGGTTCAGAACCATCAATCGGGTGCTTACAAGACAAAATCTGCTAGCCCTTTAGTACCGCAGGAGAACACTAATGAAAAGAATCACTCCCCCAAATCGTGTTGCGCTGTCACTGCTATTGCTTTTCTTTCAGCATACGCTACAGGCCGAAGAGGCAGTGGCCAAAACCCAGATCAGCGACGCGAGCATACTACTGAACACCATAAACTGGGGTGGCATCCTTGTCTCGGTGTTCGTGATAATCGCGGCCGGTTTGCTCTTGCGCATCGTCAATAAAATTGTCCAGAACATGGGCGAGGTGTTTGCGGAACGCCGGCTTATGCTGCAAAAGTTTAACGCGTTTTTGCGTTTTGGCGTTTACATAACAACCATAGTGGTTGTCATTTTCCTGAGTTTTGAATTGAGTCGCGAAGCGATTACGATAATCGGTGGTGGCACTGCTGTTGCAATTGGTTTCGCAACCAAGGATCTTGTGGCTTCGTTGGTGGCGGGTATGATGATAATTATCGACCGTCCGTTTCAAACCGGTGACCGTGTCAGCTTTGATGGTCATTACGGTGATATAACCAGCATTGGATTACGTTCGGTTAAATTACAGACCCTCGACGATAGCACCATCACCATACCCAACAATATGTTTTTGAATGCGGTCACTTCCTGTGGCAATTATGGCGTGCTGGATATGCAGGTGGTGATCGATTTTCATATAGGTCTGGATCAGAATGCAACGCTGGCCAGCGACCTGGTCCGGGAGGCCGCTGCAACCAGTAGATTTGTCTATCTGCCCAAACCGATCGTGGTCCTGGTGTCGCAGGTGCTACTCGATCAATGTGTGGCCCTGCGTCTGAGACTAAAGCTTTATGTGCTGGATACACAATACGAGAAGGCTATGGAAACCGACGTCACCCTGCGAGTTATGGACGCCTTTGTAAATCACGGGATTCGACCACCTGCTATTTTACATCGTGACTTGACTAACGAGACCGCCGTGCCGGTAAACGAGATAAACCTGAATGAAGGTATGCCTGTATAAAACTGGCCTCGGGAATTCTGACGCACCAGTCTAAATTTGTCGGAATGACCGCAATCACTCATCTACATCTATTTTGGTATAGCCTAGGACGGGTGTGAGAGTCGCCTTTGGGCACTTCAGAGTCATTCATGCACCACCCCGCGAATGACCGCTGTTGGCGGAGATTGTCTCCTAGCTCAGCCAGTTGTAGGTCTATATTGGAGAAAGCTGGCGCTCAAACTCGGTGAAGCAGCGGCAATAACCGACCCAACTCGGACTCTCGTCCGTTGAAACCAATCCAATGCATAAGATTTCGAAAATGTCAGAAAATATGACTTATATGAAATCCCATATCCAGATTTAGTCAGACAAACCAGCTTTGCGCAGGTCTTCAGCCAATTTATCCCGATAGCTATCATCCTTGAGGTGCCATCTTTTAAGGTACTTTTCAAAGCTGTAACCAGGGTTGCTCTGCAGAAACTCAGCGCCAAACTTTCGTGATTCTTCCAATCGGCCCAGACGGGCCAGGATGATGGCCTGAGTGCGCTTAACCCCGGTGGGTGGATTTCGCATTTGGCTAATAGACGTCAGTGCATTCTCATGCTCGCCTGAAAAGTATTGCGCAAAACCCAAATTCCACAGGTACCAGTCAGGGTGATAGGGATTCAACCTTATGGCTTGGTTGATCTGAACAACGGCTTCATCTGCACGGCCCAGTTTTACGAGTAATTCTCCGAAACTCGCTAATACTTTGGTTGCATTGGGGTTGAGTTCGAGCGCTTTTTCATACTCTGCCGCAGCTTGTGTGAGATTCCCTCGCTGCATATACACATTAGCCAACGCCAGATGACTTCTGTAGTAGAACGGGTCGACCTGGACAGCTTTCCTGGCCGTTTCAAATGCAAGATCGAGTGATTCCTCGGATGCGGGCCCGCTACCGCTGAAACCTATATTATTTATATTCACGAAGGTAAGTCCTACGTATGCTTCGGCGTAATCCGGATCAAGCTGTAAAGCCTTTTCGTGAAGCTTCCTGGCCTGATCGTTGGTTTCTTTGGTCCACTTGTACCACTGTGCCCAGGCTTGCTCGACGTATTGGTAAGCTTGTAGTCTCCCGGATGGATTTTTGAGCACCCGTCCTCTCTCGATCAACTCTACCCTTCCTGCAAGTGTGGAAACAATAGTCTGGGTGATCTCGTCTTGAACATCAAAGAAGTCCTGCTGTTTGCCATCATAACGATTCGACCACAGGTGGATACCGGTAGTGGCGTCTATGAGCTGCACGGTGACTCTTATTCGATTTTCCGAACTCTGTAAGCTGCCTTCGACTACGTAGCGCACCCCGAGCTCCTCACTTACTTTTTGGATTTTGACGGGTTGTCCCTTGTAGGTGAATGAAGAGTTTCGAGCAATTACGAATAGCTGAGGAAAGCGTGACAACTCTCGGATAATGCCTTCACTAATACCGTCGCTCAGATACTCTTTATTTCGATCACCGCTCAGGTTGTCAAATGCAAGGACCGCAATTGAGGGTTTACTCGGTAGAGGAAATGCCATTCGCTCCGGCGATGCGGGTTCCTCGCGTATTTCCCAGGGTTTAACCCAAAGTAGGACCGCACCAACAAATACAATGGCAAATGCAACAATAGCGATTAATGAGTTACGAGTTTTGTTTGTTGATGATTCTGGTAGTGGTATATCAGTATCTGTTTTTAAGTTCGCTGAGAAAACTCTAACCGGCTCATCGAATCCTTTGACTTCATGTTCACCCAGGTTAACAAACTCAAACGGAAATCGACCCGGTATCGTCTCGTAGGCGGCGCCCTGAATAACAACGCTCCCGGGGTCAGCTAGTTGCTCTAAACGCTGGGCTAGTACCACTCCAGTGCCAGTAATTGTATTGTCAGCAATAACGACCTCACCCATGGCAATTCCCACCCTCACCGTAGGCTGGAGTTGATCATTAAGTTGACTGTTGTAACGAACTTGTTCTGCTTGAAAGGCCAGTGCAGCCACTACTGCATCAGATGCGCGGTCGAACTCAGCCAATAATGCATCACCGCGTAACTCGCGGACCTGACCATAGTATTTTGAAATTATATCGCCGAAACGCCGGAAAGTGTCTTGAATACGTTGGTGCGCCAATTGCTCATCCTGGTGCACCAAAGAGGTTGAACCGACTACATCGGCGTGCAAGATAACTGTAAGTTTGCCTGATAGACGGTCCCTTGCCATTGATAGCCCAAATGGATTCAAAGCCAGCAGATATTAGCACATGCCAAACTCTATTTTATTGGCTATTAGCGTTTACCCGAGCGTCTCTTGTCGCCGCCGAAGATTGCCTCCTGCCCCGGTTTCCTGAGCGTCTATATTAGAGAAAGCAGCCAGTCACGCTCACGGCAACATCTCCTGCGATAAGTACAAAACCTGCTTAGTATTGAGCCAATTGCAAGCTGGCTCACAGGATAAACCACTTCGTGAAGTTTTACTCGAGGAAGTATCGAAGTTTGTCTTACTGCTTCCGATTTAATTCCAGCGTTTGCACTTCTCGCCCAAACTCCTCATTCAGTTTCTGCAGAATTCCGGAATTTAAGTTGAACGCTTCGTGGCCCAGTAAGCTGCCACACCAATAAAACAAATTGCCAGGCCGCCGTAGATCAGCGGCCTGCTGCCGGAGGTGATATCCCCCATCGCCTGGTCATCGAGGGCCTTTTCGCGAGCCTGGCGCGACTTCTCGAGGCCCTGGTAAGTGACATAGTACTTGTAGATATTGCGCACATAAGACGCCGGTTCGCCACTCACCGCCCGGTACATGCCGATCTCGACATTGCCGAACCAGCGGTTGGGGTCGAAACCTAACCTTTTCGCGCGCCGGCGTGCCCGTTTCATGTTGCCAGGACCGGCGTTGTAAGCGGCGAACGAAAACAGCGCCCGGTCGAGCGGCGCGATGGCCTCATCCAGGTAATAGGTCTCACGCAGCCAGTGCAGGTATTTTACTCCAGCATGGATATTGTTCTCGAGATTTGAAATATCGGGAATACCGACCGCCTTGTCGGCCGCGGTGGTGGGCAGTAGTTGCATGACGCCGATTGCCCCGGCAGAGCTGTGTTTGCTCTGGTCGAAACGCGACTCCTGGTAGGCCTGGGCAGCGATGATCAGCCAGTCGAACTCGTTCTCATCGGGGTAACGCTTG
>PVMS01044411.1_pt1 | contig 11206 bp, 9 predicted proteins | sample 1853461 | NCBI WGS metagenome assembly PVMS01 (sample SAMN08582032, study PRJNA380276) | Marine sediment metagenome, whole genome shotgun sequencing project. | isolation source: ocean sediment barecode stripped | collected 2017
CAGACGACGTAAACGGTTCGTACGCACTGCCATGGCCGATTCGGCCTTGTCGAAATCCACCGACCCGGTTAGTCGGCCGTATCGCTCCCGATACTGCTGTGCGGTTCGGCGCAGCTCGCGAAGTCTGGTGCTGGGGTCTCGGCTCGCAATTGGTTGCATCGACGGCCTCCGGGTGCACGGCCTTCGACCATATCGCGACCGAACACGTGTTCGCAACCGCTTTTCGAGGACGTTTTTCGCGACCTTGCCCTTCTTCTCGCGTTTCGTCGATCGCCGTCACCGAGCGCAGGTAGCGTTGCCACCGTGAGTGACGAATCCGCCCAGATCGAGGCCGAGGAACCTGCCGAATTCCGGAAATGGCTCGAGGCCAACCACGCTACGACGTCTGGCGTCTGGCTTGTCTTTTGGAAGAAGGGCAGCGGTCACCCTTCGATCACTCTCGATGCCGCCATCGACCAGGCTATGTGCTTCGGCTGGGTCGACTCGACGGTCCAGTCCCTCGACGACGAGCTTTTGCGTAATGCCCAGCTTGTGCTTGACCACCCACGGTGGGAGACCGCTGGCCGCCGCTATCTCGTCCCCGGTCATCACCGTCTCCGGCAGGTACATCCCGGTGGCCACGATGCCGACCTTGAAGTCCTCGCTCATGCGCCGCCTCCCCGAGGGGTGAGCGCACAGGAAATGAAGGTCATGACTTCCTCGAACACGTCATCGGGCGGTGTCTGTTCCAGCCACAGGACCCAACGCCCGCCAAGGAACTCGGCGATACCCATGAGGATCCAGGCAATTGTGTCCGCCGAGATGGCGCTGCTCAACTCCCCGGCCTGTTGGGCGTCCTCAATACCGCAGATGTACCCATCGGCCAGCTTGGTGTAGTGCCACTGGTACGTCTCAGGGTCGACGAATTGCGACTCCCGCACGATGCGGTACAGCGGCTTGTGCACCATCACGTAGTCGAAGAAGGTACGGAAACCGATCCGCTCGACAGCAAGCCGATCGGGTGCGTCCGCGGTCGCTTCTGCGATTGCTCGCCGCAAATCGTGGTTGAGTTGGTGGACCAGCTCGATGAACGCGGAGTTCTTGTCAGGGAAATAGACGTAGAACGTGCCCTGGGCAACTCCGGCACGACTTGTTATCTCGGCGATCGAGGCACGGTCGTAACTCAGCTCACCGAAGACCTCTTCGGCAGCTTGGAGGAGAGCTCGCCGGGTGGCACGCCCCTTTGCAGTGGGCGGTGCTTTGTGGCTTGCCGCGACCGTCTCTGCCAACTCACGACCCTCCGGGTAAAACCGCTTCAACTCTCAAGAAAACTGAATACTGAGTCAGTATTCAGTTTTATCTTAGAACAGGTAGGTTGAAGCTGCCGTCAAGAGCCCTAGGGCCAGCTGACAACACCGTCGACATCCGGGATGGACCGTAGGAACCGGGCCACGCCTCCGACAGGTGCGGGATACGTGGCAAGCCCGCCGGACGCGATGTCCACAATGGTGGCAGTCGGGTACTCGGATCCCTCCTCCACCAGATTGATCAACACGAACCCATCAGTCAGATCGAGCGAGTCGATGTAGCCGACTGCCGGGACCTCGGACAGGGCAACGCTCATCACGAGAGCACCGGTGGCAACGTTGCGCACCTCGATCTCGGGAACGGTGAGAAAGCCACCCGCGTTCGGGCCCAGCCGCCCGAAGGCCACCTGTGTGCCATCCGGGGAGATCGCCCCGTAGTAGAAGCAATCCGGGACGCAATCGAACGCTCCGTCGGGGATGGGATTCGCAGCAGAGTCGAAGCCGGCGCCATCGAGACCCATGAACGTGATCCATGCCCAACCCTCCCCCATCCCGTTGACGACGATGGTGTCGTTGCCGACCGAAATCGGGGAAGCGCCGGACTCCCACCCCCCGACCTGGCTGACCTCGGCCACGGTCTTGGCGTCAAGGCCGAACCGGCGCAGGGTCTGGGTTGCAGTATCGAGAGTGTCACCAGAAACCCTCGAGTAGTAGACCATCACTTCGTCGCCCTGCTCAGCGATGTCTTCGAACAGCAGCCCCTGGTCGGCCGCAGGCACCAATAACTGCTGATGGGCGGCGGTTCCTTGGGGAACCCAGTAGACGATCGAGTCGGCACCGGTGTACCGCCACGGTTCGCCACGGGGCTGGAATACGATGCCGCCGCGGGTGTCGTCCATTGCAAAGTCGATGAGGCCGTCAACGGCTGCCGGGCTCGCCGCAATCACCTGGGAAGTGACACCGTCACGCGTTGCCACAAGGACACCATCTTCGTTAGTGATCAACACCGACCCCGGGGGCAAGGATGCCGGTGGCGGCTCGGTGGTCGTCGTCGTTGTTGTCACCGCGACTGTGGTTGTAGTCACCGGTGCTGTGGTCGTTGCGGGGGGTGCCGCTGTCGTCGCAGTCGTTGCCGGCGGTTCCGCTGTTGTCGTGGCCGCGACGTCATCGCTTCCGCACGACGCTGCGACCAGCGCCAATCCGAACAGGACGATCACAGCTTTGCGGTTTGCCGACATTGTTCCTCCCAGAGTCATCCACTAGATGCCTGAACTATGTCGGTTGATACATCGATTCAGTTGAACGCTGTTATTACCCGCTAAAAAGGTCGAGCGCCTCCCGCATGGAAAAGCGGCCTTCGGTGATCTCGCGTCCCACTACAACGCCTCCGATGGACCGGCCGTTCGCTTCAAGCTCCAACAAAGCTCTCAGATCATCGAGACTGCGAACCCCACCGGCGGCGATCACCGGCTCCTCGACGATCTCGATGGCCTGGCGCAGTGCACCGAAGTTGGGCGGCTCGGCAAGCGCATCGCGACCTGCCTCGGCAAGCATGATGCTCGCCGCACCGGCAGACGACATCTCTATGAGCACCTCTTCCAGAAAGCGGCCGCTACCGGCAGTCCAACCGCGCACCAGCAATTCCTCATTGGGACGCACGTCCAGGCTGACGACGATCTTGCCGGGGTTATCCCGGCACAGGTCCCAAACCATGATCTGATTCTCAATCGCGGCAGTGCCCATGACGACCCGCCACGCACCGGCATCGAGCAGCCGTCCGACCTCCTGAGGATTGCGCACACCACCCGCAACCTGGACCGGTATGCCGACCGCATCGATCAGGTCGTGGATCATCGGCCGGTTGCGATAGTCCCCATATGCGGCTGCATCGAGGTCGACTATGTGGAGGAAGCGAACGCCTTTCTCCTCCCATCCGGCGGCCCGGGCTATGGGATTGGCCTCAAGCGACACCGCCTCGTGGACATCGCCATGAGGGAGCCGGACCGCTCGACCATTGAGAATATTGACGCGTGCATAAAGTTCCATAGCTCGCAGCCTATCGGGTGCGTCAAGCCTGAAATCCTCGTGGCGAGAATGAGCTCAGCGTTCACGCACCCATGCGGTGATCCGGCCGGCGGCTTCGACGATGTCGGCGGTGGACTCCGAGTAGGACAGACGCATGTAGCGGTGCCCGAGATCTGGGTCGAAATCGATGCCGGGGGTGCAGGCAACACCGAGATCGTCGAGCCAGATCCGGCACAGATCCTGACTGTTGTCGGTCAGGTGGGAGACATCGATGTAGAAGTAGAACGCACCGTCGGGTGAGGCGAAATGGTCAAGTCCCACCGCGCCCAGCGCATCGATGAGAACCCTTCGATTCTCCGCGTACCGGGCGACGTTGACATCAAGCTCGTCAGTGACGTCGAACGCTGCGATCGCCGCGTGCTGCGACAGTGTTGGTGGCGAGATGAAGAGGTTCTGGGCAAGACGCTCCACCGGTTGAATCAACTCTGTGGGTGCCACCATCCAACCCAACCGCCACCCTGTCATCGAGAAGTACTTGGAGAAGCTCTGGAGCACGACGGCATCGGGCTCGACCGACAGAGCGGTAGGCACCTGCTCTCCATACTCGATGCCGTGATAGATCTCATCGGCAATGAGCCTTATCCCGTTGGCGCGGCAGTAGGTCGCGAGCCCGGAAAGCTCGTCGGTCGTCAAAGCGGTACCGGTCGGGTTGGCAGGGCTCGCCAGCACCAGACCATCGAGTCGGCCAGCCTGGTCCAGCAGCCGGCTCGTCGGCACAAACCGGGTCTCGGGACCGACCGGTATCGGAACGGCTTCAACGCCAAACGCTTCGAGCGTGTTGCGGTAACACGGGTAACCCGGCTGGGTGACCGCAACCCGATCGCCCGCATCAAACGCGGCCAGGAAGGCAAGGACAAACCCGCCGGAGGCCCCCATTGTCACGACGATCCGGTCCGGCGATACCGTCACGCCGTAACAATCGCCATAGTGTTGCGCAATCCGCTCGCGCAGCTCCGGCAGCCCGGTCGCATCGGTGTATCCAAGCCGGGCGGCATCGAGCGCCTTGTGGGCGGCAGCGCGCACCGCGGCCGGGGCCGGTGTACTCGGCTGGCCGACCTCTAGATGCAGAACGTCGCCGGCGATCCGCTCCCGCGCGGCTGCCGCCTTCATCACCTCCATTACATAGAACGGAGGGATCTGACCACGCTGCGCAACCTTCATCCCCCGGAGAGTAATGGTCCCCTACGAACTGTGGGCTGGCAGCCCCGGAAACCGGGGCTACGAACCCAGGGTTCGCATCGTCGGTTTCCGGGCACACGGGCCCACGGTTCAGAGGTGGACTTTGGTGATGGTCTCGATGGGGGCGGTTTGGGCGAGTTGGGCGATCACTTCGTCGGGAACATCCGAGTCCACGCTGATGAATGACAGAGCACGGCCTCCCGGAGCCGAGCGGCCTGTTCGCCACGTCGCGATGTTGACGTCGAGCTCCCCGAGGATGGTCCCGAGCTTTCCGATGAAACCCGGTTCGTCATGACTCGTTGTCACCAGAATGGTTCCCTCCGGTATCACATCAACGCGGTACCCATCCACATCGACAATCCTCGGTTCGTCGTGGCTGAACAGCGTGGCCGAAATGGATCGACTTCCGCCGTTCCACTCGACCCGGCACGAAATGATGTTCGGGAAGTCCGTCGTATGCAACCCGCTGGTCTGGGAGACAACGATGCCACGCACCATGGCAATATGCGGCGCGTTGACAAAATTCACCGATCCGGTCGGCACGGGCTCCAACAAACCCTTCAAAAGGGCGACCGTGATCGGCTTGATGTGCTCGTCGATGACATCGCCCTCGATGGCAACCTCGACCTTGGTGATCGCATCGGGCGCCAGTTGGGTTTGCAGGCTGCCGACGCGTTCGGCCATCTCGAGGTACGGGCGAAGCTCCTTCAACAAGTGGCCTTCGACGATCGGCATGTTCACGGCATTGCGATAGTCGACCTCGGACAACGCGTCGATGACCTGCTCGACAATCTGGATGCCAACTTCCCGTTGTGCTTCGGCCGTGCTGGCCGCAAGGTGCGGGGTCACGACGACGTTGTCCATCTGGAGCAGCGGGTTGGCCGGATCCGGCGGCTCCTGCGTCAGCACATCGAGCGCAGCCCCGGCGATCTTGCCGCTCTCCAGGGCATCGATCAAAGCGTCCTCGTCGATGAGTGCGCCCCGCGCTGCATTGATGATCCTGACACCAGGCTTCATCCTGGCCAGCTCATCCTTGCCGATGAGACCCCTCGTGCCGGGCGTAAGCGCAGCATGGAGAGTGATGAAGTCGGACCGCTCGAGTAACTCGTCGAACGAGACCCGCTCGATCCGCAGCTCGTGGGCTCGCTCGTCGCTCATATAGGGGTCGTGGCAAATCACCTGCATGCCGAAGGCCTGACAGCGACGGGCCACCCGACGCCCGATGCGGCCCAGCCCGACGATGCCGATGGTTTTGGTGCGTAGCTCGACACCCTTGTAGCGCTTCCGTTCCCACTTGCCGCTCTTGAGGCTTGACACAGCCTGCGGAATGTTGCGGCACAACGCCAGCAGCAAAGCCATGGTGTGCTCGGCACTGGCGACAGTGTTGGCACCAGGGGTGTTCATCACGATCACGCCGCGTTCACTGGCGGCTTGCAGGTCGATGTTGTCAACCCCGACTCCCGCCCTGCCGATGACGCGCAATCGCTCTCCGGCGGCTATCACCGCTGCGGTGGCTTTGGCGCTGCTGCGCACGATCAGGCCGTCATAAACGGAGATCCGCTCGGCTAGCTGATCGGGGTCGAGTCCCTTAATGACATCAAAGTCGATGTCGGGATCTGCCTCCAAGAGGGAAACCGCTTCAGGGGACAGGTCATCGGTGACAAGTAGTCGGAAGGTCATAGTTCTGCGCCTCTCCGGACGATCACTTCGCCGGCCTGGATCCTTGCCAGGCCCTCCTCCATTACATCCCGATACACGGTACCTGATAGTGCCTTCAGCTCAGATTCCGTAAGCGTCAGACCGAGAACAGGAGCGAGCGACTTCCCCGAAATCAGTACGTCTGATTCGGCCGCGACACGGGGACGACCGATCACTCCGGTGAAACCGATGAAGAGATCGACGACGTTCCGAGCAACCAGGTCGCTGACCCCATCGCCTATCAACACTGATCGTCCGAAGCGATCACCAAGCATCTCGCTGACGACATCGGCCTTGCCGTGCGACTCGATCAGCGGAGTCTGTTCCGAGTCCTTGTACTGGACGTCGGTGCGCTGGTCCCAATGATCCTGCTGGTAGTCCCACCACTCACCCGAAAGGGCGTCGTATTCGATGTCTACTGCCCGGATGTGGTCGTGGGGAACGCCAAGCCACTTACCGAACGGGCGCACCGCGGCAAGGAGCCCACCGGACACGATGAATACTTCTTTGCCGACCGATCGCAATGCGCCGATCACCTCACGGGCATCGGCAACGACACTGCCCCTGTAGAGGGCGTCGATCCCCGCAATCTCCTCGTGGGTCGGCGCCAGCATCTCGAGTCGTCGGTCGTACACCGTATCGAGATAGACCTCACCCTCCATGGCCGCATCAGTCATGGCTTTGACCTCATCAAACCGACCCTTCGAGCGAGCCAGTTCGTCGATGCCTTCGATGGTGCTGAGGGTGCTATCACAGTCGAAGAAGACAAAGTCAAAGCCCTGTCGGGACGGTGATGGGACTGTGGTATCCGTCATAGGCCAGGCTTGTGGTCGGTCAAGTGCGGCACCATACCCGGGTCACGCCATGAGCAGTAGCGGATCGGCTTCGCCAATCCGCACATCCACTATCTACCGACGAACCGCCGGGTTAGCGCAGGCCTCCATCGGGTCGCCGGCAAGACCGCTGATGAGGTTGCGGGCGGCGAGGTCGGCCATGTCTGCGCGACTCTGTGCCGAGGCACTCCCGATGTGCGGAGTGATCACACAGTTTGGCAGCAGTGCCAGGGGGTGATCGGCCCGTAGCGGTTCGGGGTCGGTTACATCAAGGCCCGCGGCTGCGATCGCACCGGACGCCAGTGCGGTCACGAGCGCCTCCGTATCAACCAGTGGGCCCCGGGCCACGTTCACCAGCGTGGCAGTCGACTTCATCAACCGAAATGAGGCTGCGTCTATCAGGTGATGGGTATCAGCGTTGAGCGGTGCAGTTATGACGATGTGATCGGCGACCGCGAGCAACCCCGAGAGATCTCGGCGTTCGGCATCGAGCGCTTCCTCGATCCCGGGCTTCGAATGGGGGCCGGTGTACACGATCGACATCCCGAAGCCTCCGGCGCGACGGGCGACGGCCTCACCGATTCGCCCCATGCCGATGATGCCGATGACCGAAGAGTGGATGTCGTTGCCGAGGAGCAGGTCCGGCTGCCAGTCCCCCCAGCGATCGCTGAGAACATGATTGGTGCCCTCGACGATCCGCCGGGCGGCCGCCAGGACCAGGCCCATGGCCAAATCGGCTGTCGCTTCGGTGAGGACGCCCGGGGTGTGGCCGACCGGGATACCACGCCGGGTACAGGCGGCAAGGTCCACATTGTCGACGCCAACGGCCATTGTGGAAATGACCCGCAGCTTCGGAGCAGTATCGAGTAGTCGCTTGTCGATCTGGTCGGTGAGCATGCAGTACAACGCGTCAACCCCGGCAACTCTCGCCAGTAACTCTTCCCGCGGCATGATCTCGTCCTTAGGCCACAGATCAACCGAACCCACTTCACTGAGGAGGTCTAGGGCACGACCCGGGGGTCGCCGCGTGACAAGAATCGATACTGGCATTACAGGACAATGTTATCCAAGGCCTGGCCGCACCGCCGATCAGCCGTGGGCGAGTGGCCGGTGGACATCGAAAGAGTGTCGCCTGTCGGTGGCTACACCTAGTTGATCCCGCGGCTCTTTTTCCGAAGATTCGCCATTGTCGTCATGTTCGACTTTGCCTGACTACCCAGGTGCGGCAGCCCCGCAGACCGGCTCCGGTACCGGCTTTCACGTGGCTTGCGCTCGGCGTCCGGATCCTCTTCCTCATCATCGTGTTCGCTGTCATCCTCCTCGCCGACAGGCGATGGCCATGCCATGCGAGGGCGTGGTTCATCTGCGGCTTCTTCGCTGATCGCGTCCAGGTCAACGGGTTCGTCGATGCCGTGGTGACCGTCCTCATCGGACACCGATGTGGGAACAATCTGCTCCAGGAGGGCACTCAGCCGTTCGGCCGGATCGTCATCGTCGCTGCTCTCGACTTCGCCCACGGTCGGCGGGACATCGGGTTGCGATGTGCTTTCGCGCGCGGAGGCGAGCAGCCTTGCTGCCTCGTCACGTTGCGCATCGGCAGTACGCTGGCGCTCCTCGAGCTCGGCTTCACTCTCATCGAGGGCCTGTCGCTCCTTGCGACGTTCCTCCGCCTGGGCAATGTCTTGCTCGGTTTCGGCCAGCAACGCGGCGAGCTCGTCTCTTGAGTTGACGACATCTGCCAATGGTTCGGGCACCGCGGCACCAGGCGACTCCGCGTCGCAGGCGACCTCCTTGGCCTCGCGGACAAGCTTGGCCGCCTGTTCCTCGGCTTCAGCGATCCGGGCCTCGGCTGCGTCTGCGGCTTCGCGGGTAACTCGATCTGCCTCTTCCCTGGCACGTGTCAACAACTTATCGGCCTCGATGTGGGCCTTGGTGGCGGCGCGCTCGGCATCGGCCCGTATGTCCTCGGCGGTATTCTCCGCAACCGCGACAATGTCGTCACGCGCTTCGCTCATCGAACGCTGTGCCTCGACCAGGTTCTCGGCTTCTAGCTTCGACCGTAACGCCGCCGACCGTGCGTCATCAGCCTGGGCGGTGAGATTCGCCACAGTCTGGCGCACCTGATCTGCTTCTTCCCGCGCTCGGGCAATCACCTTTGTGGCACGTTGCTCGGCCTCTTCTTCGGCTTCTGCCTCAATCGACTCAGCCTCTTTGCGGGCCGCCGCAATTATCTCCTCGGCTTTGCGTGACGTTTCTTCGGCCTCTGCTGACCTTGCGGCCGCCTCAGCCAGCTTCGCCTCCAACTCTCCTATCCGCCGTTCTGACTCCGTGCGGTCCGACTCGCCGTCGGCCAGTTGCAGACGCAAGCTCTGGATTGAGTCGGCAGGCTCTTGGTCCTCACCGGGGCCCAGGTGTGCGACCCGCTCCATCTCCGCGACGAGAGCAACCGTGTTTGCCTGGTCTTGCGCCCGCACCAGATCGGCCTGGGTGGATCTCATGCGACCGACGAAATCGATCAGGTGGGACTGTTCCTTGTGCTCATGCACCGCCTCTTCGAGCGCAGCTACCGCGTCGTGGGCGACGTCGGCCGCACTCGTGGCTTCACGTAACCGATCAACTTCGCTAAGAAGCTGCCCGCTCTTGTCCTCGGTGACCTGCAACAGCTCTCTGACCTCGCCAAGCTCCTGCTCCAGCTGCTGCCGGGCTTGAACCGCCTCCTCGAATTTCGCGCGCTGCTCCAGAAACGCCACCTTCTCGGCATCGAGGTCTACGCCTAGTTTCTCCAGCCGGGCGTCGCCGTCTGCTCGCGCTTTCTGCCATGCAGTCGTGGCCGACCGCAGTGTGTCCAACTCGGCGCCAACTTGTTCAAGTTCATGTCGATAGCCGGCGGCCTCGGCACTGGCGGCGGCCAGTTGACTCTCGAGGTCGGCAACGCGCTCATCCGCTTCCTCAGGTGCGGCTTCCGCTGTAGCCGACTCGAGTTCTACGATCCTCTTCCGAGCAGAATCCAGGTTGGCTCTAGCGGCTCCGGTATCAGCGTGAGCACGATGCAATTGCGCGGCGAGCTCCCTCACCTCACCTTCGAGATCGTCGTTGGGTGGGGGCTGTACATCCTCACGAAACCGGTCCGCTTCGCGACGCGCCGCGGCAATGATCTCATCTGCTTGAGCGCGGGCAGCGGCAATCTCGCCCACGGCTGCACCGTCGCCTTCAGTCACTTCGGTAATCGCGGCCTCGCGGATACGTGAAGCCTCAATGCGGCCTTGCTCCTCGATCTCATCGGCGCGGCGCCGGGCTCTGTCGAGGATGCGATCCTTGGCGTCAAAGACGGCCATCATGGCGTTGTCTACGGAGACTTTTTCTGTGGCCCATGCCTTTGATAGGTCGCGTTCCAGCTCAGTGACACGCTGGCCGACACGCTTTGAGTGGCCTTCCAGCTCGCGAAAAGCCTGCTCGAGGTCCTCCAGGTATTCCTGGACCTCGAGCTTGTCGTAACCCCGACGGCTGATAGTGAACTTGCGTTCATCTACTCGCTGGGCGAACTGGCTTCGTTCTTCGCTCACCCCGTACTTATCGGCAGCTCTGGTCCCCGCTTGATAGTCAGTAAGTCACGAGCCAAGCCTGTAACTGAATTTGCGCTACATGGCTTCGCTGAGCCGCTCGTACTGCTCATCTTCCATGGCGGCTACGGCGAACTCGTAGTCGGCAACGTCACCCTGGCGTTGATACACGACCTGGGACTCGACTTCGTCTTCGAGCGGGGTGGCCGACCCGGCACGCAATGCTTCTAGTTCGGCGCGGAGAGCTTCGGCGTCGGCACGGGCGTGCATTGCCTGCTGTTGTGCCTGAGCAAGCTTGTGCTCAAACTCGCGACGGACCCAGTCAACCTCACGTGACCGTGTACGAAGATCGGCGGTCTGCTGCTGCTCGTGCTTGAGTTGCGCCTGTAAACTGGTGATGTCGACAGTCGTTGTCGCCTCAAGGTGGTCGAGCGTGGTGTGTGCATCGTTGAGTTGCATACGGAGCCGCTCACTGTCGGCATTGTTCCGCACCGCCTCAGCCTCTAGATCTTTGACCTGTGACTCCAGCTCCGGCTCCCGGCCACGAGCGGTGGCCGCGGCAGCC
>PVMS01080403.1_pt1 | contig 11206 bp, 9 predicted proteins | sample 1853461 | NCBI WGS metagenome assembly PVMS01 (sample SAMN08582032, study PRJNA380276) | Marine sediment metagenome, whole genome shotgun sequencing project. | isolation source: ocean sediment barecode stripped | collected 2017
CCTTATTTTTGGATTTGTCGGCCTGCTGATTTCTATCGGCATCTTTGGGCCGGACAATAGACTGGCAGCTCTTGTAATTGCCTTGCTTTTTGCATTTATCGGATATTTCGGTTTGGGGAAAAGACTGTCAGGTGAGTAAAGGAAGAGAATCATGGACATGGAAGTTTTCGAGGGAATGGACGCGCCGGAATTAAAGAAGTATATTGAATTCCTTCTTTTGCATTACAGGGTCGTTGATGCCTTCTGGTTTATTTATCTGGCTGAGAAATTTGACCAGCCAACAGCCGAGCGGATCAATGAAAAGGTGTGGGACCGTGTTTCAAGTATGGCCGCAAAAGATCTGATCTCCAGGTTTGATATCCAGGAAAAGGGCCTCAAAGGCTTTGTCAAAGCCCAAAAGCTTTTCCCTTGGTGCACCCTGGTCGGGTATCAGTTTCAAGAATCAGACCGTGAAGTGATCATCTCCGTACCGTCCTGTCCCACACAAGAGGCGAGGCTCAAGCGCGGTTTGGGCGAGTTTGTATGTAAGGATATGCACGCGGGGGAGTTTTCAAGCTTTGCACAAGTAATCGATGATCGGATTCGGGTTGAGTGCCTCTTCGCCCCTCCTGATCCTCATCCCGAAGATATGTTCTGCAAGTGGCGCTTCTATCTTGAATAGCAAAGAATAATAAGGTACATCTCTAAACAGATAATGAAACACGACTTTTACTCTAACAAGAACATCCTCATTACCGGGGGACTCGGCTTCCTTGGAAGCAACTTGGCTATAAGGCTGGTTGAGATAGGGGCGTCGGTCACCCTGTATGACGGACTCATAGACGACCTGGGTGCCAATTATTTTAATATCGACCCGATCAAAGATAGGGTCGAAGTCATAACAGCCAATGTCGGAGATCGTTCGGTCATGGATGGCCATGTGCCGCATCAAGATATAATCTTTAACATCGGTATGCATTCCTGCCATCTCGACTCCATGAAAGATCCGGTCTTTGACATCGAGACGAACATTGTGCCGCAGATCAATTTCCTCGAATCCCTGCGTTCTCAGAATCCTGAAGCCAGGGTTGTCTATATTGGAACTCGTGCCCAATATGGTCGAGTCGAAAACCATCCCATTACAGAGACTACTCCTCTCAATCCCATGGACATATATTCTGTGTCCAAACAGGCCGTGGAGTGGTACCACATGTTATACAGCAAGATATGCGGGCTTCGGCCTACATCCCTGCGTCTGGGAAACACTTATGGCCCCCGCCATCAGATGCGGCATGCCAAGTACGGCGTCCAGAATTATCTGATACGTCTTGCCCTGGATAATCAGCAGATTGAGGTTTTTGGGGGCGGGGACCAGAAGCGGGAATTGATCTTCGTAGATGATGTTATTGAATGCCTCTTGCTTTTAGGAGAAACGGACCAATGTGTGGGCCAGGTCTATGCCATAGGTACTGAGAAGAGTGTTGCTTTTGTAGAATTGGTAAAAGAGATCATCAAGGCCTGCGGGTCAGGCAGCTACACCCATGTTCCCTGGCCTGAAGACAGAAAGATCATCGAGGTCGGAGATGTGGTCACAGACTACAGCAAACTCACTTCCCACACCGGATGGACGCCGTCAACCCGTTTGTCAGAGGGTCTGGGGATAACCGCCGAGTACTACCGAGAGCACAAAACCCACTACTGGTAGACCTACCTTACGCCTGCCGATCTCAAGAATCCCAACTTCAATAGCCTATAGATGGCGACCATACTCCAAAGACTTTTTGTTGATACTAACACCCATCTGCTCCTGGACCATATCGTGGCCCTTGTCCATAAAAGGGAGGTAGACAAGTATAGAATCCTTTATGGCAAAGTGAACTTGTGGAAGCATTGGAAAAGTATCCCTTTTCGTCAAGGCCGAGTTGGCCAGAGTAAGTTTCATGCTTTGAGCGGCCTCACTTTGGGGCATGGTCACGGGATAGAGGCCCTGTTTGGGGATTGTCTCCTCGGTCTCAAAGTCTTTCTGGGAGACTGTCAGCTGGCTCAACAGGCGTAGAAAGATCCTGGGCCGGATCTTAAAGGCGGGGCACCAGTAGCTCATATCCTGGTTCTCCCAATCCTCTTGGACTACTTTAGGCTGATTGGTCACCCTGATGAAATCAGCAAACGAATTGATTTCTATCCCTTCTGCTCTAGCAGTAATTTTCCAGAAGGGCAAGTACACGGTCTTGTCGCCCTGGCCTGGAACCACGGCAAGGGCTACCCTGACGAATTTGCCTTCCGAGGCCTCCCAGGCCGTATTGCAGTTGTTGCAGGTCAGAACCACGCTGTCCCTGTCGCCCTCCAGATTCCACCCACACTGAGGACAAAGAGTTGACATAAAAGTCAGCTTCCACCGGAGAGGTTTTTCCGCCGTCGAACCGAACATGTCTTCGGTCTGGGTAAGCTTGACTATGGGCTGGTTTATTATGGCGTCAAAGATCGTTTCTTTCTGCACAAACAAGGGAAGATATATGAGGCTCACGGTCTCGCCGATATAGGCGCGGTGGAATAGCTGGCTGGTGCCGGAAGTGTGTTTTCCGACTTTGGACAGCACGTCGGCCATCTTTAAGGAACACCTCAGAAATGAGCCGGCCGTGTCCGGTGTGACGAATTTCATTTTCATGGCCTGAGGCCTGAGACCGAGAGATATGGGAAGGCCCTTGACCGGCGCGCCTAAATGCGTAATGTCGACTATACGGTGCCCTATGGCCTGGCCCTGACACGCATAAGTGTTGCCCTTGAAGCGAAGGTAAGGGGCGTAAATGATATCCTTGTCGGGTGCCTTGTGCGGCAGTACCAAACGGAAATAATCCGGGGCAAAAAGAAAGCTCTTGACATTGCAGTATGGACACTGGATGAGATGATCGGTTTCCTTGAGCCCAATCGGGGCACCGCACTGCGGACACTCTTGTTCTACTGTAAGACCCACTTTATCCTAACTTTTCTCCGCAGTGATTGCAGAAAACAGAGCCAGGCAGATTCTCGGTCTTACACTGGGTGCAGACCTTAGGAACTGGTTTCTCGTCGGCTGGATGACCGCACTTGGAGCAAAACCTCGCATTGGGTGGCAAGTTCTTACCACAGTTGGCGCATTGATCGAAAACCAGTTGCTGGTGCCCGCAGTGAGGACAGAACCTGGCCTCCTTGGTAATGGGAAGCTTGCAGTCAGGGCAACTCGTCTCCTCGGGCGGAGGCGTGGCCGCGGGGTCGGCCTTGGGCCTAAACATATCTGCAAACATAGCCGGCATCATGAAACCCATCCCCATCCCCATGCCAGCGCCGGCTTCCCCGGTCGACTCAGCAGCCTTTTCCATGGCCATGGCCGCTTTCATTTTGACCAGCTTGTCCAGATCTTGAATCACGTTCAGGCGACTCTTGTCGTCAATCGTCTTCTGCACTTCCGGAGGCGGGGTTATGGAACCTATATATAAATGTGTCAGGCCAAGCCCGAAGTGGCTGAAATCCTCCTGCAAGCGACTCTGCAGGCCCGTGGAGATCTCATCGTAGCGTCCCGGCAGGTTGAGAATACTGTCGAGGTGCTCTCCCAGATAGTCGTTGAAACGAGAGACGATGACGCGGGCCATGTATTCCTCAATCTCCTCTGTGGTGAATATGCCCATGGTGCCCACCAGGGTGTTGATGAACAATACCGGCTGAACTATTTGAATGTTGAACACGCCGTGGGCCCGGAGACGGATTAGCCCCAGTTCGGAATCCTTGAAGGCCACAGGGTCCCTGGTCCCCCACTTAAGGTTGGTAAAGACCTTCATATTGGCCAGGTAAACCTCTGCGCGAAGCGGGCTGGTCATACCCCAGGGTATGGCCAAAATCTTGGTCAAGACAGGGATATTCGCCGTTGTCAGGGTATGACGGCCGGGGCCAAAGGCGTCGCCGGCCTTACCCTTGTAGAATAGCACACCCACCTGGCTCTCCCGGACAATGAGCTGGGCCCCGAATTTGATTTCACCGGAACCCCCTTCTGGAATCCTGTGGACCAACTCTCGACCGGTTTCGTCAAACCACTCTATCACCTCTAAGAAAATGACGTTGTCCGTGCCCATTTCATCCTCCTTTTCTGGCTCTTCCAAAGGCCGCTAAGGTAAAACGATGCTGCCCCGGCCTTGTCCATTTCCCAGGCCCTTAGGCTTTGTGTCGCCGTCTCTCCAATTCGCTGAGCTGCATGTCATCCGGATAAAGAGGCAGCTGAATCTGGAACTCGGTACCCTTTCCCGGTATCGATTTTACGCTGACTGCACCGTTGTGTTCACTCACTATGCGCTGGACAGTGGTCAAACCCAATCCAGACCCCTGAGTGTGGGAAGTAAAAAAGGGGTCAAATACTTGTGGGAGGTCCTCCGGGGCTATGCCCCTTCCGGTATCCGCCACCTTGATAATGATCTGCTTCCCCTGAGGGTAGGCAGCTATGGAAAGATCCCCTCCGGGGACCATAGCTTCTGCTGCATTCTTAAACAGGTTATTGAGTACCAGGGTGAGCAACCTCTCATCTCCTGCGAAGGTTACCCCCTCGTCCGAGAGGTCAAGATGAACTTGTATGTCGGCAGTCGTCTCCTTCTGACGCCACTTCTTTAGGGCGTATTCTATCAGCTTCTTAAGACTTACCTGCCCCAACTTAGGCTCCCGGATCTTGGTATAGTCCTCTATGTCCCGGACCATTTTTTCCAGACGGGCTGCCTCTTTGAGGATGATCTCTGCATACCTGCGGGCAGGGTCCCCAGGGGCAAGTTTCTCCTTAAGTCGCCTGGCAAAACCGCCTATGGACATGACCGGATTGCGAACCTCATGGGCCACTCCCTGGGAAAGACGCCCCAAGGCGACCATTCGTTCGCTTTGAATGACCTTCTGCTCGGTTTTCTTGAGCTCCTCTGCAGCCAGGGTAAATTTTTCCTGCAAACGCTGGTATAGGCGGGCGTTCTCCATGGCAGTGCCGATCTGGTTGCACACTACGGTCAGGAGCTCCAGGTCCTCGTCATCAAAAGACCCAACGCGCTTATTCAGGACCTCCAGTACCCCGATCAGACGCCCCTTGTGCTTGATGGGCACACAGATAACGGAACGGGTCTTGAAACCGGTATGTTCGTCGATCCGAGGGGTGAAGCGTTTGTCATGGTCGACATCAGGCACCAAGATAGGTTTCCCTTCCTGTGCTACACGGCCGGCGATCCCCTCTCCCATTGACAAGCGGACCTCACTCGCCTTGCTGCCCCATTTCCCTCGCGCCAATCGAAAACGGAGTTGGTCCCGTTCATAGTCTACTTCGAAGATAGAGCTGGTCTCCGCATCCATCAATTCCTCCACATAATTCATGGCGTTGTCCAACACCTCCATTAGGTCGAGGGTGGAATTGACCAGCGTCGACAATCGGGCAAGTGTCTTTATTTCGTTTTCAGAACCCTTGAACATTTAGAACGGTGCTCCTCTGTAATGTCAAGAAAGTCTTTGGTTTTTCTTTTTCGCAACGAATGCAGTTATATAGCTTGATCCGTTTTCTATAACGCCTGTCAAAAACGATATTATATCAGAAACAAGGAATGTATAGCACAAAATGGGCACTTAACCTTCATTTTGCAGGAATTCTACATACCCCCGGACTGAATTGGCCATAAAGAATCTTTCCCTGTCTTGCATGTCAGGGTCCATTAGCTCGAAGGCCTTGAGATCAGGATCTTCCTCCAATAGACGATCCACACATCTCGTCAAGAGATGATCAGAACCACCTGCAATCTCTTTCCGGACAACCTCTTTCCATCTCAAAATCTGAGCCCGAAACCTCTTTAGCATCCGAGTAGAGTCAGGGGCATCTCCAAAATGAGCATAGCATATGCGCTGTTCTTTCAGAGCCATCAGCCTATCTATGGTCTCCAGGAAGACCTTCAGATAGAATCTGGGAGGGGTGGCAGGGCGTAAGTAATCCATACCCTGGACGGAATAGTAGTTGCCACCCGCCTCACCAGCAAAGAGGTTCTCATTATAACTGAAACTGAGATGATGAGGCGCGTGACCGGGAGTTTCGATGACGTCAAGGTTTTCTATTGCTGCCTGAGTGTGCGGAATGCACATCTCCTCTTTTACGGGTCTGAAAGGACCGAAGGCTTCGGCAATCTCTCCAAGAGCCTGTCGACTACCCTCCCATAGCTTGGAGGGGTCCACAAGATGCCTTATCCCCTTGTCGTGACATACGACCCGAGCCATTGGAAAATGCTCCAGGAATTGCCCCAGGCCGCCTGCATGATCGATGTGTATGTGTGTGAGGAGTACGTAATCGACCCTCTCTATCTTCATCTGCCAAAGGGCCTTAATCAACTCACTCACTGAATTGGCCGGCCCCACATCCACCACAAAATTGATGTCTCCCCTGTATACCCACGAGCCGATAAAATGACCAAAACCCGGGATTCTCTGCTTGATCTCTATCAGTTCGCAGTAATCTTCTTTCAATGGATGCCTCCTGGGATCAAGTCCTGATAGGGATTTCTCAGCGGTTCATCTCCCGCGTCAGTCCGCCTTTGTGACTGTCCCGCCTTTTCTTGTTAAAAAGCAATGGGCCGTATGGTATGAACCAGAACATTGCGGATAGTGTCCGTGTTAGGGTTTATCGCCCCACCTTATTATCAGGTATCAAAATCGACCGGTTCGATCAAGAAATAGATGGAGTTTCTTCAATGAACGACCCTCAGGCTGAATTGACCCTTCACTACTTTGACTACATAGCAAAATGTTTTCCGGTTATGTGTGCCAGTGATGAATTCCACTTTCTTCCCAGGGCCCAGATGGCCAGCCAGTATTATGATCAGCTGGACAATCTTGATAGGGACCTGATTAACGAATGTCTCTCCACTCTCCGAAAATTTCAAAATAGATGTGATCTCATGGCCGCCTATGAGAGTGATCTGGAAAAGCTCATAGACCTTGAACTGTTGAAGGCGAATGCGTCCGGGATCCTGATAGAATTGGAGATGAACGCATCCTGGCGTCACAATCCATTGCTCTATTTGAAAATAGCCTTCATAGGACTTGATCATGCATTGACAAAACCTTCGTCAGGATTAGAAGAACAGTTGGAGAGAGTGCTGGCCCGCTTGCGAGCAATCCCCAGGCTGCTGCAACAGGCCATGGATAATATTGACAGCGTTCCAAAGACTTATCATGAGGCAGCGCTCGCCATGGTGAGTGACTGTAAGGACTACCTCACTGAAATCAGCAAGCGCTATGCTGGTACGAGCGAAAGGCTTCTTGTTCGAGAGTTGCAGCAGACTTGGTCGGCCCTGGACGCCTTTGGGAAATTTCTGGTCGCGCTTTCTCCTATTGCGGATCAGCAATCATTTGTTTCGACCTTGGAAGCCACGCTAAAAGACCATTTCATGTCTGTCCGCAGTCTGACTGAAGTATTTCAAATCGCCGAGGATGAATGGCAGAGAAATTTGGAGCAATTAAAGCAGCTACAAAAAACCGTAGATCCCGGCAGATCGTGGAAGGAGTTGTATCACGCCTACTCTCCCTCGGATATTGAAAAGACGGAGACAATTCCGCTGTATCAGCGTGAAATAGACCGATTGGGCCGCTTCTTCCGTGAGCACGGCTTCAGGGACGTTGATTTGAGCTCTTCGCTGGAACTTTGTGAAACACCAACTTACCTGCGATCTGTCCGAAGCTCTGCTTCATTTAGCGCAGCATTCAGCGCAGATGTCAGGGAAAAAGATTTCTTCTATATGACCACACATCTTGAAAAGCAGAGAGGCAAGGACGCCGCGGACCATGTCAGGAAGAGGCTTCATCGCGAATACAAGTTCCTATCTGCCCATGAAACATTCCCGGGACACCATCTGTTGGACAGTGTTCGAAGAAAGATAGAAAATCCCGTGCGACGCCAAATTGAGTCACCGCTGTTTTACGAAGGTTGGGCCTACTATGCTGAATCACTCCTGGCTGAGTATGGTTACGTGGACGATCCAATGGACTTTCTGGTCGACTGCAAGCGAAGGCTTTGGAGAGCCGCCCGGTGCAAAATCGACGTGGGCTTAACCACTGGTATGCTTGACAGGGAGGGTGCCGTGGAATTGGTGACCTCCGCCGGATTTAGCCCTGAGGAGGCCAATTACCAGATAGACCATTTCCTACTTAATCCCGGTTACCAATTGTGTTATAGCTTGGGCCGTTATGAAATCATGCGACTGAGAGAGACTTACGGCATGAAGATGGGCCTCGATCAGTTTCACAAACAACTGTTGGAAGGTGGAGAACTGCCATTTCATTTGATTGAAAAACGATTTGAGGCCTTGCTTCAAGGCAACGTGTAAAGAATCCAGGCCCAGAGGACCTGGCTTTGGTATAACCCGTGGAAGGGGACAATTTGCTACCCGGCCGTTATAAAATTCGAAATCTGAATATCGCTGCATTTTACAAAAGGCAAAGCCAATCGCCTCTGACCTGGCCCAGAGGACCAGGTTTTTCAAGATGAAAAAATTCCTTAATCCCTGAATTCGTAAGAAGCTGCAACAAATGAGATAGGAGGCAAACATTGAAAGACTTTCTCGGATATCACTCTGAATGGAATCTTGGTAGCCCGGGTGGATGGGACTACCAGCGCATCACCCAAATCATCGGCAAGGCCGTTTGGCAAAAGCTAAATGAAATTCGCCCGATTGCGATCGGCCTCGACTTTGATCACCCGTTGTTGTTTCCGGTGGATGGATTTGTGGAGATGCTGGTTGAAGCACACCGAACTCGAGAGGGAAGCAACCCCGGGCTGATTGCAGTGGTGGCTGAAGAAGAGACCTTGGAAAGCGTGACGGAAAACAGGAACCTGGCCGAACGCCTTGGCACAATTGATGGCATCTCAGGGGCGTTGATGGCTCCTCACGAACTGGAATTGAAAAATGAACGGGTAAGTTGGCAAGGTCAGGCCGTTTCAGTGATTTTTGTCGATTTTAATACGGACGTGCTGTTGGACCTGCATCGCAAGCACGACCTGACCCCCCTTTTGAAGGCTGTTCGAGAAAAACGGGTCATCAATCCCCGAGGTACTGAACCCATCAACGTCAAGAGCATGTTTGAAGTCATCACGGGTCCCCGTCACAAAAGGTTCCACACCGATATCGTCCAGCGAACCCCCTGGACACGACAGTTCTATCAGCGCCGAACCAGTGGACCCAAGGACGAGAAGATCAACGATCTGATCGAGTGGACCCGCTCTAACTGGGACCACCTGGTCCTCAAGCCTGAAAGAGGTTATTCCGGTAAGGGAGTGCGGGTCGGGCAAGTCAACAACGATGCTGATGAAGCCGTGACTCTGGCCCTTAAGGAGGGAAACTACATCGTCCAGGAGAAGATCCCCTTGGAATTGTGGGGCGAGGATATTCCCACATTGAATCCGGAAAAAGAAGACGTCTCTTTAGAACGCTGCCAGACGGATTTCCGCTGCTTGATGGGGCCCAAGGGCCTGTTCGGGTTCTTGAGCCGGTTTGGCGGGGTGCCAACAAACGTGGGAAGTGGCGGCGGTGTGCAGCCCCTGGCCGTGCTTCGCTCGGACATGAGTGTGCGAGATGCGGTGGATCGTGTCAATGAGGCCATCTTGAGCATACCCTACGGAGACCTGTCACAAGTCGTCGAGATACAAAAAGGAATGGCCTTGGAGCACAAGTTCACCTACTTGCTTGGTCCGATCAAGATCGCCTTGAGACCCAGGGTGATCACTATCCAACAACTCGAAGCCCTTAAGCAATATTGCACTGCCATATGGTCGGACTGCCTGACCCTGGAAAGAATGTGGCTGTCCGGCGAGCTGGATGACATTGTCAACATCGAGCAAGAAGAGCTCGAAATCGCGCGTTTGCAGCCCTGGGGGGGGTCGCCGGCCATACTGGCCTCAGACGGGCTGTTTAGTTTCATGCCCCCTGCGGAGGCACCATGAGTATCAAGGCGGACCCTGACTGGTGGAAAACGATGTTTGATGACGTCTATCTCCTCACCGACGCACGTTCCGTCTGCGACGAAGACATCACCCGTCGTGAGGTAGACCTCATCTGTGAACTACTCCCGATCCGTCCCGAGCATAAGATTCTGGATCTCTGCGGCGGCCATGGCCGTCATAGCCTGGCATTATGCGCTCGGGGGATAACCAATTGCACTCTATTCGACTATTCACAATATCTAATCGACTACGCCAGGACCTGCGCCACCGAGTGCAATTATCGTATGAACTTCATACAGGGTGACGCGAGAAGCACGGGACTTCCTGACGAGAGTTTTGACCATGTGCTCATAATGGGCAATTCCCTGGGCTACATCCCGGAGCCTGCTGCTGACAGGCAAATCCTGACCGAGGCAAAACGCCTCCTGCGCCCGGGTGGCTGGCTCCTGATTGACGTTACCGACGGAGCGGCAATTAAGGACTCGTTCAGTCCAGCCGCCTGGCATGAGATCGGCACGGATATCGTGGTCTGCCGCCATCGCGATTTGGAAGAGAATACCCTGTATTCCCGTGAAATGGTTGTCAGCAAAGAAAAAGGTTTGATTCGGGACTGCACTTACTGCATCCGTCTTTACGAGTCGCAAACCATTGGAGCCTTATTCGACGAGACGGGGTTTAAGCGGGTTAATGTCCACACTGACTTTTCCCCTCACCAACGCACGGGCGATTATGGCTTCATGAACCGTCGCATGCTTGGTGTAGGCCAGAAGCCCTGATGTCGCCTTTGTAAAACATTCCTTTGCGCTATCGGAATCAAGAATACTCTTTATACAAGTATGTTCCGTTTTTAACCATTTATAAGGAACTGGAAGGGAGTATCTCTTTTTGAAGTCAGGTCAATCCCCGTCTCCGCTCGTCGGTGGCATAATGCACGGAACTCTACAGGCTAGGCACACGGCAACGCCCCCTATACGCTTGGTAGCGTGTTTGTAAATGCGTCAACCCTAACGTTGTAAAAGCCGAGGGTGCTGCAGATGCAAGGCGTCAAGGGTGAGGCTGTAGTCGTTTACGCCGATCCCTTGACAACGCAGCAGATGCTGTATCATCGGCTTTCCCGAAGGGTAAACAACATGGCTGTTTTTCTAGTTTTCTGGATATCACCCGCAGTGAATTCCACAAAATCGTTCAAATATCTCGCGGAGAAAGGCTATTGTTGGTTTTTAGAACCTTTTGCCATGTTGTTTATGCAACTAAAGG
>PVMS01158997.1_pt1 | contig 11205 bp, 6 predicted proteins | sample 1853461 | NCBI WGS metagenome assembly PVMS01 (sample SAMN08582032, study PRJNA380276) | Marine sediment metagenome, whole genome shotgun sequencing project. | isolation source: ocean sediment barecode stripped | collected 2017
CGTACCCACTTCACGTGCTGTACCACAAGCCGATGGTTGGCCGGTAATTGAAAAAGGACCACAGCCTGGTTTTGCGATTTTCCCCGTTAATAAGTGGATATTATAAATAAGGTTATTCGCCCAAGTGCCTCGGGTATGCTGATTGAAGCCCATGGTCCAGTATGAAACTACCTTCACCTCTGGATCAATGTACAGTTTAGACAGTGCCTCTAATTTATCTTTTGGTACGCCGCTAATTTCCGATGCATATTCCAAAGTGTAGGACTTTACGAATTCAGCATATTCTTCAAAACTGATTTCTTTAAAACCACCTGCCTTTGTGCGATTAGTCGCCTTTTTTTCTCGGGGGTCATCTTCACGAAGCCCATAGCCAATATTGTCATTACCCAAACGAAAATTTACATGTTTCTTGATAAAGTCATTATCAACATTACCGCTACGAATAATTTCATTGGCAATATAATTCAGCAATACCAAATCCGTTTGTGGTTTAAACACCATGCCATTATCAGCCAAATCAAAACAGCGATGTTCAAACACGGATAACACATGCACGTTAACATGGGCATAACTTAAACGGCGGTCTGTAATGCGAGACCATAAAATAGGGTGCATTTCTGCCATATTAGAACCCCACAATACAAACGCATCTGCATGCTCAATATCGTCATAGCAGCCCATAGGCTCATCCATGCCAAAGGTACGCATAAAACCCGCCGCGGCAGAAGCCATACAATGTCGTGCATTGGGGTCCAAGTTATTGGTGCGAAACCCCGCCTTCATTAATTTCGATGCAGCATAGCCTTCCCAAATCGTCCATTGCCCAGAACCAAACATACCAACAGCTTCTGGTCCCTTCTCCTTTAATACCCGCTTGAATTGAACTTCCATTTCATCGAAAGCGCGATCCCAGCTTATCGGATGTAGCTCACCCTCTTTATCATACTTACCCTGTTTCATTCTCAGCAAGGGTTCTATCAGCCTGTCTTTACCATAAAGAATTTTCCCTGCGTTATAACCCTTCACACAAGCTAGGCCTTTATTAACCTCTGCCTGAGGGTCACCCAAAGTACCAACCACCTTACCTTTTTGAGTGCCCACCAAAAGTCCGCAACCTGTACCGCAAAAACGACAAGGTGCTTTACTCCATTTAATGGTGTTATCACTTGCTAAGAGGCTAATAGCCTCACTCGATAATGGGATAGTTAGCCCTGCCGTCAATGCAACAGTATTTACTTTCAAAAAACTCCTTCGACTAATTTTCATTGTTTATCTCACTAAAAATAATTAGAAAAACCCCTACCCAATAACACACTATAAATTTGCTTCGATTAAATATAATTTTAAAACTAAGCTTTGCACACAACTTTGATCATCACTCTGTAAAATTAATGATTATTGATTTAAAGCATGCTGATAGTTACAACAATGGCTTGGGATCTGCCCTATGCCGTGCGAATTATTTATAAGGTAGAGCACAAGTGTCCTGCAGGTATTATCTTACTCCATATATTATGGCTATACTCTGTGCATGGAAAACTTGTAGTCCAGTTCAAATATATTTCAATATTCGAATGTCCGCTTTGGCTCGTTAGCGGTCATTCAACTATAAACTCGTAAATTTACCAGCCTATGTCTGCATTCGGCCAATAGTATCATTAAGCATTATGACGATTTATTGATCTAGGATAGTATAATTTGTCAATCTATTCTGTATAATTCCAAGTATTACGAAAATAAACAAAACTAGATTTATGAACCCTACTCTATATGAAAAAATCGGCGGTAAAGAAACTGTAGAAAAAGCAGCAAAATTTCTATATGTAAACGTATTGCGCGATGATCGCCTTAAGCGCTTTTTCGATGGCACTGATATGCAAAAGCAAGAGCGAATGATGAGCGCATTTTTGACTAACATTTTGGGTGGCCCGTCGCTTTACATTGGAAGAGACATGCGGCGTGCGCATGCGAATTCGGTTAAGGATGGACTAAGTGATGAGCATGTTAATGCGATAATGGAATGTGTGAGTGCGGCGCTTCGTGAAGTGAAAATTGAAGCCGATCTAATTAGTGAAGTTATAAAGAAGATAGAAAAGCATCGGGATGATGTACTTAATAGATGAGCTAATATCATCGTTCAATTAAAAAGTAATTCATGTTAGTTGTGCCTGGCTAATGGGTAGTTACGCAGGAATTGGGATTTGATAAAGCCCGCGACATAGAGAACGTCGGCAATAATCGTTTAAATTTTCAATCGGTGAGGCCCTTTGTTCACTAAATTCTTTCGGAGCCGATCCATATAGCGAAGAATGGACGCGATGGTTATTATAATAATCCGTAAGAGCATTCAGTTTTTTCTGTCAATCATTTTCATTCTAAATAAGTGATTAATCCAGAAATTCTCGTCGTACCGTGCTGCGAATTAAACTAAATATAAGGCATACTACGAATTCGCCATGTGCGATACTATTTTTTAATGGAATGAAAATAGCTTCCAAGTATTTACGTTACAATCAGAATGCTGAGTACATATTAGTTAAATGCCTGAGAATTTACGATGAAGTCTATACTCGATAAATTGCATAAAGATCATAAGAACTTTATTCAACTTATGTCTTTTTAGAGATGGAGCTGTACTTGCTAGAAGAATGCGAAAACTGTGATCTTGCATTAACATCAGATGCGATAAAGTACATGAAGGAATATCCCGATTATGTTTATCCTCCATAGGAGGATGTCGTATTTAAATATTATCTTGAACAGCATAAAGAAACTCATGAGTAAATTGCCGAATTACTTTACGAACATGATGAAATGACAATACTTACAGAAAAGCTCTTAAATATGTTAGAAGGAGCGCTTGCTGAAATTCCTCAAAAAAGAGAAGAAACTTGTGAATACTTTAAAAATATATATCTATTCAAAAAGAGCATATGAATCGAGAAGAGGCATACGTTTATCCTGTTCTGAATTCAACACTGGATGAAAGTGACTGGGGAAAAATAGATAGTGAACTAGCGCATATAGAAGATCCCTTATTTAGCAGAAAAGCAGAAAAGACATATCAGGGATTACTTCAGCGAATCATTGATTAAGTGTATATGATTATATAAATAACAAGCCCCTCATCCGCACAAAATCATGTGTAATTCTGATCAACTTATTTCTGCTCTTCACGATCCTTCTATATATGGGCATGAAGTAAGTGATATCTCAGTTATAGAAACACATATATCTTGGGTATTACTTACTGGAAATTATGCATACAAGATTAAAAAACCAATTCAATTTAGCTTTGTAGATTTTTCGACACTTGAAAAGCGAAAGTTTTACTGTCGCGAAGAGCTGCGATTGAATAGTCGTTTAGCTCCCAATCTTTATTTAGACGTTGTTGCAATAACAGGCAGTAATGAACATCCGTCTTTTAAAAATTCTAGTGAGCCAATCGAATATGCTGTCAAAATGCGTCAATTCTCACAACAGATGTTGCTGAGTTATTTGTCAGAGCATGGTCAATTACTCCAGCAGCATATTGATCACATGGCGAAAGAAATCGCAAGGTTTCACATGCACATCGACAAGGTGAGCATGGAGGGTGTACTTGGGACGCCCGAAGATATTCACTATTGGGTGATAGATAATTTTGAACAAATTGAGTCTAATCTTGAAGTCAAAAACAGTCTCACCTTATTAAAAAACATTAAAGATTGGAGTGAGAGCGAACACTGTAATAAATATACTCAGCTGCTGCATAGAAGATCTCATGGATTTGTACGAGAATGTCACGGCGATATGCATTTAGGCAATATGGCGCTCATTGAGGATAGGGTGACAATTTTTGATGGCATTGATTTTAATGAACATTTACGTTGGGTCGATGTCATGAGTGAAGTTGCATTTGTAGCAATGGACTTTTGTAAACGTGGTTATCCTGAGTTTTCAAATCGATTTATAAATTTATATCTACAATATACTGGTGATTATGCAGGATTATGTGTGTTTCATTATTATTCAGTTTATCGCGCGACCGTAAGGGCTAAAGTAGCCTTGTTACGTTTTACGCAACCACATCTTTCGGAAATTCAAATTAATAATATACGTGATGAATTTGAATCTTATATTGAATTAGCTACATGCTATTTCGCAGAACAAAAGGCAGTATTAATAATTACTTATGGTTTATCCGGCTCAGGTAAATCTACATATACTGAATCATTGATAGAGTCCATTGGGGCAATACGAATTCGTTCTGATGTGGAGCGCAAAAGGTTGTATGGTTATGACACATTAGAACGAACTCAATCAGGTATAAATGAGGGTATTTATACGCAGCAATCTTCCAAAGCTGTGTATGCACGGCTTGTAGAGCTTTCAAAATCAATCATCAACTCGGGCTTTTCTGTTATTGTTGATGCATGCTTTTTGCAACGAGCGCAACGTGAGGAATTTCATAAGCTTTCAATGGGCCTGCAAGTTCCTTTTATTATTTTGGAGTTTCAAGCTACAGAAGCTACTTTAAAAAAACGTATAATTAGTAGAGCTCAAGATAAACGCGAGCCATCAGAAGCAGATTTAGAGGTACTAACCTCCCAGATTAAAAAATGTATGCCACTTGGTGAAGATGAAAAAAAGAATACGATAATTATTAATACTGAAGAAAATATTCAAATTAGTGAAATAGTCAAAGCTATAGATAAGAGAATGTAGATGCTCTTAATTGAGGGGTTACTATAACTATCCAAACATTGAGACACATGCCTGTTCTTCTATTGATATTCATCAATTGCAAGACTGCGAAATACATCCAAACTATGGCAAACTACGAACTCGCCATGCATAGCAGAATAAACTAAGCCGTGAAGAAAAATTACAATAAGCCTGAAGTGCCTGAACCTGCACATCCAGTTCAGCGTAGAGAGTCACTTCCGTGGCAAAAACCTAAACCAACAGGAGAGGACCCCGAAGGCCTAGGAAAGTTGGAGGTCATTCTCAACAGTCCATCTTATGTACCTGTAATCGAGGACGTTGATTTTCTTGAAGGTGATAGTTCGCGCGGTGTTCGCCTGCAACTAGATTATCTGAAACCAGACAGACTGTTAAGAGCACACGGTGTTCAACATACGATTGTCGTATTTGGAAGCACACGAATTGTTGAGCCTGCTGCTGCAGAAACAAAGGTTGAGCTACTGCGCAAAGCCTTGGCCGCGCAACCAGATGACAGCGAATTAAAAAGGCAGCTTTTAGTAGCTGAGCGTATTCAGGTCAAGAGCCACTATTATGAAATAGCTCGCGAGTTTTCTAGGTTGGTGGCCAATGCTGGTGAAGGGCCTGAAGACTCACGTTTAGTCATAATGACAGGTGGAGGGCCGGGTATAATGGAGGCTTCCAACCGCGGTGCAAATGATGTCGGCGCTAAAAATATTGGTTTAAATATTACTTTACCGCACGAACAGTACCCCAACCCTTATATTACTCCCGAATTGTGTTTTCGTTTTCATTACTTTGCACTTCGCAAGATGCATTTCATGATGCGTGCAAAGGCACTAGTAGCCTTTCCTGGTGGCTATGGCACATTTGATGAATTATTTGAAACGCTGACCTTGATCCAAACTCGTAAAATCAAACCAGTACCCGTGGTATTGGTCGGAGAACAATACTGGCGTAAAGCATTTGATATTGATTTTCTGGTTGAGGAGGGGGTGGTTGATGTTGAAGACCGCGATCTATTCTGGTTTGCGGAGACTGCAGAAGATATTTGGGAAGGTCTGTTGTGGTGGTACGACCATAATGGTGAAGCGTTGATTTAAAGAGCAGTTATGAAGCTATTATTTAATGGTGCGGAGCAAGGCGTTACGGTTGCGCAGAGCGCGACTATAAATAACAAGTCATCTAATCACGAGTAAATTATTCAATGAGAGCAACAGAAATAAAGGTTAGTAATACTGTATGGTATGTGCGTCCTTTCTTTTGGAATCAACGTAGAAAGTATGGACAGGTGCTCAAACCTGCCTTGCTTTGGGCAAGAATACCCAGGTAATATATGACAGTGGCCATCTTATATGGCGTACTGGATAGGAAAAGCAACCCCTTGGACTCAGTTACGTTCTTTGGTGACGGTGCACGTATCCCAAATTAATTGGTGTGCCTGGCGAATGGGTAGTTTAAGCTGGAGTCGAGAGTTGATAAAGTCCGCAACAAAGCGAATGCCAACTATAATTAACTACACTTGCAAAAAGTTGCTTTCTTTTTCTACCCAATTTCGCAGGTGTTTTTCCACTTAACGAAGCATGCACGCGGTGATGGTTGTAATAATCCGTAAAATCATCCAATTTGTGTTGTAGATCGACTTCATTCCAAAATAACGTTTGATCCAGGAACTCGCGCCGCACGGTGCCGATGAGTCGTTCTACATAAGGATGTGAGATGGGTGTGAAGGGGATCGACTTAATTTCATCTATATCTAAGATACGCAGATTTGCTTTCCAGCCATGAAACTGGAAGAGGGGATCATTATCTGTACTTATATATAGGAGAGAATTTTTCTTGGCAATGATCTGATTGAACATTCTGCAAAGGGTCGGACCATCAACAGATCCTTTATTGACAGAGAAGCCAATAAGCCTTCGACTCCATACATCCATCACCACCAATACCCAATGGGTTTTGAGGGAGATTGATTCGCAACAAAACAAATCGATACTCCATAGACTGTTTTTCATATTGCCAATATAAGGATAACCACGAAGGGCCACTGTGATCTCCGGGTCTGGGATGACAGTGCTTCATCAGTACACGTCGTACAATATCTTTGTTGATTCCATGCCAAACGTATTTGTTATTATTAATGCGATACGTAGGCAGCCAAAATTGGGATTGCGTCGCTTAATCTCAACAATGGCTTTAATCTAATCACTATTGGGACCTTTGGGCCCGACTTTCCATTACTATGAGAAGAAAAGAGTTGAAGATACTTTCGTCTAACGTGTGTTTTGTGAAACTTAAGGAGGGTAGCGAGTTTAATAATGATTGAAGATCGAGTCAGTCGTTTAGGAGATAACATCATCGTAAGCCACCCAAAAACAAATCGATCAATGGTGGTTAAGTTAGGTGCTTTTCCTCTTGTGCGTTTAATAACTAGGAGCTGCTTTTTTAGCAACAAGTTTTCTACAGCAACTGCTTTCATTCCGTCTGGTTGAAGCAGGCGATCAATCATGTGGATCAGATGAATGATGAGCAGCAGAGCATCTCTCATGCACAAAGAACATAGATCGAACTAAATCCATTACAAGACTGCGGAATATATCCAAATTATGGCAAACTATAAATTCGCCATGCACACCGAAAACGTTCAGCAAAAGTGGCAATTCTGGATCGATCGCGGCGGCACCTTCACCGACATAATCGCTCGGCAGCCGAATGGTCAATTGCTGATGCGCAAGCTTCTTTCTGAAAATCCACGACACTATCGCGACGCCGCCATTCACGGCATGAAGGATATTCTTGGTGTGGACACCGAAGATGCATTACCGTGCGATCAAATATCAGCTGTGAAGATGGGCACGACAGTAGCGACCAACGCGTTACTGGAGCGCACCGGTGACAACACGCTACTGGTGATCACCCGAGGATTTAGGGATCAGCTACGAATTGGCTATCAAACCCGGCCTGATCTGTTTGCTTTGCATATCAAACTTTCAGAGTCGCTCTACTGCGAGGTACTGGAAATTGATGAGCGAATGGGCGCTCACGGTCAGATTTTAACGCCTCTGAACGAAAGTGCCGCTCGCGAAGGGCTGGTAAGACATTACAAGAACGGCCTACGCTCGCTGGCCATTGTTCTGATGCACGGTTATCGGTATCACAATCATGAAAAACGACTGGCGGAATTGGCCAGAGAGATCGGCTTTACCCAAGTATCCGTCAGCAATGAAGTCAGTCCGCTAATGAAATTGGTTTCCCGCGGTGACACCACTGTCGTTGACGCCTACCTTTCCCCCGGCTTGAGAACGTACGTGAATCAGGTTGCATCGGAACTGGAAGGGCTATGTGAACAGGGTGGCAGATTGATGTTTATGCGTTCCCACGGTGGTTTAACGGACGCGAATTTCTTCCAGGGGAAAGATGCCATCCTGTCCGGCCCCGCGGCTGGTGTGGTCGGCATGGCCAGAGTGTGCGAGTCCGCAGGTTTAGAGAAGGTCATTGGCTTTGATATGGGGGGCACGTCCACCGACGTCAGCCACTACAACGGCGAATTTGAAAAAACTTTTGATACTTATATCGCCGGAGTCCGGCTGCGAGCGCCAATGATGCAGATTTATACAGTTGCCGCGGGCGGTGGTTCTGTCCTTGAATTTGATGGTGCACGCTATCGGGTAGGACCAGATTCGGCAGGCGCGCACCCGGGCCCAGCGTGTTACAGAAATGGCGGCCCACTGACTATCACGGATTGCAACGTCATGCTCGGCAAATTGCAGCCAGCTCTATTTCCCAATGTGTTTGGTCCGGAAGCCGATCGAGTATTGGATCACGAAACCGTGGCAACACAATTTCTGGAGCTCGCTCTCCGAATTGAAAGAGACACTGGTGACAAGCGCCCACCTGAAGCAGTAGCGGCCGGTTTCCTGACCATCGCCGTAGAAAGTATGGCCAATGCCATCAAGAAGATATCGGTGCAGCGTGGCTACGATGTGTCTAAATACACCTTGTGTTGTTTCGGCGGTGCTGGGGGTCAGCACGCCTGTCTGGTCGCCGATGCGTTAGGCATGAAACACATTATGATCCATCCGTATGCTGGTGTGCTTTCCGCCTATGGTATGGGTCTCGCCGACACCGTTGTGGATCGACAACAGGCGGTAGAACTGGTCCTGGACAACTTATTGTTGGACGATTTGGAAAAACGGCTAAACCAATTGCAACAGGATGGCATCGACGAACTTAGGCAGCAAGGTGGCAACTGTACCGAGTTAGCATTCAAGCGCTTACTGCATTTACGCTACCAAGGATCGGATACGGCATTGACTGTACCTCATGCACCGTTTGATAAGGTCATTGCACAATTTGAACAAATCCACCAAAGGCAATTTGGATTTACTTCTCCTGAAAACGACATGATCGTTGAAGCCATTGAAGTGGAAGTGATTTCCCCGGCCAGGCCTTCAACTGCAATCAAAAAGCCCGATGCCGGGATTCAGCAGAGCCATGCCGATACTGTGAACAAATGCTACATCGACGATCAATGGCATTCGACACCTTTTTACCATCGCAATTCTCTTGCGGTGAACGAGCTGATCAATGGACCAGCCGTCATTCTTGATTCAACCAGCACGATCGTGGTGGAGCGAGGTTGGCGAAGCAAGCTAACCGCCGATAATAATTTGATGCTTGAGCGTTACATTGAAAGAAAGGCAAGCAAAGCCATTGGCACTGACGTAGATCCGGTGATGCTGGAAATCTTCAATAATTTGTTCATGTCTATTGCCGAACAAATGGGCTTAGTACTTGAGAATACTGCGGCATCGGTCAATATTAAGGAGAGGCTGGATTTCTCCTGCGCTATTTTTGATCCTGCAGGCAGTCTCGTTGCAAACGCTCCGCATGTGCCCGTGCATCTTGGCTCCATGAGCGAAAGCATTAAGACCGTAATTCGTGAGCGCGGCTACGATATGGCCCCGGGCGATGCGTATATTATGAATGCACCGTACAACGGTGGCACACACCTTCCGGACATCACCATTATCAAGCCGGTGTTCTCCGATCAGGTCCAATTGCTATTTTACGTTGCGGCTCGCGGCCACCATGCCGATATCGGTGGTACGGCACCGGGATCTGCGCCCGCGGATTCAGCCAGTATTGACGAGGAAGGGATCGTAATTGACAACTTCAAACTGGTTGAGAACGGCCGGTTTCGTGATCAGGAAATGCGTCACCTATTGACCCATGGTCGCTGGCCTGCCCGCAATCCGGACATGAATATTGCTGATCTTAAAGCCCAACTGGCGGCCTGTGAGAAAGGGGCTGTAGAACTGGGCAAAATGGTTACCCACTACGGCGTGGAAACGGTGCATGCCTACATGGAACATATACAGGATAATGCTGAGGAGGCCGTTCGCAGAGCACTGAGCGTGCTCAAAGACGGTAATTTTACGTACAAAATGGATGATGGACACCAGATTGCCGTGTCAATTAAGGTTGATCAAAAGAACCGCAAAGCCGTCGTCGATTTCACCGGAACCAGTCCTCAACATCCCGGTAATTTTAATGCACCCACCGCAGTGGTGAGAGCGGCTGTATTGTATGTAATTCGCTGTCTGGTTGATGACAATATTCCGCTCAATGACGGCTGCCTCAAGCCCATCGATATCATAATTCCGCAACGCTCCATGATTAGCCCTGAGTATCCTGCGGCCGTATTCGCCGGAAACGTTGAGACATCCCAATATCTTGTGGATGCTTTATTCGGTGCGCTTGGCGCGGTTGCCGCTTCTCAAGGCACTATGAATAACTTCATTTGGGGTAACGACAAACATCAGTATTACGAGACGCTTTGTGGTGGTACCGGCGCGACCTGTGACCATGACGGCACCGACGCAGTTCATAGCCACATGACGAACTCTAAACTGACGGATCCTGAAGTGTTGGAATGGCGTTTTCCGGTAATTCTAAAATCATTCGAAATCAAAGCTGGCTCCGGCGGCAAGGGACAACATTGCGGCGGTAACGGTGTCATCCGCAAGGTGCAGTTCTTGGAGCATATGACGGCCAACATCATTTCGAGTCATCGACAGGTGCCGCCTTACGGGCTTGCCGGAGGCGGAAGCGGTCAAGTCGGAAATAATCGAGTAGAGCACGCCGATGGCTCGGTTACTCAATTATCGGGGGTCGATCAGATCCAGTTAAGCCCGGGAGACGTTTTCGTGATCGAGACGCCCGGTGGTGGTGGATATGGCGATCCGGTACTGACAAGTTAACGGATTAGAGGGCGTAACTACAGTTGTGCATGGCGAATCGGTAGTTTCGCAGTAATCGGGAATCAAGTTATGGCAAACTACGAATTCGCCATGCACAGGGTGGAATGTTTAGAATTTTATCGTTGAATGACTGCCTACGACCCAAAGCAGACATTTAGTCAAAGAAAAAAACTAGGAACTCGATCAAAGTTGTAGTAATTAGCTATTAAGGAGCAATTAAAATTACTATTTAATATAA
>PVMS01159867.1_pt1 | contig 11205 bp, 10 predicted proteins | sample 1853461 | NCBI WGS metagenome assembly PVMS01 (sample SAMN08582032, study PRJNA380276) | Marine sediment metagenome, whole genome shotgun sequencing project. | isolation source: ocean sediment barecode stripped | collected 2017
CCGCGCGAGTTGCTCGGCCATGTCGGTCTTGATCTCCTCTTTCATGGCCTCGAATCCGGGGTCGTTGTGCAGCGGTTGCAGGATCAGATCATGTTCCAGGTAATACCACCAGTATCGTCGCCAGCCCTGATCGATGGCTTGTCGTAGCGCGGCATGTGCCCAACAACAAGAGAATTACGTGGAACACCCAGTCAGGGGCTTCGATGTTGTTCAGGATCACATCGGTCACCTGCATCACGAGCCACGCCATCACGATGTAGGCGAGCGCTACTTTATAGACGTTTCGGCGTTTCAATTCTTTGATAATAGACAAGGGCTGGTTACTTTTAGTCCACTATTACTGTTAAGCATAGTTAATTAGCCAACAAATACCAAAAGAATTGTTGAATATCGTAGTTTGGTGGTTACCTGGAGTGCCGCTACCGAGACAACGATCTGAGCAACGTAACAACCATTCTGGTATAGCCTCCCAAGGTTGGCTTCGGGTTACCCATTCAACCGGTCGAGCTTGCTAAACCGGGTATGATTTCCAGGGCATATCGTCAACCGCGATGTCACGAAGCATGGTTACCAAATCCTGGTCGCCGTAATAGACTGGCGAAGTATCTTCTCTTTGCGCCATTAAAATCACTGGTACATTAGCGAATTTCGGTTGCAGAGTATCGATCATCATGTCCGCTTCACCGGATTGTGTGACCATCTCCATCCCTACCAGTACGACAACAAAATTGTTGCCTTGTAATGAGATTGCTGCTGCCTGTACGTCCATTCTGTTTTCTCCGTTATTGGTCTTTTCATAAATTAACAAGGTTACAAACCTATAATCACATAACAGCAACCCGGCCTTGCTGGCCATCAGGGTCAGAAAGCGCTGGTTCCCTTTGTCAGGCCTCTTCAATGATGCTGATGATCTCTCCGCAGGCAATCCAAACCTCGGCAAACTCCAGGCCGTCAATTTTCATATCTGTATCCACCGCTACATCAAATTCCGCTCCCCTCCAACTAATCGCGGGTTTGCCCACCAGAAATGTTACATTTCCAGTCGTAACAAATCGCGAGTTTTTCAACAGGATAATTCTTGCCGACTCTGGAGCCAGAGGATCCGTGGCGTAGTCAATACCCGCTGCATTGCCAGCGTTGCTTATACCATAACGCCTGGTGATTACTTTTACGGTTGTATTGAACAGTGTTTCTTCAGTCATATAATTCTCATAAGCATTGAGCTAATTTTGGTGCCTCCGATTATGACATATCAAACATACATAATAAGATTGCCAATCAGAAACTGGCTGTACACAACCGGGCACCTTTGCTTACAGGTTGCCGTGAATTTCTGCGAAATTTGGGCCGGATACATTTAGTCGCTTGGGGCTGCTGTTGGCCGTTTGTAGCTATAGATGGCACTGCAATTTTTTCTTTATCTATAACCGCTTTGCGGTTGCGATTTCAACCGGTCGACGCAACACCTAATCTCTAAATATAGAGAGGAGGATGTTGAATATGAAGTACAGACCGAGGATCTATTACTCAGATGCCCAGAAGGCATTGATGTGGGATCGATGGCCGAAAGCTGTTATTCAGAACGTTGTCGATAAACTTTACAGGCCAGATGTATTCAAACAGTCATTGATTTCTGCCAGAGATGTGCGGAAGTATTGATAATCATGCCGAATGGTTGAACACACCGACCCTTGTTGCAAAACAAGTGAGGGGAAACTTCGGACATTCAGTCTGTCCCGCAATGACAATTGGCGCTGAAACTCTATTTCTGTCTCCGACGAGCAAAGATCCCCAACGAATTGGGCCTGATTCAACCCTGTTTCTGCCGCCAGATCAGCAAGCGTTTCCGGGATGGATGGATTCATCGCCCGCAGGTAGTAAGCCTTTTGAATGGCTTCAATCATGGCTTCTTCGGCCTGCTGATGGACTGCCGCAATCACGGCACGACAGGCTTTGTAGGTATCCCGGCGTGGTTGGCACGTTGTCCAGAAATCGAAATTGAACTCGGTGCCGATGGTGGATTGGATTTGTCGCCAATGGCCCTGAATCATATTTTTCAGCTTATCCGGCATCGGTTGATCGTTGTCAGGTGCAAGGCCACCGAGTACATTCTGCCAGATCACGCCTTCAGGTAGATTATCTCGCAGCTGAAGCCAGGTAGGCCGGTAAGCCCAGCACCAACTGCACATTGGGTCGTGGACGTAATAAAGCGTGGCGGTGTATGCTGACAAATCAGGCCTGGAGCATCATTTCGTATTGAAATGCATCGACATCAAAGATGTGGATCAGGGGTCCCTTTGTCATACCCAGTTTCTCGGCAACTTTTATCGAAGCGATATTTTCCGGAATGATCAAAGCGATCAGTTTTTTGATTTTTAGATCTACCCTGGCAAATTCAACACATGCTTTGGCTGCTTCAGTACCGATTCCCTTGCCCCAATGTTCTTTCAGGTAACGGTAGCCAACCTCCGGCAGATCAATTTCCGGCAGGTATTTGATTCCGCAAAACCCAATGACTTCACCGGTTTCTTTCAACTCAACAACAAAACGACCATAACCATACTTTTCATAATCAAATAGCGGGCCTTCCTCCAGTCGTTGCCTTGCTTCAGCCATGTCTTTCACCGGTGTATCGGCGTATTTGATGACATCCGGCTCAGTACTCAGCGTATACATGAGTTGCACATCGTCTGGTGTAAATAACCTCAGCCGCAGTCGTGGTGTTTCCAGGCTGGTACGAATCATTTGCCGCTACACATTTCAAGACAAAGCTCTTTGCCGTTGAGGGGAATCCGCCCGGTTTTATCAAAGATTCCCGACATACGCAGATTGGCAATATCCGGGCCGTCCCTGGTCATGGTTACCAAGGTCACATGATCGATTGCCATTGGATTGTCAGGCTGGTGCGAACCACCAGTCGTGCCCAGGCGGATGTAGTCGCGTCCATGACGTTGCTGGTGTTTGTAGGCATGCAGGTGACCATGAAAAACAGTATATGGCTGGTCACTCAGTGCTTTTTCAATGGTTGAAAAATTCTCTTCATCGGGTCGTTCCCAGGCGGCTTTGTGCAGCAAAAGGAAAGTCCAGCGCACATCATCGTGCTCGGCAATCACCTGTCGAAAATATGCCGCCTGCTCCGCACTGATGCGACCACTCGAGGCTTCTTCAAGCCTGGCGTATTCAGTATTGGCCGCAGCCTCGCCCCAACCGTACTCATCAATTACCTTGATGGTTTCAAGACGAATCTCATGAATATACTGTTGAAATTCTGCCGGGTTGTCCTCGGTATCGAGCACCAGAAACAGCACATTCTTATACACAAAATGGTAATAACGCTTGCCGTAGCGCTGCTCCCAAACCTCCCACATATCGGGGTTGGTCAGGTCATGGTTACCGCCCACATGGAATACCGGAGCATGTGCGCGGTCGGCACGCTCATCGAACGAATTCCATTCCTGATCAAGTTGATCGTGATCCATGGTTCCGCCTTCGATCAAGTCACCGACACTGACTATCAACTCCGGTCTGAGTAGATTTAGTTGCTCAACAGCCAACTCAAACACAGCTTCGCGTTCGCCACCGGTCAGATCAGAAAACAGGGCAAATGTGAACTTGCCGGATTCATCATCAAAGTCAGTGTGCGTCCAGGGGACTGTAGCTCCGGAAAAGTCATGCTCAAACGCCGATGGCGCGGGCTTAACTGTTGCGCATGCACTGATGATGAATGACATGACCAGGCACATCGATAACAGGCGGAATTGCGACATTTTCTGGTTTCCTTTCATAGCTGCTAAACGGGATATGGCCCGTTTTCAAAAATTTGCTTGTGATAGCCCTTTGATCCCACCAGCCCGGTGATTGGGCTTACCGGGTAGTCTCCGGATTTCAAACACGCTAAAAGATAAGCAAAGTCATATTTTGGCTGCCAATTCAGATCAGCCCTGGCCGCATCATTGACATACACCCGGTCGATTTTGTCAAACATTGACCAGCCTAGCTGATTGTATATATCCAGATAACCAAGGGCTCGTTTTCTAACCACCTCAGGTGCATCACAGTTCAGTTCCAGTAAGTCCTCTTTCTGGAATGGTGTGGTCGCGGATATGATGTAGCGTCCAAAGCCCAAATGCCCGGCCCGACCGGCTGCGGCAATGTGCGCGCTCACCACGTCTTCAAGCTCGACCCGTCGAAACAGGAATTCGTTGGCCTTGGCGTTTTTCTCACTAAAAGCCTCACGTTTTAGCTGGTCATCATCATCTTCCGGGAAAAACCTTGATGTTCTCAGGATGATGCAGTTAAGACCTTGCTTGCGGTGAATTAAATGACAAAGCTGTTCGGCAGCAGCTTTTGTGACACCGTAAATGTTCTTCGGTATGGGCTCTACATCCTCTGTCACCCATGCCGCCGGTGTTCCTGCAGGGGGACGCAAAGCATCACCGAAGACGCTCGTCGTGCTGGTAAATACAAATGCCCCGACACAACTTGCAACCGCTTCTTCCAATAGCGTCAGGGTACCGGATATGTTTGTATCAACGAAATCCTGCGTTGAATGGGTTACAACATGCGGTTTGTGCAGGGTTGCCGTGTGAAAAACCTGCCGCACACCAGCCATGCATTGTTTAACCACTGCGCGGTCATGAACCGAGCCAACAACGCTGGTAAATGGGGATTCCTTGATATCCAGGCCGATGACCTCATCACCGATATCCCGGAATGTGCGCACCAGCGCCTCACCCAGATGCCCGGAACTGCCGGTAACAAGAATCTTCATCGGCTGGTTCCCTTGCGGAATTCAAGCGCAACCAGGGTTTCAAAATGAGCTGTTGCAGGAAATAAATCCAGCAATTGAATGCTGGTAACACGGAATCTGGTCGTCAGGTTTTGAATGTCCCAGGCCAGGCTGGCCGGATTGCAACTCACGTAAAGCAGGTGGTCCGGTTTGATTTTCTTAACCCAGTTATCCAGAGCAGGGAAGCCACGGCGTGGCGGGTCGATCAGGATCGTATCAAAACGCTTACCACCGACTTTACGGATAAAATTTGGCAGGGTTTGCTCTTCATACAGATCCATCTGGTGGAAATTGCCGGACCCGGCAGATTCAGAATCCTCCTTGTAATTATCGATCAGTACCCTGGCGCCACCATTGCTTGCATAGATTCCTGACAGGCTGCCGCTACCAGAAAACAGGTCCAGTAAACTGGATACGGACGATTCACCGATGAGTTTCTGCACCCTGGCTTGCAACTCCAGGTTCATCTCCTCATAAACCTGGGAAAAGCCACCGTGGGAATAGTCTTCATTCCATCTCAGGCTGACCTCCCCGGCCCTGTAATAAAGCTCACAATGACCATGACCCGAATGCTCCTCAGTCCATGCACCTGCGTATATTTCATCAAAGGCAGGCTGCAGCTCTTGCCGAATGATTTTACATTCCGGTATTTCCAGAATCTGGTTGGCAACGGTATCGAGCATACCGATGTACTTGTGCCGGTAATGCAATTGCACACGATTGCGATAGGCCAACCGGTGCGGGGCCGGCACCGTTTCTATGCTGCTTTCATCGATCCCCAATTTACCCAGATGACGAAGCAAAGTGGCCTTCTTATAACCAAGTTCGCTTGCATAATCGGTTTGCAGAAACTGGCAACCGGGACATTGGTTGAAATGTGGACATTCCGGATCAATACGATTGTCAGCAACCTGCTCCAGACTCTGCAGGCGGGCAAACTGAACCCCTTTGGCACGTTTATAGACAGCGGCTGTTCCGCTTTCGCCGGGAAGTGTTCCGGCAATAAAAGTAACGCTTCCGCCCTTTTTGGATACACCCTGACCTAACGGGTCGATGTGATCAATTTCAAACTCAATGCTGCGGTTTTTGGCGGGTGATTTCCGACTATGGCGGCGCATCACTGGTTGTTCCAACAGGACTCTTAGCGCAGGTACACAGCCAATATCAGCAACGCAATCGCGCCGGCCTGTATTCCAACCCTGGCCCACATCAGCTTGTTACTCATCATTTTATCGAGGCTGCCGCCATGACCCATGGTAAACAAACCCATCATCATGACCGCGATGGTTGCCAACAATGCAAGAATAATGACTACCGTGAGTAAATCCATCTTTGAGGTCCCGTTGTTTTTATGCCAGCGCAGAATATAACACGCAAACCGGCATGCCGCTTTCCACTGCTCAAGCCTGCGTGCTATATTCGGCCAATTCACAAGCACGGACATCAGGCAATGGCCAAAGACTATCCACACGAACTTTTAGAAGATACCAGCGAACTTTCGGGTTATCGTGGCTGGAAAGAACACGTCTACCATGACTTTCTGGCTTTACAGCGTGGCAGTCTGTCGCACGGGGATTTTCGTAAAAAGTACTGTCGTAAACGCGCTGTTCTTTCCCTCGACATGACCGGGCTCACCTCCAGTGCGATGAACATTGGCGAACTTGAAAGCCTGCTGCGGATACTGGACGCGCAAAGGGTTTGTATCCCTGTTTTAAGAGACTTTGGCGCCGAACTCATCAGGTGTTTTGCGGATGACGTGGTTGCCGTTTTTGAAGACCCGGAACCTGCCTTGAATGCCGCGTTCGAGATACATCGCCGAACCAGACTTTTTAACAACTCGAAGCAGGCTTCATCTGACCCGACCCAATGTTGTATCGGTATTGGCTTTGGTGAATTGTTTGCCATCGGTCCAAACCTGGCACAAGGCGACGAAATGAATCGTGCTTCAAAGTTGGGGGAGGATATCGCACGCGCCAGGGAAACCCTGCTGACCGAACGTGCTTTTGCTGCACTCAATCATCTCGGTGAGATCCAGTTTGAATTGCAAAGCTCCGATGATCAGTTGTTCCCTTTTTACCGGGCCATACCTGCGGGCTGATATGTCCTCTGACCCAAACCTGAGTTTTGATAACAGCTATGCGCGACTACCCGGGCGTTTTTACAGCCGGCAACTACCGGACCCGGTTTCCTCACCGGGTCTGATCCGTATGAATCAATCCCTGGCTACCGAGCTTGGCATCGACCCCGATTGGCTGGAATCCAGGCAGGGAATTGAAATGGTGGCCGGTAATTTCATGCCCGAAGGTGCGGATCCAATTGCAACCGTGTATGCCGGCCATCAGTTCGGCGGTTGGAGTCCACAGCTTGGTGATGGACGGGCGGTGCTACTCGGCGAAGTGTTAGCCAGCGATGGCGAGCGTTACGATATCCAACTCAAGGGCTCCGGTCGCACCGCCTACTCGAGAGGTGGAGACGGTCGTGCACCTTTGGGGCCGGTACTGCGTGAATATATTGTCAGCGAGGCCATGGCCGTACTGGGTGTGCCAACGACCCGGGCACTGGGGGCGGTCACCAGCGGTGAAATGGTCATGCGTGATGGTCGAATCGACGGTGCGGTTTTGGCGCGTGTCGCCAAAAGCCATATTCGTATTGGCACATTCCAGTACTTTGCGGCGAAAAATGATATCGAAGCACTCCAATTGCTTGTCGATCATGTGATTCAACGCCACTTTCCTGAAGCAGCCCGGGCTGATCAACCGGTCAGGGCCATGCTCGACCAGGTGGTCGCAGCCCAGGCCAGATTGATCGCGCAATGGCAATTACTCGGCTTTATTCACGGTGTCATGAACACCGACAACATGCTGCTATCGGGTGAAACCATCGATTACGGGCCTTGCGCGTTTATGGATGAGTTCAATGCGGCAGCCGTATACAGCTCGATTGACCACCAGGGTCGCTACGCTTATCGCAATCAACCGCATATCGCACACTGGAATCTGAGTCGGCTGGTACTGGCGCTGTTACCGCTGCTGGATGATGATCAGGAAAAAGCTTTGGCCTCGGGCCAGGCGGCCATCGACGCGTTTCCGGATTTGTTTCAGAATGCCTATCGACAGGGAATGGGTAAGAAACTGGGTATAGCGCAATTCAGCGCAGATGACGAGCAGCTTGCACAGGATGTATTGACTCTGATGCAGGATGAAAAAGCGGATTTCACATTGGCTTTTCGGCGATTATCCGAGCTTGCCGATCCAACGAGTGTGGCCAGCAGCACCGTCAGCCCGATTTTCGATTTCTCAGAGGCATTTAAACCCTGGCTGGAGAGCTGGCAAAAACGCTTGTCGGATGACCCACAGAGTGCCAGCGAACGGCAGGCTGCTATGTACGCCACCAACCCGGCATTTATTCCGCGCAATCACCTGGTCGAAGAAGCACTTGAAGCCGCTGCAATTGACGAGGATTTCGGGCCATTTCACCGCTTGGTTGAACGTCTTTCGAATCCTTTTGAGTTTGATAGCGCCGATGCGCATCTTGCTACCCCACCGCAACCCGAACAGATCGTACAACAAACTTTTTGTGGCACCTGACTGCAAACACGATCAAGCAGCTAGCAAAGTCCAATTACCCTTCTCTATTTGAGCGTATCGACCCCATCTGATGTAGGATAATCAAAAAAACGTGAGCAGCCCTATTCCTGTGTCTCTTATCCACGCATTCTTATCCATGAATACATTGGAGATTTTATGTTAACTATATATCGTATTTCATTGTTATTGCTATTGTTATTAATTAACATTTCTGTGATGTCTGCCGAAGAGGACGAGAAACCCACACCCGGACTGAATGAGGCAACTCTCAAGGGCCTTGAATGGCGCAGCATTGGACCTGCTATGACCGCAGGCCGGGTCGCAGATATTGCCGTTGATCCAAATGACCGCAGCAACTGGTATGTGGGGGTCGGTAGTGGCGGTGTCTGGAAGACCGAAAACCGCGGTACAACCTGGACCCCTGTGTTTGATGCAGAGGGCTCCTACTCGATTGGCTGCATCACCATTGACCCCAATAATTCCAACACCATTTGGGTTGGTACCGGCGAGAATGTCAGCGGTCGTCATGTCGGTTACGGCGATGGTATTTACCGCAGCCTGGACGGTGGTAACTCATGGACCAACATGGGCCTGAAAGACTCACAACACATCGGCATGATCGTGGTTGACCCGCGAGACTCCAATGTTGTTTATGTCGCAGTACAGGGGCCTTTGTGGTCAGCAGGCGGTGAACGCGGCCTGTATAAAACCACAGATGGCGGCCAGAACTGGGAATTAATCCTTTCAGCGGGTGAGTATACCGGCGCCAACGAAGTACACCTCGACCCGCGCAACCCGGACGTCATCTACGCCTCCCTGCACCAGCATTACAGAAATGTAGCAGCCCTGATGAATGGCGGGCCGGAATCAGGCATACATAAATCCACCGATGGCGGCCAGACATGGCGTGAACTGACCAACGGCATACCACCGGAAGACAAGGGCAAGATCGGCCTGGCCATCTCACCGGTCAACCCGGATGTGGTTTACGCGACCATCGAGCTATCGCAACGCAGTGGCGGCATGTGGCGCTCGACCAATGGCGGCGAAAGCTGGGAAAACCGCAGTGATGAGGTTTATAGCGGCACCGGACCACATTACTACCAGGAAATTTTTGCCAGCCCGCATGATGTCGATACCGTTTACCAGGTGGCGCCCACCTTGTATCGCACCACCGATGGCGGCAAGAATATGAAGCCGGTTAAAAATAAAAACGTTCACGGTGATTACCACGCGGTCGTATTTGACCCGGCCGACCCGGATTACCTGCTGATCGGCAGTGACGGCGGTGTTTACGAGAGTTTCGACGGCACCGAACACTGGCGGTTCTCTGCCAATATGCCCATCACCCAGTTTTACAAAGTGGCGGTCGATTATGACGAGCCTTTCTATAACATCTACGGTGGCACCCAGGATAACAATACCCAGGGCGGGCCATCGCGTACTGACAATGTACATGGCATCCGCAATGGCGACTGGTTTGTTACGGTATTTGCCGATGGCCACCAACCGGCGGTTGATCCCACCAACCCGGATATTATTTACTCTGAATGGCAGGAAGGTAACCTGATTCGCTATGACCGAAAAACCGGCGAAATCATCTATATCCAGCCGCAACCTGCCGCCGATGAAGAAACCGACCGCTTCAACTGGGACTCCCCTATTCTGATCAGCCCGCATAACCCGGCACGTTTATATTTCGCCAGCCAGCGGGTCTGGCGCAGCGAAGACCGGGGTGATAGTTGGCAGGCTATCTCCGGTGACCTGAGCCACGGACAGGACCGTATGACCCTGCCGATGATGGGCCGGGTCTGGAGCTATGATTCGGCCTGGGACCTGATGGCGATGTCGAAATTCGGCTCGATTACCTCCTTGTCGGAATCACCCATAGTGGAAGGCCTATTATATGCAGGCACCGATGATGGACGTATCCACATCAGCGAAAATGGCGGCACCGACTGGCAGGCCATCGACAACCTGCCCGATGCGCCGGAAGGCTTTTTTGTCAACGACATCAAAGCTGACCTGCACGATGCGAACACCGTCTACGTGGTGATCGACGATCACAAATCCGGTGACTTCTCACCCTATATCTACAAGAGCACCAACCGGGGCAAGCTATGGCGAAAAATCAGTAACGGCTTGCCGGAACGCCATGTCGTTTGGCGCGTTGTACAGGATCATGTCAACCCCGAGCTTTTGTTCGCAGCGACAGAATTCGGTGTATTTTTCAGAGTCGGCGGTAGTGTCTGGACCAAGCTGACGGGTGGTATGCCCAATATGTCATTCCGTGACCTGGCCATTCAAAAGCGTGAAAACGACCTGGTGGCTGCCAGCTTTGGCCGTAGTTTCTATGTGCTTGACGACTACTCGGCATTACGCGAACTGAACGCAGACAAGCTCGCCTCCGATACCATGTTGTTCCCGGTACGTGACGCACTCTGGTATCTGCCAAAAATGCCTTTGGGAGATTTCGAAGTCGGCGGTCATTCATCTCAGGGCGACAGCTATTTTGTCGCGGACAATCCGCCATTTGGCGCAGTGATTACCTATTACCTGCCCGAATCAATTCTGACAGCAAAAGAACAACGTCGCGAAAGTGAAAAAGAGATCGAAAAAGAAGGTGGAAACACACCCTACCCCGGCTGGGCGGCACTGCGTGATGAGCAAGCAGAGGAAGATGCAGCAGTGGTGTTGAGCATACGTAACAGCAACGGTGAGTTGATACGCAAAATCGAAGGGCCGGCCAAGGCAGGCTTCCACAGGGTTGCCTGGGATCTGCGTTACCCGAATGCCAGCCCCTGGACTGCCAAGCCAAAGGACGACTAC
>PVMS01018843.1_pt1 | contig 11203 bp, 10 predicted proteins | sample 1853461 | NCBI WGS metagenome assembly PVMS01 (sample SAMN08582032, study PRJNA380276) | Marine sediment metagenome, whole genome shotgun sequencing project. | isolation source: ocean sediment barecode stripped | collected 2017
CACAGGGGACGTTCAACCGTGGATCACTCCCGAAGAGACCAGCTCAAGGAGCGGTTCCAGGTGACGGCCGGCCCCGCCGTCAGCATATACATGCCGACGCACCGGAAAGGACCCGATGTCGCGGCGCAGCCGCTCAGGCTGAGGGCCGCGCTTCAGCAGGCGAAGGCGTTGCTGTCGGACAGTGGTATCGCGAAGCCCGAGTCGCTGCTCACGTCGTTCGAGGATCTGGTGGGAGACGAAGAATTCTGGCGTCACCAGGCGGACGGTCTCGCCCTGTTCGCCAGCGACGGGGTGACGAAGTTCTACCGCCTGCCGGCAGTCGTTCCGGACCTGGTGGTCGTCGCGCCTACCTTTCATACGCGTCCGCTGGTGGAGTTTCTCCAGGCCCCCGAACGCTATTGGGTCCTCGCCCTCAGCCAGAATGAGGTGAGGCTGTGGGAGGGAACCGTGTCGGGGCTCACGCCGGTGAACCTGGAGACGGTGCCTACGAACCTGCGTTCGGCGCTCGGGTTCCAGATCGAGAAGGACCGCCTGTCGATGCACAGTTCGGGGGGGCACGGCAACAGGCCGATGTTCCACGGGCACGGGGCGGGCAAGGACGATACGAAGTCCGAGCTGGAGCAGTTCTTCCGCAAGGTGGACTCGGGCGTTCAGTCGCTGCTGGCCGATGAGATCGGACCGATCATTCTCGCTGCCGTCGACTACTACCACCCGATCTACAGGAACATCAGCAAGCTGGAGAACCTGGCTCCCGATGGGATCGTGGGGAACGTGAACGACTGGGATCCGGCCAGGCTGCATGACGCTGCGTGGCCGATCGCGCAGGCCGGTGTCGATCGGAAGATCGACACGGCGCTCGAACTGTGGGAGAACTCCTATGGCCGAGGAAAGGTCGAGAGCGATGTTGCCGCTGCCGCCAGGCTGGCGGTAGCTGGCAGGATCCGGCTGCTCCTGAGCGAAAAGGGGCGTCACATCTGGGGCCGACTCGATCCGGTCGCCGGCAATGTCGAGGTGATCCAGGAGGGTGGGGCGGACCCCGGCGGCAACGCCGTGGACCTGGTCGACGAGATCGCCGAGATCGCCCTGAAACACGGAGGTCGGGCGCTGGCGCTCACACCGGAGCGGATGCCGACGGATACAGGGATCGCTGTCGTTTTACGCTGATGGTGTCGGGTGTGAGGGGGGTATGTCCCCCTCTGGCCACCATCAATAGTACGGATTATCCCCCGCTGAGTGGTTCGTGACGTCCACGATATCGCGAATCTCAGGTAGTGCCTCCTGGAGGATCCGCCTGATCCCCTGGGCGAGGGTCACCGCCGCCATCCCACAGCCCTGGCAGCCGCCCTGCATTTCCAGGTAAATCACGTCGTCCCGCACGTCGACGAGCGTCACGGCGCCGCCGTGGCCCGCGATCGATGGATTGATCTGGTACTCGATCACGTGCTTCACACGCTCGGCGAGCGGGCCGGCGGGTGTGGCTTCCCCGATCGGTTTGATGTTGGGGTTCTCGACTTTGAATCCGCTGCCCCGAATCGTCTCGACCCAGTCCACTGTCGCGCCTTCGAGCAGAACTGCGCTCTCGGGATCGACTACGAGACCGAATCCTCCAGCGTCGAGGGTCTCATCTGCCTCACCTCGCTCGCTCGCCTCGATGAGGGCCAGGTCGTAGCGGGGAGCGAGTGGGCTCGAGTCCAGTACCTCGATCTTCACGACCAGCTCCCCGTCTTCCATCTCCATGAACGCGAGGACCCGCTCCCGCGCCTGATCCGTAAACGTGATCACGCTGACATCCGTCCTTCCATGGTCTCAGCCCCCAAGCGCAGCGCGCAGCCCGAACAGCAGATTGGCCCGACGCTCCGCCATGCGGCGCATCAAGTATGAGTACCACTGCGACCCGTACGGCACATAGATCCTCATGTTCAGGCCGTTAGCCACCAGCTGGCGCTGGTAGTCGCGTCGCACTCCGTACAACATCTGTAACTCGAATGTGTCGTCAGGGATCCCGTTGCGTGCCACGTGCTCGAGTGTCGCGTCGATCATCCGCTCATCGTGTGAGGCGATCGCGGTGTTCGATCGGCCGTCGAGCAGCAGGCGCATGAGCCGGATGAAGCTCGCGTCCACCTCCGCCTTCTGCTGGAAGGCCACGGAGGCGGGCTCCTGGTAGGCGCCTTTGCATAACCGGACCGACGCTCCCACCCGGACCAGCTCCCTGATGTCGGCCTCGCTGCGTCTCAGGTAGGACTGTATCACGATTCCGACGTTCGAGTGCTCGGCGAATACCCGGTGGAAGATCCGCAGCGTCCGGTCCGTGTGCTCGGAACTTTCCATGTCGATTCGCACGAAGTTGCCGAGCTGTTCCGCGTACTGGACGATACCGAAGATATTCCGGAAACAGAACTCCTCATCGATGTCGAGGCCGAGCTGTGTGAGCTTGAGTGAAATCGTCGAGACCGCGTCGCTCTCGTCGATCTCGTCCAGGCTCGTCCGGTAGGCCGCCGTCGCTGCCTCGGCCTCGTGGCGCTGGTTGACGCTCTCTCCGAGCAGGTCGAGGGTGACCCTGAACCCGGCGTCGTTCAGCGTCCGGGCCGCGGCGAGCGCCTCCACGGAAGTTTCCCCGGCCACGAATCGCCCGGCCGCCTGCCTGGAGAACGGCATCTTCATGAGGACGTTTTTGAGGTCCTCGCGCTCGCTCAGGAAAAGTAGAGTTTGTCGAAGCATGTCTCACGGAATCCGGTAGCCGCACCTGGGCACGGCGAGAGAGTGTCAGCCGGTCCGACCGACCGACGGGGTCGGCTCACGTCCGCGGAATCTGCGGCCGCATGACAGGTGGCGCTACGGGTCCCCGGCGTCCTGCAAGAGCTGGCGGAATTCGTCGACGCCGAACAGGACTTCGACCCTGTACCCGGCCTCCTCGATCGTTTCGCGGCCGCCCTCCTGGCGATCTACTGCGGCGAGGACCATCAGGATCGTCCCCTGCTCCGCCTTCACGGCTTCACACGCCTGGAGAGCAGAGCCACCGGTCGTGATCACGTCCTCCACCACTACGACACGGGCGCCCGATTCGAAGCAGCCCTCGATCCGTCGCCCCGTGCCATGGCGCTTCGCGCGCTTGCGCACGGAGAAGGCCTGGATCGGCCGACCGCGTCGGAAACTCTCTCCGGCGATCGCGTAGGCGATCGGATCGGCTCCCATCGTCAGGCCACCTACCAGGTCGGGCGCCAGGTCTGCGGCCTCGATCGCCTCGAGGCCCACTTCGCCGAGCAGCACCTGCCCCTCGGCGTTCATCGTCGTGGTGCGGCAATCGATGTAGAAGTCACTCTTGCGGCCGGACGACAGCGTGAAGTCACCGAGCTGGAACGAACGCTCGACGAACAGACGAAGCAGGCGTTCACGTGCATTCATTGCAGGTTCCAAACACCTTGATCTGACGGGTGATCGGGACAAAGTCCGCGGAAGCGACGACGTCCGCCAGGACCCGGTCCACGTCGGGGTGCTCGAACGGGAATACACGTCCGCACCCGGTACAAATCAGGTGGTCGTGTCGAGCCGCTCCGACCTGTACCTGATATCGCTTGAAGCCTTCATCGAAATCGTGCTCGGTGGCAAGGCCAAGCTCCACCAGCAAGGCGAGTGTTCGGTAAATCGTCGCCTTGCCCGGCTGCTCGCCCCGCTCCCGGAGTTCATCTGCCACCTCGTCGGCCGAGAAATTCCGCGGAGACTCGAACAGCAATCGGGCAATCACCTCCCGCTGGTGCGTAAACGGTAGCTCTCGCTCCCGCAGCTCTCCGCGCAGCACCTCCATCAGGAGGGCAGCGCATCCGAGAGGGGGCCTCGTTGCCGGAAAGGCCGTGTTCGAGTCGTTCATGCAGCTTCCTGTATCGTGTCCGTCGGAACCCGGGCCGGTGACGATCGAACGGGATGACGATCGTTCGAGCCAGGGTCAAAAGGTATCGGAACCGAGAGTGTGCCTCAACGATGTCGCCGGGCGGTGAAACCGTCCAGCCCGACGAGCCCGATCTCCGCCCTTGCGTGTACGATCAGGTTGCGCGGTGGGGACAGGTGAGCATCTTGCCGGGTGAAGGGAGACTCACCCGCTGACTACTTCCACTCGATCGTACGGACGCTGCCATGAATGTCGTTGTCTCGAATCAGGATCCGATCACGCGACCAGGAGCTGGATGCCGACTCGACGGACGGTTCTTTCTGCCGCTCATCGTTGCTCTCTTCGCTTGCGGCGGAGCGGCTGGAGAGAACGGGGGCTCGGGACGGGAGAATGGGTCGGCATCGGCAGGATCGCCGGGCGCTGGTGCGGACCAGGAGGCAACGGACGGCCCGAGGTTCGGCCCCGGAGGGCAGCTGATCCGTGCGGTGGATGTCCGCGTCGGCGGAATTCCGATTTCGGTCGAGATCGCCGACACGCCCGCCCTGCGGGAACAGGGACTGATGAATCGAGACAGCCTTCCCGCAAACCACGGCATGCTGTTCGTCTACGCTGACGAGCAGATGCGCAGCTTCTGGATGCGGAATACGAAGATCCCGCTCGATATCGCGTTCATCGACCGCAACGGGTCGATCGTGAGCGTCGAGCAGATGGAAGCCCAGACGGATGAGAATACTACCTCTGCCGCCCCCGCGATGTATGCTCTGGAGATGAGCCTCGGCTGGTTCGAGGCGAACGGAGTCGGGATCGGAGACCGTCTGGAATTCTGAGGCAAGCAGCCTCATCCCACCCTCGTCGAACCAAAAAGGCGGGTAACAGGATGTCCCAGATCCGAATCGAGAAGGACTCGATGGGGCCGGTCGAGATCCCGGCCGAGATGATGTATGGCGCCCAGACGGAACGGGCTCGCCGCAATTTTCCGATCAGCCGGCTTCGTTTCAACCGGGGGTTTCTATACGCCCTGGGCACGATCAAGCGTGCTGCGGCCGAGGTGAACGAGGAGCTCGGCCTGTTGGATCCTGAGCGCGCCGGAGCTATCAGGCAGGCTGCGCAGGAGGTGATGGACGGTGAGCTCGACGCTCACTTCGTACTCGACATCTTCCAGACCGGCTCCGGTACGTCGACGAACATGAACGCCAACGAGGTCATCGCGAATCGCGCGAACCTGATCCTTGGCGGCGAGGTCGGTTCGAAGGAACCCGTGCACCCGAACGACCACGTCAACATGGGCCAGTCGAGCAACGATGTGATCCCGACCGCGGTCCACATTTCGGCCCTGTTCGCAGTGGACGGCGAACTGTTACCGTCGCTGGCCCACCTGGGGGCGGCGCTCGCGGCGAAATCCGAAGAATTCGACGACGTCTACAAGGCGGGGCGCACCCACCTGCAGGACGCGACTCCGATGCGCCTCGGACAGGAGTTCGGCGGATACGCCAGCCAGGTGTCGCACGGCATTCGTCGTGTGGAGATGGCGCGCGAGTCACTCCGCGAGCTGGCGATCGGCGGGACAGCCGTGGGAACGGGAATCAACACTTCCCCCGAGTTCGGGGGTCGGATGGCTGCCCGGATCAGCGAGATCACGGGCGTCGCGTTCCGGGAAGCCGAGAACCACTTCGAGGCCCAGGGAGCCCGCGACGCTGTCGTCGAGATGAGCGGCATGCTCAAGGTCGTCGCGTGCAGTCTGATGAAGATCGCGAACGACATCCGGTGGCTGGCGTGCGGTCCCCGGACTGGCCTGTGTGAGATCAACCTGCCGGAGCTGCAGCCGGGTTCCTCGATCATGCCGGGCAAGGTGAATCCGGTGATGTCGGAGATGCTCACGATGGTCGCGGCGCAGGTAATCGGGAACGACGCAGCGATCACGATCGGCGGTGAGCGTGGAAACCTCGAGCTCAACGTCATGATCCCGGTGATGATTCACAACCTTCTCGAGTCGGTCGAAATCATGGCCACGGGCAGCAGGACGTTTGCTGATAAGTGCGTGTCGGGGATCACGGCAAACGTCGATATCTGTATGCGGTACGCGGAAACCACGGGCTCGCTGTCGACGGTTCTGGTTCCGGTGATCGGGTACGACAAGGCGGCCGAAGTGGCGAAGAAGTCCATGAAAGAAGACAAGACTCTCCGCGAGGTCGTGCGGGAGATGGGCCTGATGAGCGCGGAGGAACTCGAGGAGATCATCGATTTCGCGAAGATGACTGCTCCGAACGTCGGCTGAGGTGTATCCGACGGGCCGTCCCGACGGCCGCCCCGACCTGGTAGCCTCAGATACGAAACGGACGAAGCGGGCCACACGGGCCCGCTTCGTCCAGTGTTATCCGACCGATTGTCGAACGGCCGGAGCGTGAGCCTGATCTCACGTCAATGCGCCGCCTACGGCAGCAGCGGGTAGTTGGTCTCGTTAACAAGGGCCGCGTACAGGTCCTGCAGTTCAGTTGTGGATGTCACGAGACCGGGGTTCATGCCCGTGCCAGCTTCTCCGAACTTGGCCTTGAACCAGGCCTCGTTCGGTTTCTCCCGGACGAACTGGCCCAGCGATCGGCCGCCGATATCGATGGCAGTTCCATCCGCTCCGTGACAAGACGCACATTTCGTGGCGTACGAGGCGTCTCCGTTTGCCGCATTCCCCAGGGCACCGATGTTCGAGTACGTGAGCGTCGGGGCCACCACGACTGGCGGACCGACCGTGTAATCCACGTACATTGCTGGACCGCTGACCTCCAGGTCGTACAACAGCGCCGGCTCGACCCACTCCTCGCGCATGAACTTCACCAGGTTCCACACCTGCCCCACCGTCAGATCCGGGGAATAGTCGGGGTGAGTGTTGTCCATCGCGTCGATCGTTCGACCGGGAGAGTGGACGACCAGGTCGAACAGCGCCTCGACCGTGTACGATATGGCCGAGCTGCGCAGGTTTACCGAAGACACATCTGGACGCGTGTCCTTGAGTGTGCTCTGTCCGGTGCGATTCGCGTATGAACCGGCGTTGCCCAGGCCATCCCAGGCGTGGCAGGCCTTACAGCGGTAAAAGTCGGCCGACACCGTAGCCCCGGAGTCGCCAGTGCCGCCCGCGTCGGTGGTGTACCACTTCGAATACGCCGCACCGCCCAGTATACCGTCGGCGTTGAGGTATTCATCGGGAAGAGGACCGGGAAAGTCCTGGCCGTCTTGCCCGTCTTGCCCGTCCTGGCCGGCGGCTCCGGCGGTTCCGTCAGCTCCGTCAGCTCCGGCGGGGCCGGTGGGGCCCTGGTCGCCTTCGCACGCGCCGATCGCGAACACGATCATGCCCAGAAGCAGTAGTCGTCTCATTGCTCGAGTCCTTGCGAGGGGGAACAGAATACGAATACCTGCTATACCCTGAGGGTGTCGGAACTCGACACCTCGAGAAGCCTCCGGACATGAGTTGTGGTTGTCGCCTCGGAAACGACCACGCCTGTAATAGCAAGAACTGGACGCGCGGCGCAAGCACCACACGCACGGGTCTCATCTCGTTCTGCTCTATCGGGTTGGGTCAGACCCCGGACCAGAGTCGCATGCGGCCGCCGGTCGTCTTGTCACACGGGCGCGACACGATGGGACATAGTGTCCCAGATGTGTCTTCCTGGCTGAATTCGGAGTTTGCACAGGAGTTCCCTGGCGGCGCTTGCTTCCTCCGGGAGACGAGGCGAGTTTTCGGTTCTCGTCACACGAATTCCACGGAATCAGGGGTCACACCGATGCGCATACTCGTAGGGACCGACGACGGCCTGATGGTCATTCGCTGGATCGAGGGCGAACGGAGCGGCCGCATAGTCGAGAAGCACTTCGAGGGTCGCCAGGTCTACCGGCTGGCAGCGACGGAGGGCGGAGTGTGGGCCGTGGTTCCGGAGGAGGGGGTCTTCCACAGTTCGGACGGTGGCGGCAGCTGGGAGCGGAAGGCGGATCGACTGGGCGGCTCCATGGTCCGGAGCCTGGTCCCGTCGTCGCGGGACCCGTCGGTCGTGTACGCTGGAACGGAGCCAGCGGGCCTGTTCGTGTCGAGAGATGGCGGTGCCGACTGGGAGGAGCTGGCGGAGTTCCGAGTTCTTGGCGTCAGGGAATCGTGGAGGAGCTACGGCAAACGCTCCGCGCACGTGGAGACGATCGCCTGCGACCCACAGGACTCGCGGCGGCTGTACGTCGGGGTCGAGATCGGCGGTGCGTACCGAACGGACGACGGCGGCGCGACCTGGCGTTCGATCAACGAGGGGATCTTCGACGACATCCACGAGATTCTCGTCGACCCGTGGGACCCGAGCCGGGTGTTCGCCGCCACCGGTGGAGGTCTGCACATAAGCCGTGACCGTGGAGTTCACTGGCGGCGGCACGAGTCTGAGATCGGGGAGCTGTACTGTACGCGCTTCGACCTGGTATCGCGTGGCGTGGAGGTGTCGAGCTCGCTCCAGTCCACGCTGATGCTGGCGACGGCGGACAGTACTCCGTCTTCCTGGTACGGGAGGCGAGGGAACGCGGGCGCGCGGCTGTGGATGAGTCGGGATGCGGGTGATACCTGGACCTCCCTTCGTCTAACGGGCGTGCGGGACAGCGGTGCGATCACCGACGTCATGGCCGACCCCGCCACCGATGGGGCCGGGTTTATCGGCACCTCCTCCGGCAACCTGTACTACGGGCGCGTGGCGGACGAGCGGTGGTCCCGGATCATGTTCGGTATGCCGGCGATCCAGTCCGTGCTGGCGACCTGAAACAGCGACGCCGCCGATCTTTCGCTTTGACACTGGTGTAAGTACCATCGTGAGGTCTGGACTGCTCGATGGAGAGCGAGCCGCCGGCACCGCCGGCGACCGGGCGTTTCATTCCTGAAGGAGAGCGTATTATGAGACGGATCACTTCGTTGGGATTCTTCGTGACCCTGCTGTTCGTCGGTGCGGGGGCGCTGAACGCGCAGGAGAAGCCGGCCGTGCCCGAGCACGATATGGAGGGCAAGGACAACTGCGCGATGTGCCATGCGGAAGGCGTCATGGGAGCCACCAAGACGCCGGCGAGCCATGAAGGCCGTGATGCTGCGAATTGCATGGCCTGTCATTCGGCGTCCTCACCGGTTCAGTCGGGCGCCGCGGTTCCGGCGATTGCGCACGACCTGGAGGGCAAGGACAACTGCGCGATGTGCCACGCCGAAGGCGTCATGGGCGCTACGAAGATGCCCGAGAATCACGGTGACGAAGTGGCGGGCAAGTGTGGAGCGTGCCACAAGCCGGCGGGCTGAAGTCGAGTCCGCAGGGCAGCGGTAAGACCCACCGCCACAATTGAAAAGCCCCGCCCGGCACAGGCCGGGCGGGGCTTTTTCACATCCGGCCCGGACGTCCGGGCCAGCCGCGGGTCAGGGTGACTCGCCTCCCGGCGCCGTTCCGTGGCAGATCGTGCACGAGCCCTTCGCCATCTCCGCGTTCGCGTCGAAGTCCGGCCCATGCGGGTTGATCCGGAATCCTTCAACTGCGGAGTGACAGCGCAGACAGCTGGTCTGTGAGTGACAGCTTGCACAGCCATCCAGTCCCTGCCGAGCCGCTTGCCCGTGTGCCAGGAACCAGTCCGGTACGGCGTCGTGGAACGCGGCGCCGGTCTGCACGCCGACGGCGAAGCCCTGCGTGGAGTGGCAGTCGCGGCAGAAGACCTCGTTCGAGTGGCACTCGGTACAGCTCTGTAACTGTGCCGCCACTTCGGCGCCGTGACGCTGGACGAAGTCCGTCGGGTGGAATGACGGCCGTCCCGACCCGTCATGGCAGTCCACGCAGTACCGCTCGTCGTGACACGCGGCGCACCTGGGGGTCGCGGCCACCGCTGCCTGCCCGTGCGCCACGGCGAAGTTCGGCGAGTGCCCGGGAATCGTGATGCTCAGCTCTTCAGAAGTCGCGGTCGAGGCCGTCGTGAAGTCCGGCGCGATCGATTTGTACGTATCCACGTGACAGGTCGAACAGACCTGTTGCGTGTGGCACGTCGCGCAGCTGTTGGGCGACTCGGCCATCGCCGATCCGTGAGCGAAGTCCCAGTCGGTCACGTAGTGGCTGCCGGGAACCGGGGGATCCCAGGTCTTACCCTCCGTCAGGGAGGCAACCCGTGGGTCGTGGCCCAGGGCCATGATCGCCGGGACGTGCTCCGCGTTCACGTGGCACATCGTGCAGCTCTCGCGGGCGTGGCACACCGAGCAGCTCATCACGTCCTCGTTCGCGGTCACTCTGTGCGACGAGATGAACTCCGCCGACGAGTGGCTCGGCGGTTTCGGGAATGCCGCGATCTGCGTGGTCGTAAGGCCGGTGGCCTCGGTAAGCGGAACGTGGCACTGGTAGCAGTTGTTGTCGTCGGCCCGGTGGTCCGCGGCCTCGGGCTCGTGACAGACCTTGCAGTTGTCGAATGCAGCGGCCTGTACCTGCATCTCCCCGGTCATGCCCGGCGCGCGGTGGCAGGTCTCGCACGGAAGTTGTGGATGTCCCGGGTGCACGGAGCGCTGGTTGGTCGCCACCCGCTCGCCGGGTCCGTCCCAGCTCACCTGTGGCGCCGTCTGTCCGTCATGACAGGCCTGGCAGGTGGCCGGTTGAACGGACACGAACTGAGACGCGTCCCCGCTTTCAATCCCGGCGTGGCACGCGGTGCAACTCGGGAACAGTCCCTGGTGCCGGGCGTGCGGGAAACTCTCCTGCCGGGGCAGCGACAGCAGCGCGGTAGCGCCGCCCACCAGGACCACGGTTCCGATCAGAATCGCACGCTTCATCAGTAGCCTCCGATCCCACGCATGGACGGGCGTGGCGTGGGCGTTGAGCCGAATCGCCATGCGATGGACAGGTGCGCCCTCGGTTGAGTCCAGGCCTCATTCTGGGGCCGATTGTCGAACGTGATCCGATACAGGCCGGCGCTGCCGCTCAGCGTGAAGGTCGTGAGGTTCCACGAGCCGTTGATGCCTCCGCCGGAACCGAGCTGTTCACCAATCCGGAATTCACCGAATGTCTTGGTGGAGCTGCCGAACAGGGCCAGTCTCGCGTTGTCGCCGATCAATCGCCCGACCGTCAGGTCTCCTCCGTAACGAGAGGCGCCGAACCCGGTTTCTGAACGATATCCGCCGTCCACGAACCACGGTCCATTGACCCAGTGGCCGCCGCCGTACAGACGCCAGCCGTCTTCCTTCATCTCGACGAAGTCGACCCCGGCGTTGGTCTCGTCGTAGTCGCGGTATCCACCTCCGACCTCGAACGACAGACCGGCCTTCGGGGATGACCAGGTGAGCATCCCGCGGCC
>PVMS01145432.1_pt1 | contig 11202 bp, 8 predicted proteins | sample 1853461 | NCBI WGS metagenome assembly PVMS01 (sample SAMN08582032, study PRJNA380276) | Marine sediment metagenome, whole genome shotgun sequencing project. | isolation source: ocean sediment barecode stripped | collected 2017
GAGCAAACCATGCACCTGTCGCCTGCGATGTAAAACAACGCATCTTTGAGTTGGGCAACCCCATCGGCTTTCGGTTTATCCATGCCAGATCATATTAAAAAAAAAAAAAAACCTTGAACCCTTCTTTGGCAACAATAGCATCACGTTGTGCAATTTCAAGATCTTCTTTGATCATCTCTTCAACCAAGTCTGCGAATGATATCTTTGGTTCCCAGCCGAGTTGTTTCTTTGCCTTGGTAGCATCACCAAGGAGAGATTCAACCTCAGTAGGGCGGAAATAACGTGGATCAATACGCACAATAACATCGCCCGTTTGCGGGCCTTCGTTATCATCAGCTTCTGCAACCCGACCAATTTCGTCTAAACCAGTGCCTTCCCAAGCGAGCCTGATGCGGAGATGTTTAACAGCGTTTTCAATAAAATTGCGCACGGAATATTGCTCGCCGGTGGCAATAACGTAATCATCCGGCTCATCCTGTTGCAGGATGAGCCATTGCGCCTCAACAAAATCCTGTGCGTGGCCCCAGTCACGTTTTGAATCGAGATTGCCGAGGTGTACGACCTCTTGCAGCCCGGTTTTAATACGTGCCAATGCACGAGTAATTTTTCGGGTAACAAAGGTTTCGCCGCGAACAGGGGATTCGTGGTTAAACAAAATTCCGTTACAGGCATACATCCCGTAGGCCTCCCGGTAATTAACCGCTATCCAGTAAGCGTATAGCTTGGCTACCGCATAGGGTGAGCGAGGATAAAAGGGCGTGTTTTCGTTTTGCGGCGTTTCCTGTACCTGGCCATAAAGCTCGGATGTGGATGCCTGGTAAAAACGGGTTTTAGCCGTCAGCTTTAGCAGGCGAATTGCCTCAAGCAAACGCAAGGGTCCCATCGCATCGGTATTGGCCGTGTACTCCGGCGTTTCAAACGAAACGGCTACATGGCTTTGCGCTGCCAGATTGTAAATTTCATCGGGTTGACACTCTTGTACCACACGGATCAGATTGGTCGAATCGGTCATGTCGCCGTAATGAAGGATGAAATCACGATTGGCGATGTGAGGATCCTGATATAAGTGATCAATACGGTCTGTATTAAATGAAGAAGCACGCCGCTTGATGCCGTGAACTTCGTAACCCTTTTTCAACAGAAACTCGGCTAGATACGCGCCATCCTGGCCAGTAACGCCGGTAATAAGTGCCCGCTTTTTCAATATTAGATTCCTCGAAGTTTGTTGATTACTCAACAGTTCACCTAAAGCAGAATTGTACTGTATTTAAGCTAGTAATAATCCAGTCCGAACTCATTGGCTATTCCCATCACGGCATCAATTTCACCTGCCGCCATTCTTTGTTTCCAGATATCTGGCATGTTTTTGCTGTTTCGTCGGGTGCTTCCCGAGTCGGTGCTGTCTGTTGCACTGAGCGATTGGATTTTTTTCAGTGAGTGAAGGCTCAGCTCCAATCCTAGTCTTTGAACAATGGATGCATATTGCCCGGGAGGGTCATTGCAGATCTCTTCATATTTATACAAATACCAATCCGGGTGGGTTTTCATTTGGTTTGTGAATACAAAGTGAATGCTGGCCCAGATCGCGCCTCGTGTAAGCCATTTATCATTCCTGGCACGGTTCAATACATCCCTGAAAGGCTCAAGGTGATCCTGCATCAGGGTTTTCTGGTTTATAAGACTATTTACGTTTAGCTTCCAATCCAGCGCATCCAGGCTTGATGCAAAGCCGCATGGATGGCGCATTATGAAAAGGATTTGAGCGTTAAATTGCTCTGCAATCCATGCTGACATCAGCGAAGCGGTAGGGTCTTTAACAACAACGTTCGATGCGGTACGAGTGGCGGCACCAAGGTAACCGCGATAAGCGGATCTAACCAGTTGCTTCCAGCCCTGTCTCCCCTGGAACGAATTTTCGGCAAACTTCGTAATTTCCGGTGAGCCAAGGGCATCCAAATAGCTGAAATGATCTAATTGCCCCTGTAGCGCAGGTATCCATTTGAAATTGAAGGGTTCGTAAACATAACGTATGTCGTTGCAATTGCTGAGTACCTCACCCACCCAAGATGACCCGCAACGCGGGGCACCGGTGATAAAGACAGGGCGTTTATCCTTGAGATTTATTGGTCGGGGTAACCATGACCAGGTAAACATGTTGTTTTCAGTCAATTTTTTTCAGTGTTGATTTAATGCTTATTAATAAACAGATCATATTCACGTACAACTGCGTCAGTAGCACCGATCATTTTGACTTTACCTTCATCCAGCCACAATGCACGGTTGCATAGTTTTTTGATTTGACCCATTGAGTGTGAAACCAGTACAACTGTCTGATCTGAACTGATTTTGTTGACCATGGCGTTAGTGGCTTTTTGCTTGAACTTACCATCACCTACGCCAAGCACTTCATCGATCAGCAGTAGCTCAGAATGCATTTTCAGTGCTACCGAGAACCCAAGCCGGGCACGCATGCCGCTTGAATAAGTCTTAATCGGTTTGTCAATGTAGTCTGTTAGTTCTGAAAACTCGATGATCTCATCAAGCATGGCCAGCACGTCCCGTTTTCGGCTACCCAGGAGCATGCCGCTGATAATCGCGTTGTCTCTGCCGGATAGTTCGATATCAAAGCCCAGTGCCAATGAAAGCAGGGACACCTGTTTGCAATGCCATGTGACTTCGCCGTCATCTACCCCGTAAATATCTGCCAGCACTCTTAGTAATGTTGATTTTCCGCAACCATTGGCACCGATTACACCCAGGGTTTCACCCTTACGTATTGTAAAACTGACTTCATCCAGCGCTGTGAAGTACTCATGACGAAAAAATGATCGCCGAGACTTGTATCGAACACTGACGTTGCTCAATTCCATTACATTGGAGTTCATTGTGCGATCAGCCTTGCATAGCTGGTGTCAGTTTTTCGGTAATACAACGCCATCACGATGATCAGTACTATGCTGCCCAAGCAAATAGTACCCAGTGCTGTCCAATCCGGTTGTATGTTTTCCATTAAAACCTGGCGGTAGTTTTTGACAAGATTTGCGACGGGATTCATCAAAAATATTTGTTGGTGCTCCGGAAGCAATACGTTCTTATAGCTGTAGAAAATACCAGAACCCAACATCAAAGCCATCATGCCAGTGGCTATGAGGTAGCGAAAATCGGGTAAATATGGCGTAATCGCGGCAACCAGCAACGATAGTGCAATGATAAGTAGTAACTGGGTCAGGATTACAAATATTACGCTGAGCCAGACCCATGTGACATCCAGACCATACAAAAAGAAAAAAGAAAACATGAAAGCGAACACTATCGTCTGTTTAAATGCATCCTGAAAAACAACCAGTATCGGGAAAAATGGCATAGGGATTGAGACCTGGTTAATTAGCCCGCCGCCTGCAACGATTGAACGGGAAGCGTTACTGACGCTTTTGGAAAACCATAAAAACGGGATTTTTCCACATACAAGAAAGATCAAAAAATCCGGGGTTCTGCTGCCTAGAAAAACCGCGAATACAAGGTACAGCACAGCCACCATCAGGGCAGGTTCAAGCAGCCACCAAACATAGCTTAAGTATGTTTTGGCAGCTTCAGCTTTTAGATTGAAAACCAGCTTGGTAAATAGCACTTCAGCCAGGTGTGCTCTGGAAATAAACATTATTTTTCGCTTATGTGATGCCTTAAGTGCACTATACCATTTTCATGCTTTCAGTTGCTTTACAAACCCTGTATCCAACTCGTTAATTCAACTCTACTTGTTGGTTAGACGTATAATAAGTATCTGATTAGAATTCTAACTATTGGTCAGACTGGCAAACCTAAATTTGGTGCACAGTAATTTATATGGATATGCAGAATTAGAATGCTGGAAGTCCTGTACAAATATTATTTCAAGTTGGTTTCCATCCGCCCCTTCGGCACTCTGGACCTCAAGATACGACGTTTTTTAGGTGTCTTGTTTAGTGAGGCTTCCACGCGGTCCGATTTGACTATGATCCGTCACCTGGCGCAAAACCGGCAGGCAGCTATTGACCTTTTAGTTCAGAGGCCCGGAATTACTCCGGAACAGTTGCCATGTATTGACATACTTGTTGTCGCCAACACATCTGCATCGGATTTGCAGGCAGTGCTCAATGCCCTGGGACAACAATCGTACCCGAGTGACAAGATTACGCTTACCGTAATTCTGAATGAAGAGCATGTAGTGGCGGGAAAGCTGACCTTGCCTGATTATTTTCTTAATTCGCGGTATGTCGAGATTACAAATACCAATGAGCCATCCGCATATACCAATGCCCTGAAAAATCTAAAAGCACCGTACTTCCTGTTAATGGCACATCCATTGGTGCTTGGTGAACATGGCCTTGTGACACTCATGCAAGGCTGTATTTCCAGCCATCCGGCAACAGGTTTTTGGGAGGTCAACCCGACATTAATAAACCGTACACTCTATTACGATCCGGTTAGCCTGGAAATACCCTGCTCAACCCTGGAATGTGGAGTTATCAAACGGGACAGTTTTGACGCAGTAGGTGGTTTTGATGAGCAGTTTCCAATTAGTGGCCAGGGGCTGGAGCTGGGCTATCGACTGCGGGCACATGGATATCGATTGAAAAACAGCGGACAACCAGGTCTTTTCGAACAACCAAAAAACGGTAGCCAATCGCACAAGTTGGTTGACCAACACACACAGCAAAACGTATTAACTCTGATGCGCATGAAATACGGGAACTGGTTTCAAAAAGCACTGGCCGTGTTGCGCCTGAAGCGGTTTGGGGGCAAGGCAGTTAGTGAACACATAGAAGACATCAAACCCTCAAGGCTCCAGGGTGACGAATACGAAATCTCGATGGGAAGTAAGTTCGAACCACAAGGCAATACGCTTGGCGATAGTCCAAAGGTATCAATAATTATCCGTACTTTCGCGAGGCGGGGATATTGGCTCCGTGAAAGCGTTTGCAGCGTACTTAACCAAACTTACCCCAACATTGAACTCATCGTTGTCGAAGATGGATCAACTGAATACAGAGGATTCATTGACATTGTCAGTACCAATTTAAGACAAGGACAGTCGCTAAAATATTTGACACAAGAGAAGAAGGGCAAATCACATGCAGGAAACCTTGGACTGGCTAATGCTGAAGGCCTTCATATCGGTTTCCTTGATGATGATGACTTGCTGTTTCCTACCCATGTTGAACTGCTTCTGGGCTTATCAATACAGGATAAAAACGCAGTTGGGGCTTGCGCTCTGGCATGGGAGGTGCAAACATTCAGAGAGTCTGGTCAGGCATATAGTGAGGAACATTTTGAGGTGTCCAGATTCACCCGGCAGCCATTCAGCCGGGCGGCATTGGAGAAGCGTAATATCTGGTCAATCCAAAGTATTCTTTTTGACAGGAAACTTTACGATCAATACGGTGGATTCAAGACTGATCGGGTCTTTCTGGAAGACTGGGAATTATGGCTTCGATACACGCAGGGTTCATACTTAGCGCACTTGCCACAAATTACTTCCTTATACCGTACCCCGGCCGACCCATATGAACGTTTGGCGCGAGTAAGTAATCCGGCGCGAAGAGCCATCGAACAATAAACATCGATCGAACAATAAACATAGTTATCCTAATGGGAAAATACTCATAAAAAAAGAAGGGAAGTCAGTTTAAATGAATAAGTTTTTAACTAAAAAGCGCGTGCTCGTGACTGGCGTTTGCGGCACTGTTGGTAAAGAGATTACGAGGCTACTGTTATCGGGAGAGTTTGGTGAACTGGATGAATTGATTGGTATCGACAACAACGAATCTGAGCTCTTTTTTGTTGCGCAAGAGTTTAGCCAGAGCAGCGCTCAGTTTTTCTTGCGGGACTTGAGGGATTTTGCCGGATTATACGAAGTTTGCCGTAAGGTCGACGTTGTGTTTCATGCAGCGGCTCTTAAGCATGTAGGCATATGCGAAACGTCACCAAACGAGGCTGTCCAGACCAACATCATCGGCTTGCAAAACCTGATTAAAGCGGCCAAGAGATGCGGGGTCGAGCAGTTTATTTTTACGAGTTCCGACAAAGCGGTTAATCCAACTAACGTAATGGGAACTTCAAAACTGATGGGGGAACGGCTGGTTACTGCGGCTAATAATTCGCGGGAGAACCAGGGTACTATCTTTGCTTCAACCCGTTTCGGTAACGTTCTTGACTCACGTGGTTCAGTTGTTCCCATATTTCGTGATCAGATACTCCAGGGTAAGGACATCACGTTGACCAGTCCCGAGATGACAAGGTTTATTATGTCCATTAGCGAGGCTGCCAATTTGGTGATTGAATCTGCTGCTGAGGCCAAGGGAGGGGAGGTTTTTATCACCAAAATGCCGGTCATACGTATCCAGGATCTTGCCAAAGTTATGGTGGACATGTTGGCCGAGAAACATTCCTTGACTAGCCAATCCAGTATCGTCGAGATTGGAGTTAAGCCTGGCGAGAAACTTTATGAAGAATTGATGAGCGATGAGGAGACCGCACGTGCCCTGGAGACAGATCAATACTTTGTAGTACTACCGGCGTTCCGTGATATGTATGAAGTTGATTATCATTATAAAGATGAAGTGCCAAATGCCGATCTCAGACCGTATAAATCTTCTGAAGAACCTATGCTAAGTCAAGAGCAGTTGAAGGAATATTTACAAAAATTTGAAATTGTCTGACTATGGCGATGAGGAGTTAGAAAATGCGTGTGCTGATATTGGGTGGTGATGGTTATTTAGGCTGGCCTACCGCCATGCACTTCTCTGCCAAAGGCCACGAGGTGGCTGTGGTGGATAATTACCTTCGTCGGAGTCTTGCTCGTGAAACAGATAACGACACCCTGTACCCATCACCAAACCTGCATGAGCGGGTGAAGATTTGGCAAGAACACACCGGTAAAAAAATCCCCGTATTCATTGGTGATTTGTGCGATTGGAGTTTCATCAACTCAATATTTGCTGAATTCAAGCCAGACACCATTATTCACTATGCTGAGCAGCCTTCTGCACCATATTCAATGTTAAATGCGGATGCGGCTAGACTGACTATATCTAACAACATTGGTGTCACAGGCAATGTGGTTCTGGCCATGAAAGAACAGTGCCCTGATGCTCATCTGATCAAGCTTGGCACCATGGGAGAGTATGGAACCCCAAATATCGACATAGAAGAGGGCTGGCTTGATGTTGAGCACAAGGGGCGTACTCATAAGTTCCTATATCCACGCCAGGCTGGAAGCTTGTACCACACGACCAAGGTGATGGATACGGATTTACTCTGGTTTTACGTACGTACCTGGGGCATGCGGGTAACTGACCTGATGCAAGGGCCGGTGTATGGCATATATACCGACGAAAACAAGCATGATGACAGGTTGCTCCCATGTTTCGCTTATGACGAAATATTTGGCACTATTATTAATCGCTTTATTGTGCAGGCGGTAGCAGGCTATCCCTTAACGGTGTATGGAAAAGGTGGCCAGATAAGGGGCTATCTTAATATCAAAGATACATTGCAGTGCCTGTTGCTCGCTGCTGAAAACCCTGCAGATAGTGGTGAAATGAAGATTTACAATCAAATGACAGAAACATTTTCTGTCAACGAGATTGCAGATCATGTGCAGCGTGTTGGTAATCAATTCGGACTTGATGTAGAGATAAAGAGTATCGAAAACCCACGCAAAGAACTGGAAGATCACTACTACAATCCCACCCACACTGTTTTACTTGATCTTGGCCTGGAGCCAAACTATCTGACTGATGAATCATTAGGAGAAATTGTCCAGAAAGTTATCCAGTACAAAGATTCGATAGTCCGAGATCGCATTTTTAGAGGTGTTAAGTGGTGAACTTAAGGCTGGGCTTCGCATTCTCTAGTTTAAAACCTGTCAGGCTTTCCAGCTGTGTTAGGTTAGAACTCAGGCAACATCTGCGTGAACGCAGCTTATGCTGTTCGTGACTTCATATAACGACTAATTATTCGGATATTGCGATGACAAAAACGAGGCCCGAAGTAAGTGTCATCATTGTTGTAAAAAATGGTGAAGAACATTTGCCGACTGCAATAGACTCAGTGCTTTCCCAGACACATAAGGATTTCGAGTTAATTTTAGTTAATGATGGGAGCACCGATGGTACAAAAGCTGTTATTAGCGATCATCAAAGGATTGATAATAGACTCAAGGCGATTCATCTAAAAATTAATAAGGGTCGAGCATCAGCCCGCAATACAGGTCTCAAAAAAGCCAAGGGAAAATACATTGTTTTCGTAGACGCAGATGACCGAATTCCAAAGTCCTCAATTGAGGATCAAATAAAAACGGCAAACAAATGGAACGCTGATATCGTTTTTGGCCGCACTGAAGTTTTTGATATTAAGTCTGGTTTGCCAGCTGGTGACCACTATACAACTCAGATAATAAATAAGGAGAAGCACAACGTCACATTGAATGACTATGTTCCTCTGGTAAACAATCATCAAATAGTTGGGCGGCTATTCAATCGAAAGTTTCTCAGACGAAACAGCATCTGGTTCAGCGATAAACGCAAGAATGCGGAAGATGTTTTGTTTAGTTTTTACTCAGCATTTTATGCGACTAATATTTCAACAGTCCCTGAAACTACTGTTTACTACTACAGCATCGGCAACTATTTGAACACAGCTACTGAAAGCAAGTTGCTTGATGCAAGGGACAATATTTTAGAGACTATCCGGTTTTCGAAAAAAAGAGATAATCGAAATCTAGTAAGTGAGATGTACCGCAAAGGTGCAATTTTTGCAGCCAGCCTCGCGAGAGCAGAGGTTGTCTATGGTAGAGAATCTGATCAGTTCAAACATTATGTTGAAAGTTTACTACCGTTAGTTGAGCATGTTGATGAGGAAATATTAAACAGTTTAGCGCCTTTTCATAAAATTTTTGTCGCTGCATTGAAAGAAAAAGATTATGCGAAAGCAGTTCAGATTTGGAATGCGAAACGTGCTAAAGAATTAAAATGGTTAACCCATCAAAAAGTGACCTCGGTTGAAACAATATCGAAAATATCTGAGCCCATTAAAGAACCAATTCAGAAATCTATTGAAACTGAATTAGAGAAATATCTGGCAAAAACAAATAACCTTGCATTGGGACTAGATAATATCTACAGCTCAGCATCCTGGCGTATAACTAAACCACTAAGAGTAGTACAGCGTATCTTCGGCGGTCGTAAAATAGTCCATGCAAAGCGTAAATATTTTGCAAGCAAGTACGATGTGAAAGTTAGCGTAATAGTGCCCGTATACAACGTCGAAAAATACTTGCCTGAATGCATAGATAGCGTACTTGGGCAAACTCTACAAGATTTTGAACTTATCTGTGTGAATGATTGCTCACCAGATAACTCGGCAGAAATACTTAAAGATTACAGTAATCGAGATGAACGGATTGTTGTCATAAATCACCAAACCAACAAAGGGCAAGCAGGTGCTAGGAATAGTGGTATTGATGTAGCCAAAGGCCGTTATATTTATTTCCTGGACTCCGATGATTTTCTGGCTTGTGATGATGCTCTTGAATCCCTCTATGATGCAGCTTGGAAAGACAATGCAGACGAGGTAATTGGAGGCATTCTTAAATGGTATGAAAGCGCAAATGAGACCACACTTGATTGGCATGCTATCTACTTAAAAGAGGAAATACACGCGAGAAACCTACAACAACTGCCACAGCTATTTGCCAATGTGATAGCATGTAATAAATTAATTCGACGTTCATTTCTTGGAAAAAATAGTGTTCGGTTTAACGAGCAAATTCGAAAGCATGAAGACGACCCTTTCTCTGTGCAGCTTCATATTCTGGCTAAAAGAATTTCAATAATCCCAAAAACAACATATATCTACCGTCAGGATAGGGAAGGCTCAATTATGGGCACAGCTCAAAAGAGTGACATCGCCAATCGAGTCATATTTTGTTGTGACATTTTTAGTTTTATAGAGAGCAAAAGAAAGTACTCTAAACACCGAAACCTTTATTATCCGATGTACGCTAAGCAACTAATCGCCAATGCTGAAATGCTCTCGCACTTTTCTCCAAATGAAAATGAGCGAATTGCGCAGCTCAAGAAATGGCAACCAATCATTGAACTACTCAAAGGGGACTATTCTTGTCTCTTGCGAGAACAGAAGAAAGTTTTTGAGTTAGTAAGAAAAGGTCAATATACAAAAGCTTGGGACAGCGCTATTTCGATTTCACCTTCTAGTGAGAAAAAGAATAAAGCAAGAAAGAAACCTACTAAAAGCCAGAGCAACATATGTTTTACAGCTACCTCTGAAAAACAAATTTCCGCAGCTCAGACTAAGATTAGGGAGGTGCAGGCAATAAATGAGAAACTAAGAACGCAGAGGGATAAAGTAACAACTTCACTATCTTGGCACATAACTGCGCCTATGCGTGGTGTGGCAAGTAAAGTTTTTAACTTCCTTAATCAATGAATTCATCATTGACCATATTTCCAAGCCGACTTACCAAAGGGGGGATTAGCTTTCTTCACCGCGCACGTAGATCAGATAGTCTTCCGAAGAGAATATTTGCGTGAATTCAGCAGGCTCAATGCCTCCATTCAAGTGAACTTTCTGATTTGTGCTTGAATAGCGAAAACCCGAGGGATTCTATTTCGGATGATACTACCTAGGCACAAGGGTTGCAGTATTTCATACCAAACGGCAGTCTAATGGATGATTCTGGGCCACCAACTGCCGAGGGCGATTGTAATCCCACCGACAAGTAGCACGCCAGCATCGGTGATTCATCGTGAACACATAAGTAAATAGTGATATTCGTGTTGCGGTGAGAAATCAGGCGTTTACGATGAACCGAAATCGGTGTTCACGTTCGTTGGAAAACGCAGTTGGGCTGGGTAAATTATTTGCGGGTTTGGACATAATGCACCAACGGATTAATCGCCGAAAATTGAACCTCTGGATTGGCAACCAAATACTCCAAAGAGTTAAAATTTTCATTTGGATTTAATCCTTCTTGTGCACCAATCAACACATAGTGCCTTACGGCAGACATTCCCGAGTCGATAATTTCAGTGTGATTTCTAAAATAGTAGGCTGCGTCCACAACCTTCTGTTCTCTTAAAACTCTTTGTTCAAAATAGTCGGTCATGCGAATAGTTCTTCGAAACTTGATCCTAAAACTAC
>PVMS01004233.1_pt1 | contig 11201 bp, 10 predicted proteins | sample 1853461 | NCBI WGS metagenome assembly PVMS01 (sample SAMN08582032, study PRJNA380276) | Marine sediment metagenome, whole genome shotgun sequencing project. | isolation source: ocean sediment barecode stripped | collected 2017
TGACAACCACCGTGTTGCCGCAAGCCAGCGCATAGGGTAAAAACCAGAACGGGATCATACCCGGGAAATTGAATGGAGAAATAATCGCTACGACCCCCAGGGGCTGCCGCAACATGTATTCATCGATACCAGGTGCAATGTCTTCAAGGATGCCACCCTGCATCATGGTTGGGATTCCGCAAGCAACTTCTACATTCTCGATTGCTCGCCGAATCTCTCCCTGGGCTTCCTTAAATGTCTTGCCATTTTCGATGGTAATCGTACAGGCCAACTCATCAAAATGCTGTTCCAAAATGTCTTTCAAGCGGAACAAGTATTGAATTCGCTCAGTTGGAGGGACTCTTCTCCATTCATTATATGCAGTAGAGGCCTCTTTCACTGCAAGCCCAACCTCTTCTTTAGGCGAAAGAGGGACTTTACCAATCGTTTTTGCTGTTGCTGGATTTACAACATCTAAATTTTCAGCGGATTGGGATGCCTGCCAGGATCCCCCATAATAGTTCACTATCGTTGTTGCTTGTTGAGCCATGATGCACCTTTTATTATAGATTTTTTGTTGTCGTAACCTGGGTAATAATATCAATTTCTTCTAATTCTTTGAAGAACGGAACAGGATCAAGAGCGATTTCTGGTGGATATACCCCTGATTTAACCCTGCCTTCCGCCATCCAGATCGCTGCGATTGCTGGAGCAACACCTGTCGGAAGAGCACCCTTGCAGGTCAACGTGCCCATCCGGTATGTCACCTCTTGATCATCCTTTGTCCCTTTAACTTCTGTTACGATTTCCTTTACCCAATCAGGGGGCTTATTCTTGGGAGGCGCCAGGAAATCGGTGATGGGTGGAACGTAGCCCGAGAGCATCGTAACCATCATATCACGCGGAACTACGGTTTGGCCATTCACCTCTACAGCTTCTGTATTGCCAAAACCAAAATCTGCCAGTACCCGGATGTTTTCAACCACAGTTTTTGCCATCCCCCAATAATTTATCTTAAAGAAGCATTCTTTTACGCCTTTATCTTTAAATGATACTGGAATAGTTGCCACTTCAGAATGAAGCGACAAATGCTGGGGCAGCAAACCAATCGGTTCTGTGAACCAGTAATCCTCAAATCCACTCAGGGGAGGTGCAGATTGAAATTCACCGTCTGTAAATACCATCGGTTCAACGAGCAGTTCTTCAACGATGGTCGGTACTGCGTAGGTGAACATTGGATCATCGGTCGGCGGCGGCTTGATGCCATCAAATATTTTGATGCTCTCAATCGTATCCATCCGGTCAGCAGCATATCGAGCCTGCAGATTGGGAACTCCTGGGGCCGATCCCATTCCCAAAACTGCACTTAATCCTGCTTCCTTGTACTTATCACTTAATTCGAGCTGTTTGCGCGTGTTAAAGAATAAACCACCCATATCAGTATAGTGGACGCCTGCGCGTAAACATGCTTCCATAACAGGTAGATTCGTATAATAAACAGTACCGTTCATACAGGCATCGGACCCCTGGAGTAAATTTGCCAGGCCTTCTTTATCATTCACATCCGCTTTCTGAAGGCTGATTTTTGGACTGTTGATATAGTCAGCAACCACTTTGGCTTGATCGAGATCAATGTCAGCAAGCACAACCTCATTTACTCGCGGATCTTCCGCCAGGTATTGGACTGCGATGCAGGCCATCTTTCCTGCCCCACCGATCACTGTTATACGCATGTTTCAATCTCCTTAGATATTGCTGTTGAGTTGATGGACAATGTGAATATTCAAATTCTGGTAATTATTTTTCCGAAATACCCTCCATATCGTTGCCTATATCAGGTAAAGCTCCATATGCCATCTTGTAGGTATGTAATACCATCGATGTTTGCGTGTTTATGATTCCAGGCACCTTGAGCAGCTTTTCATGTAAGAAATTCGCCAGATGATCACGATCCTTACACAAAACTTCAACCAGCAGATCATAATCCCCGGAAACCATGATCAAGTAGCTCACTTCAGGAAATAATGAGATAGTTTTCGCAATTTGGTTGAGTAAAGGGGGTTGGACGGAAATACTAATCACAGCAGGCGCATCATAACCGAGACGATAAGGGTCAACCATGCCGACGATTTGAAGGACATGTTCCTGCATTAATCGGGCGACCCGGTTGCGAACGGTACCTTCGGAGATATCCAAGGATTTGGCGATGTCAGTGAAGGGCATCCGTCCGTCGGATTGGAGATAGGATATGATGTCGAGATCGATTTGATCCATACGATACTTATGATATTCGCAAGTTATTCATATTTTAATATGAAATTCGTAACAAATCAATGGATTTTTGCTTATTCCGGAATATTAATCATAGCTTTTTATTCGGCTAATGGTTAATTAAGATAAAAAAAGAGACAGCAACCATTGTGCTGCCTCTAATATTTAGTGACCAGATCAATCCTGGGGGACAGGCACTTCCTGTCTTTCATGCCCATTTTCCCCAGGCGGTTCGCCTGGTTCAATTCGTCTAAATTGACTCATGTACAAGTCGTAATAAAATCCCTTCTTGTCAAGCAATTGATCATGCCTGCCGCGCTCGATGATTATGCCGCCATCCATCACCAATAATTGATCAGCATTTCGTATGGTACTTAATCGGTGTGCGATTACGAAACTGGTCCGGTTTTCGAGCAGACTCTCCAATGCCTTCTGAATTAATCGCTCAGTCCTGGTGTCCACGCTTGACGTCGCTTCATCCAGGATCAGGATTCGTGGATCTGATAATGCTGCCCTTGCGATGGAAATTAATTGTCTTTGACCTTGACTGAGTCCACTTCCCCGCTCACCAAGTACAGTAGCGTATCCCTCGGGTAATCGCTTAATAAATATATCCGCATGAGCTAATTTCGCGGCTTGGATGACTTCTTCATCCGTGGCATCTGGTTTCCCGAAGCGGATATTTTCCATTACGGAAGTACTGAATAAGAATGTATCCTGGAGCACAATGCCAATCTGTTCACGGAGCGAATCCTTGGTTCCATAACGAATATCTAAACCATCGATTAATATCGCACCACCGGTCACATCATAAAAACGGGGGATCAAGTTAACAAGTGTTGTTTTACCTGCCCCGGTTGGACCGACAATCGCGATTGTTTGACCTGCTTCAGCGATAAAACTGATTCCATTGAGGACACTTTCCTCCTCTTTGTATGCTGCATACACATTCTGGAATTCGACTTCGCCCTGTATTGTTGGCACTGGTTTCGCATCCAGATGATCAACAATGCTCGGTTCGATATCCATTAACCCGAATATCCTTTCACCGCCCGCAACTGCGCTCTGAATATTTGTCCACAAGACCGCTATTTGCTGGATGGGCTGATTGAACCTCTGCACATAATTCAGGAATGTAATTACCAATCCGAGAGAAAGTACTGTACCAAATAGAGGCTGACCTCGTAGGAGTAAGATCCCACCCACTCCTGCTACAATCGCCAAAGCCAGGTAACCTAAGGCCTGCAATGTAGGGGCAAGGGCACTGGTATAAGACACCGCACGGACATTTGCATCACGATTTGCAGCATTTGTTTCCATGAAATTATCGATATTTTCCTGCTCACGGCTGAATGCTTGAACTTCTCGGACAGCCGAGATGCTTTCTTGGAGCTCGGCGTTCACGCTGCCCATCTCCAACCTGGTTTGCCGAAAAGCCTTCCTGGCTTGAGAAGAGAACCACAATGTGGTGATGATCATTACTGGAACAACTGCCAGGCTTAACAAGGCATAGAAAAAACTCGCCTGGAACATGCTGACACCGATCCATACGATCAATAACACGCCACTTACCACATTGACCAGAGCAAAATTAAACGCTTGCTGGATTGTGTCAGTGTCATTTGTAATGCGGCTCATCAAATCACCGGCTTCTTGTTTTGAATAAAAACCCAGCGATAGGCGGTGCAGTTGACTGAAAAGCTCAACTCGCAATTGTCGCAGCACATGCTGACCTGACCAATTCATCAAATAAACAGTGAAACCTGTCAAAATTGCAGCCATCAAGGCCAGACCAATTATCATCAAAGCTACTTTTCCGAGACCTGCCAGCCTTTCAGCAGTCGACAACACCGTGGAATCAGATTCCATCGTACAGTTATTTACTGCCCCACTGGCGACACCGCCTGCTTCAGCGAGAGGTGTATTGCCAATGGCAGTTACCGCGGTAGGAGTCAGATAACAATCCACTAATTGACCTATGAGTTTCGGTGATTCGACTTGGGCCCAGGTCGCACCAACCAGCATCACCGCCGCAAGGAGCAGCAAGTACCAGTATGGTCGAAAGTAAACAGCAAATCTCCTCAATGTAACACTGACATTTTGAGGTTTTATATTGTCCTGACCCATTACACGGCTTAAACCGTGTGATCCTCCAAACATAATTACTCTCCAATAAACTCCGGTTCAATTAAATCTGGATCATCTGCATCTCCAATTAATTGGGAGCTATAAATTTCAGCATATATCTCGCTATCTTCCAGCAGTTCTTCATGATTTCCGCTTGCAACAATTTGGCCTTTATCAAGCACAAGGATTTGATCTGCGTTTATCACGGTGCTGATACGCTGTGCAATCACGAAACTCGTACGACCCATCATCAGCTTATCCAATGCTTGTTGAATTTCTGCTTCAGTCATTAAGTCCACACTGCTGGTTGAATCATCTAAGATCAGGATACGAGGATCGAGCAGCAAAGCACGCGCGATCGCAATACGCTGCCTCTGACCTCCGCTCAATGTCGTTCCCCGTTCCCCGACTGGAGTTTCATACCCCTCTGGAAAAGCAATGATTTCATTATGTGCAGCAGCAGCTTTTGCTGCAGCTTCAATATCCTCAAAGGAAGCATCCGGCTTGCCAAAAGCGATATTTTCCCTGATCGTGCCGGCGAATAAAGTTGTTTCTTGCAGCACGATCCCTATCTGGGTGCGCAGAGATTCAATCTTGATATCTCTCAAGTCATATCCATCAATGGTGATAGAACCACTGCTGGGATCGTAAAATCTAGGCAGCAAATTAATAATGGTCGATTTTCCAGATCCGGTAGCCCCAAGTAGAGCGACTGTTTCACCGGCTTCCACATCCATGCTCACATCTTTGAGAACAGGTTCTCCGCTGTTAAAGTAGCGGAAGGTTACATTATCAAATTTGACTCTACCTTCAATTTCTGGAAGTTCAATCGCATCCTTTTTATCCTCAAGCTCGTTCTCAACATCAAGAATTTCGAATATCCTCGTTGAAGAAGCAGAAGCCTGGGACATTTGCGTGATGATCATCCCCAATTGGGCAGCTGGCATAAAAAGAAACACCAGGTAGAGGCTGAATTCCTGCCACTGTCCAAGCGTAAGCGTTCCATCGAGTATCTGGCGTCCACCGAAATAAAGCACCATTGCCTGTCCCAAACTGGCAATCAGTATCACGATTGGGAATAAAATACTGAATAAGCGGGCTACATAAATTTGCTGGTCCATGAGGTCGTCCGCAGCATGGTCGAATTTTTTCTGCTCGCTTCTTTCACGTGTAAAAGCTTTGACGACTTTTATCCCTGCCAGGTTTTCCTGCAGAACAGTGTTCACTTTATCAAGCCGTTTTTGAATCCTGGCAAACATTGGACCCATTTTGGATCCGAAAAACATAAAAAGTATCAATACAATCGGTAAGATTGGGAGTGCGACTAAAGTCAGGCGTACGTTGGTTGAAAATAGGATTACCAGGGTGCCTGTCAAAAGAATGATTGCCCCTACCGCCATCAATAATCCCTGGCCAATAAACACACGCACTTTCTCAACGTCATCAGTTGCCCGGATCATCAACTGGCCAGTCTGGTTGCGATCATGGTAGGAAAACGATAAGCTTTGGATCTTGGCAAACAGGTCGTTCCGCATATCGAATGCTACACTCTGGGAATTTCTCTCGGCCGTGAAAGTTTGGAGAAAAGCGAAGACACCACGCAAAACTGCAAAGATCAATATAGCTATTGCAGAAGTGATTAAGATCCTCTCAGCATTTTCATAACTGATAAGTAATTGCTCTTCGGTGATTCCTATACCAGCAAGAATCTGATCCAGCATCCCCTCTGGAATCGTATCCAAATTCGGTACAAGAGTATTGGCGACTGTACCCCTGGTTATGGCATCGATGATATTGCCCAGCATGCGCGGCACCATCAGCTGGGCTAATGTGGCGATAATTAAGAATATATATGGGATGATCGCCTGCCAACGATAGCGAGCTAAATATTGCACGGCACGGGATAATGTTTTTCGGTCAACACTCCCGCGGCGGCGTCCTATACTTGTAGTTCGCAAAATTTTACTCCTACGATCTGCCGCTATCCAAAAAGAGTATCATTCCGCGGCAGACTTGGTATCCTATTTTGGTTAGGATCTTATTCATTCCGAACTGGATTGAGACTCGGCTCCATTTCCTTAGCTGTGTTTGTCAGAATATTTAGTGCGTCAGTAATTGCTTCTTGTTGTTCATTTGTTAATGTGTTCGTCAGATTTTCGATCCAGCGACGACGTATTTCGGTTCCTTCCTGGACGATAGTTTTTCCTTTGACTGTTAATTTCAACTGTTTTACCCTGCGATCCTTTGGATCTTCAGTCCTTTCAATCAATCCTTGTTGGACCAGGCGATCAATCATTTGACTGGCAGCTGCATTGGTGACTCCCAGGTGTTCTCCGATGTTTGACACCCCACATTCATTTGCATGGTGCAGGTGAAAAAGAGCGCTCATTTGAGGCATCGAAAGGCCGGATCCCTTGCTGAAACGGATCAGGTCGTGAATTGATCGCCTCATAAATGTCTCTGACCATTTATGCAGTGCCTGGGTAAATTCAGTAGAATTCGCCATAGTTAAGTACCCTAATTAGTTAAGAGCGGTTAACTATACTTCCCGACCAGCAAGCTGTCAAGGGTATTTAGCCCGCTTTTCAGTTCAAATAATTGCCATATTGAATACCCCTCATTGGATGACGTATAATCACGAAGGCATAAGAAATTGGCACACATAAAGAGAGAACTAAATGAATTGGTATAAAAATACACTCGAATTCAGTACCCGGGGAAAAGGCCTTTATCCTTTTACCCAATCAGTGGAAGAATTACTCCAGGATTGGGGAGTTAACGAAGGAATGTGCTTCCTCTTCATGGCACATACCAGCGCCTCTTTCGTGATCAGTGAGAGTTATGATCCATCCGCGAAGCTAGATATGGAAGAATTCATGGAACGTCTTGTTCCTGAGAACCAGGCCTGGTTCCGCCACACTATGGAAGGACCTGACGATTCCCCATCCCACATGCGGGCTATATTAACTTCTACCAGCCTATCAATACCTGTTGATCACGGAAAATTAAGTGTTGGTACCTGGCAGGGTTTGTACCTATTTGAACACAGGTCCAGATCCCACCACCGGAAAGTATTGGTTCGCTGCATGGATGTCCAGATTTAATGAAAAATAGCGAGAGTTTGTAATTCTCTCGCTATTATTGATTTCCGATCAATTTCTATGCGTTTAGCCGGCTCTTTAAGGCTTCGGTTAAGGGCGGTAATATTTCAAACAAATCGCCAACCACACCAAACCTGGCCATCTTAAATATTGGAGCTTCGGCATCCTTGTTGATCGCAACAATGATCTTGCTGGTCCTCATTCCGGCCTGGTGTTGGATTGCGCCAGATATTCCGCAGGCGATATACAAATCTGGGGAAACAACTTTACCAGTCTGGCCAACCTGGTGCTCATAAGGAATATAACCCGCGTCAACTGCCGCGCGGCTCGCCCCCACTGCGCCACCGAGAACTCCTGCCAGGTCACCAATCAGATTGAAACCTTGCTGGGCTTTCCACACCTCAGCTTCATTCTCATCCATTCCGCCGGGTGATTCAAGTGATGGGTTATTCGAAACACCCCTCCCACCAGACACAATCACTGCGGCATCATTCAGCGTCACCCCGCCGATGCTCTCTGAGTAACCTGTAACTTTCGTCAGGATATCATCCTCAGAAAGTGGCGCGGAAACCTGATCAACAGCACCGGATGCTGAAGGATCGGGTTCAGGTGGTGAAAATGCACGCACCCGGGTTGTTATCAATTGGGGACGAGAGCTGCAAACCGCCTTTGAAATCAATTTTCCGCCGTAAACGGGTCGTGTAGCAACTACATTCCCATCCTGGATCTCCAGTGCCGTCACATCTGGCATCACACCTGTTCCCAGGTCCACTGCCACCAGGGCCGCCAATTCTCGGCCCCGGCTGGAGGTTGGAAATAGTATGACTTCGGGTTGGTGTTCCTTTGCAAGTCCACTTAAAAGGCTGGCATAGGGTTCGGCCCTGAATTCATCCAATGTGGCGTCTTCACAGTAATACACCTGGTTCGCCCCATACTGTGTTGCTTGTTCGGCAACCCCTTGAACAGCAGAACCAGCGACAACCGCTGTGATCCCGCCTCCTAATTGACCGGCAACCTCTTGAGCTGCCCCCATCACTTCCCAAGATGCGGGGATCGCTTCGCCTTTATTTTGCTCGATATAAACCCATACCTTGTCGGCCATCACAGCACCTTCTCTTCTAAGATTTTATCTGCCAATGTCTCAGCTGTTTCTTGAGCGGATCCACCAGAGACGATTTCAGTTACCACCTCCTGCTGAGGGGGATTGGTTAATTCAGGCCAGGTGACTGCTGGTTCGGATAGCTCGGCATCTATATCGGAAGTACTCCAGATCGGTATCTCTGCTCGGGAGGCTTTGCGTATTCCCATGAATGATGGATAGCGCGGTTCCCCGATATCTTTCATCACGCTGATCACCACCGGTAGTTTTCCTTCAACGACCTGACGACCTTCTTCAACTGATCTTTCGACCTGGACGGATTTGCTCCCGGGATCTAATTCTGTGATCGCTGAGACCAGGGTTAAGGAAGGCCATCCTAAAACCCTTGCGGTTTGGGCTGCAGTGACTCCCACATCACCATCAATTGCCTGCCGGCCGAAAAATGCTGCATCGACATCGCCTATTTTTTCGATTGTCGCGGCTAATACTCGCGCAGTCAGCAGGCTGTCAGCTTTTTCAAGTCCAGGTTCTGAAACCAGGATTGCGCTGCCGCACCCCATAGCCAAAGCATGCTTGAGCGCCTCTTTGGCATCTTCTTCCCCAACACTGATCACGGTGACATCTCCACCATGGGCTTCCTGCTGCAGCAAGGCTGTTTCTACAGCATACTCATCCCAAGGATTGATCACCAATGGAGCATCTCCCCAAGTGACCTGCCCGTCTTCAACAACAACCTTGGCTGCAGTGTCGGGCACTTGTTTGACGCACACTACGATTTTCAAAGCAACCTCCATAATAACAATATTTTAAATCTAATTAATCTGGGTTATGCCAGGCATCAGCATCATAAGCTGGCAGTTCGCATCGTAATGGAGGATCGTCCCGATATCCAAGAGCATAACCAGCCTGCATCAGCTGATGAATTTCGCTCGTCCCCTCATAGATGATCGCTCCTTTTGAATTTCGTAAATATCGTTCCACTTCGTACTCATCGCTGTATCCATAAGCTCCGTGAATCTGGATCGCTTCCGAGGCTGCTTCGAATGATTCATCCGTGGCAAACCACTTCGCCAGAGAAGTTTCTTGTGTGTTGCGCACGCCGCGGTTTTTCATCCAACCGGCTCGCAAATACAGCAACTTCGCAGCTTCGTAGGATTTTACCATGTGAGCGATTTTCTGCTGGACCAGCTGAAATTTCCCGATTTCACGCCCAAAAGCCCGCCTGTCATTTGCATATTTGAGACTGGCTTCCATGGATGCTCGAATCAGTCCTGTAGCTCCTGCAGCCACGGTATAGCGGCCATTATCCAGGCAGGACATGGCGATCTTGAACCCTTCGCCCTCTTCTCCTAAGCGGTTCTCCTTGGGGATTTCAACATCCTGAAACGCGATCCAGCCTGTTGATCCAGCCCGTACACCCAATTTCCCATGGATATCACCTGCAGAAATCCCGGGACGATCATTTTCGACGATAAATGCGCTCAATCCGGTGTGAGGATCGGGCGCATCTGGATCAGTCCTTGCAACCACCAGGGTATGGTCAGCTTTGGTAGCCAGGGAGATCCACATCTTCTCACCATTGATTACATACCCATCACTAATCCGTTTGGCAGTGCTGGTCATTGCTGCAACATCCGATCCCACGCCTGGCTCGGTCAAGCCAAAACAGGCGATCTTCTCACCGCGGGATTGTGGGACTAGATATTTCTCTTTTTGTTCATCAGTTCCCCATTGAAGCAATGCCAGGCTGTTTAACCCGACGTGGACCGACATCACGACACGCAAGGTGCTGTCGACAGCCTCAAGCTCTTCGCAGGCCAATCCTAAGGAAATATAATCCATCCCCTGGCCCCCATAGCGAACAGGCAGGCAGATTCCCAAGATGCCTAATTCTGCCATCCTGGGCAGAATGAAATCAGCCATTTCCTGTTTTCTATCGTATTCCTTGATAATAGGCGCGACCTCTTTTTGGGCGAACCCCTTTACCATCTCCTGCACCATACGGTGCTCATCCGTCAATGCGAAATCCATGATACCTCCAATGTATAAACTCAGGGATAATTATAGCCACTCAAAGATAGGAATACAACTGAAATATGTCACTTGTTGACCTGCTTGGATATAATATTCTCGTGGATAAAATAAATCATGTCATACGGGGGATAATCGTAGGTGTTTCCATGATCACGTTGATGCTCCTATTGGTTTCCAGTGATTGGGTGCCATTGAACCGATTGCTCAACAAGTCTAAATCCGCGATCAACTCAGGTGATCTTCTCGATGCTTCATATGCTCTTGCTCATGCAGCGCAGTATTCACCGAGCAAATTTGACCTGCTCGAAGATGCTGGCCTTCTTGCCTGGGAATCGGGAGATGCCGTTGCCGCGAAATCATATCTATTGCGGGTCCACGAATCCCAAATCTTGTCTTCTACCGGATTAAACATTCTGGGGGATATCGCCCAGCAAGAAGGAAAGACGAATGAATCAGTTATTTATTGGGCAGCATTGGCCGCTTCCCAATAAATTACTGATTCATTCGTCTTTCCTTCTTGCTAAACGATATCCCCAAAAATGTTTAATCCACTAAAAAAAAAAATTTAGCATTCAAGAAACCCAAATACA
>PVMS01019709.1_pt1 | contig 11201 bp, 9 predicted proteins | sample 1853461 | NCBI WGS metagenome assembly PVMS01 (sample SAMN08582032, study PRJNA380276) | Marine sediment metagenome, whole genome shotgun sequencing project. | isolation source: ocean sediment barecode stripped | collected 2017
CCAGATCGCCCGATTGCCGAACATCTCGTAGTACTGACGTTCCTTCCTGTTCGGTGCAGCGGCGTCGTCAAACGAATACATCAAAGAGACACCGTCCATCGGCTGCTGCGGCACGCTGTGATATTCCTCGGGCACTTCGATGCCTGCGGCCTCCATGATCGTCGGCGCGATATCGCTGATGTGATGATACTGATCGCGAATCTCACCCTTGGCCTTGATGCCGTTCGGCCAGTGCACGACCAAGTGATCTGTCTGACCGCCGCGATGCTCGCTTTGTTTGAAGTAACGGAACGGTGTGTTGCCCGCCATCGCCCAACCGGCGTGATAGTGCGGATAGGTGTTCTCGCGACCCCAGTCCTCCTGGGCACGCAAGTTGGCTTCGAGCGGCGTCTGCAGGCCGTTCAGCACATAGGTCTCGTTGAAAGTGCCTGCCAGGCCGCCCTCACCACTGGCGCCGTTATCGGAAGTGACGAAGATCAGGGTGTTGTCGAGTTCGCCGATTCGTCTGAGTTCTTCGACCACCCGGCCGATCTGCAGATCAACCCATTCCATTTGTGCCGCAAACACTTCCATCTGGCGCGCATAAAGCGATTTTTCCTCGTCAGGTAAAGAGTCCCACGCAGGAATCTCATCGATGCGATCGGTCATCTTCGTATCCGCCGGAACGATACCCAGGGCCTTCTGTCGCTCGAGAATCTGCTCGCGCGCGACATCCCAGCCCATATCGAATTTACCTTTGTACTTGTCGAGATAACTGTCCGGCGCGTGGTGCGGCGAATGCATTGAGCCTGACGCCCACAGCATCATGAACGGCAGGTCAGGCTTGATGGACTTGTGTCCGGTGATCCACTCGATCGCGCGATCGGCCAGGTCTTGGTCGAGATGCACCGACTTGCGATAGGGCTCCGGCGTGTGATCGTTCCACATGACAGGCACAAACTGGTGCACGTCCGCAGCCATGAAGGTATAAGCGTGATCGAAGCCTTCACCACTCGGCCAGCGATCGAACGGACCGACCTGTGATACTTCATAGAGCGGTGTGTGGTCCCATTTGCCCAACGCGTAATTAACGTAGCCCTCTGCCTGCAGGTAGTTCGCCACTGACTTGGCGGATTCCGGCATCATGGCGTTGTAACCCGGAAAACCCATTGCCGTTAATGCATGGCTGCCCAGACCGATGGAATGCGGGTTGCGTCCTGCCATCAAGGATGCGCGAGACGGCGAGCAAAGCGCCGTCGTATGGAAGTTGTTGTAGCGCAGCCCGTTATCGGCAAGCGCGTTAATATTCGGCGTACTGATCAGGCCACCAAAACTCTCGACCTGTGCGAAGCCAACATCATCGAGCAGGAAGATGATGACATTCGGCGCGTCTTCATTCGGTTCTTCATAAGGTGCCCACCATTCCTGCGAGTCTTGATAACTTTCGGCGATGACACCGCCGAAGCCCTCGACGTTTTTGATTTTAACACCAGAGTCAGAGACCGAAAACTCTTCGGTCGCGGATGAATCATTGCCGCCAGCGTCTGTGGCGGACTCACCGCCACAAGCGGACAACGTTAGAGCAATAATAAAGCCAGTAAGGAATTTCATTTTTATTTTCCAAGTAGACGAGATTTCGCTGCCTGATCGTTCTTGTTTTGAAATTGCGGCGGCGTTGATGTGGGCCAGAGAAGGTAACTAAATTAGTGGAATTAGTCTAATATCAACACCATACGAAAGAGCCGTAGAACACTAAACAACTGATAAGGCTTGAAAAAAAGGAAAAACAATGAAACTCCTTTGTCGTCTGATCATCACATCGTCATTTGCACTGGGACTTTTCGTGGCGTCTTTATCCGCGAATGCACAGATTCCGCCGCCGAAGGATCCATCGGACATGCTGTCCGGTTCTTACACCGGTAAGAGTTATTCACCCTATGCCGGGCGAAACTTTCCGACCTTCCCGCTGTGGGGCGATACCCACCTGCACACCGGCAACTCGTTTGACGCCGGCGCATTCGGTGCGCGGCTGACTCCTGAGGACGCATATCGATTCGCACGCGGTGACGAGGTTATTGCAAGCACAGGTACGCCGGTAAAATTGTCGCGACCGCTCGACTGGCTGGTCGTATCGGATCATTCGGATAACGTGGGTTTCTTCATGGATCTCTTTGCCGGCAAGCCTAGTATTCTGGCCGACCCGCAGGGCAAAGACTGGTATGACCGAATCCAGTCGGGTGATGGTCCTGCGGTGGCCTACGAGATGATTGGTTTGTTCGCCAACGGTAAATTTCCAGAAAACCTTATGTACTGGCCCGACAAGCCGGAATTCAAATCGGTCTGGCAGCGGAACATCGAGGCAGCCGAGGACTACAACGATCCGGGACAGTTTACGGCGTTCATCGGCTACGAATGGACTTCATTAGTTACGGGCAACAACATGCATCGCGTCGTTATTTATCGCGACGGTGCGGACAAGGCCTCCCAGATGGTGCCGTACACGACGTATCCACCGTACGGCAGCCCGAATCCACGTGATCTCTGGAAATGGCTCGAATCCTACGAGGCAAAAACGGGCGGCGATGTTCTGGCGCTCGCGCACAATGGCAATCTTGCAAACGGAATCATGTTCCCGGTTCGTGCGCAATACGACGGCAAGCGGCTTGACAAGGAGTACGTGGAGCAGCGAATCAAATGGGAGCCACTTTACGAAGCGACGCAAATCAAGGGAGATGGTGAGACGCATCCCTACCTGTCACCCGACGATGAGTTTGCCGACTACGAAACCTGGGACATCGGCAATCTCGATATAGTGCCCGCGCTGAAGACGGATGACATGCTCGCTGGCGAGTATGCCCGCGAAGCGCTGAAGAATGGACTGGTACTGGAGGCACGGTTAGGCACGAACCCCTACAAGTTTGGCATGGTGGGTTCGACCGACAGCCACACCGGTCTGGCCACCGCACAGGAAGATAACTTCTTTGGCAAACATACCGGCGCCGAGCCTAAACCAGGACGCATGGAACATCCGTTCCTGTCGAACGAAAAAGGCACGATCATGGGCTGGGGCATGGTGTCCTCTGGCCTGGCGGCCGTTTATGCAATGGACAATACACGTGAAGCCCTTTTCGATGCGATGGCGCGTAAGGAAGTCTATGCAACGACGGGCAGCCGAATGATGGTCAGGTTTTTCGGCGGCTGGGATTACACTGATGCCGATATGGCGAGCCGCAACCCGGCATTCACGGGATACCACAAGGGCGTGCCTATGGGCGGTGATCTAAGAAGAAATTCCAGCGGCAAGTCACCGACCTTCATGGTCTATGCACTTAAAGACCCGCTTAGCGGCAATCTTGATCGTATCCAGATCATTAAAGGCTGGTCAGATGGCCGCGGCAATACGCACGAGAAAGTCTACGATGTCGCATGGTCGGGCGACCGGAATCCCGGGGCCGATGGCAAGTTGCCGCCAGTAGGCAATACTGTAGATGCAGCGTCAGCGAACTTCACGAATACGATTGGCGCATCGGAACTTGCGACCGTATGGACAGACCTTAACTTCGATCCGGCACTGAGAGCCTTTTATTATGCGCGCGTCATCGAGATACCGACGCCGCGCTGGTCGACGATCGAGGCATTCCGATTCGGTATTCCCATTCCTGAGGGCGCGCCAGTATCTACACAGGAGCGGGCATATACATCGCCGATCTGGTACACGCCGTAGCCTCAGCTTTGAGTTCGTTTTATTGGGGGCGCTGTAAACTTGAATATCGCGAAAATATCTTCGAAACATTATTTGGAGAATTTGTTGTGAAGAATGCTTGCTTGTTATTGATGGCGTTGGCGATGATGGTTTCTACTGCAGTCCAGGCTGACAAATTGGGAAAAGAGCGGGAAGCAAAGCAGGCTGAACTGGACGCTGCCTGTGAAGTGGTGCGACAGAAGAAACTCGTTCTAGTGAGGGCAGAGTTGGTCGAGGAGTGTGTGGAGACGAAGCGACTTCCCGACCGGGCAACCTGTGAGCGTTTCTACGCGGACTACGGCGAAAGTTCAGCTAACCAGGCGCCGCTTTTCTATGACGTGCCACAGTGTGAGGAAGCGCATGAATACAGGAGAAGTTATAGAAGTTCCGGCGGGTGACTGCCCTTAAGGACGGCTCAGGATTTCGCGAAGTTCTTCGGCTACGTCGAGCCTATTCCAATAACGACTAACTTTAGGTATCGAAGGTGAATTCAACAGGGCCGGGTGCACAATTCGCCGATTTGGTACGCGCTACAGATTGATGCCTTTACAACACAGGAAAACCAGTTGAGCAACAAAAATGAAACGAAGCGCGACAATAGTGATCCTCTTCTTGATAACGACATCAGTCGCGTATGCGCAAGGCGGCAAGACGCTACCGAAGAGCAAATAGGCAACTTCAAGAAGGCGTTCAGTGTTTGCCTCGAGGCAAAGGACTATCTCGTCAAATACTAGAGATTGATAGACGGCGAAAAGGCGGGCGAGAGGGGCCGTATTTACTGATCGTCGGAGCGGCGATTTCTTCGCTCTTCCTTGTGCGCTTTTGCGAGTTCCTTCGCATCGTCATGGCTTGCCACTTCCTCAATATTCAGGACTCGACAGGATGTATTTCCTCTGCCCCAATCTTCATATACAACCTTGGGCATAGTGTTTGAACAGGCCCTGCCGATTGGATCGACTATGGCGATTTCGTTTGTACTGTGAAGACCAATACATGATCTCTGCATCGTGAACAGGTAGTGCTTCTTTCCTGTCGCACGTACGTACAGGAACTCGTTGTCAACTGGGTTGAAAGAACTGATATTCCGGATGTTGAGGCAGACCCGGCCGCTCGATCCCTCTGCTTCGTCCTGGGCAAAGGTTACCGGCGTCATCACAAGAATAAAAAAACCAAACAGCGTACGGATACAGGTTTTCATAGTGTTTCTCCAAATAAATGTCAGTTGCGTTTGTCAGATCAAGAGGGCGGGCCTTGCGGCCCGCCAAAGAGCTGATATTGCTATCAGCCTGCGGGGAGAAGGTTTTACTTAGAGGGTCCCTGCGCGCTTGCAAATGGCATGGATACGCTCGTCGTAACTGCCGCTGCGCTTCTCGAGCTCCAAAACCATCACGAGGAGGTCGCGCGATTGCCGTTCGTCCAGTAGTGACGACAGGTCACACACGCGTCGGACCAGATCCTCGTGGAAGGAGTACAGCAAAGCACGTAGCGCATTCGTCATGTCATCTGTGGCCTCGGCACTGTCCAGAAAGAAACGCATGACAAGCTCCGACACCGACGCGTCAAGTCGCGCCCGGTCGTAGCGCGCCTGGATGGTCACCCAGACCAGGTCCAGATCGCCCCTCGAGTGCTCGAGTTCATCGGCGTACATTGACTTTGCGACCGTCCGGATTTGGAAACGCAGTATTCCGGATATGCCCGGGTCGTCGGCGAGTTGTCGCAGCTCATCGTTCTGGAATTCCGTACCGACAAGGTAGATGCCGTTCTCGGCCTCGATGTCGATCTCGCGGATCAGGTTCTGATAACAGTACTCGGCGGAATCATCGGCCTCGAGCACCAGAGAGACCTTGGCCATGTTCTCGTCATATACGCGCCTCCGTGTCCAGGGGTCGAGATTATCGAGACCGCTGTCCTCCCGGCGGAAGGCGTCATACAGATGTTTTGATACGCCGCTGTGTATCGCCTCCTCGATAGGGTAACGTTTTGAAACTTTACGACCAATGTCAAACATGGTGATCTCCTCGATGGCGTAATCCGTATCCTGCAGATCCGGGTAAAAGGAGTCTGGTCATTCGGCGTCATGACTTGTGCAATTTGCCTCAATCTCATGGATAGCTTGAGCCGGCGCTAAGGATGCGGTTCAATTCCTGCTGACCATGCTTTGCGAACAATCAACGCTGGCGAGTGTGCCGCTGCTGATCGGCGAAACGCTCGAGAACGACTATCAGATAGATCCACAGCCAATTTTTGCGGCCCTCGGGATCGATAGAGATATCTGTGCGAAGCCGGGCGCACGTGTGTCCGTCGTGAAAATGCATAAAATCTGGAACAGGGCGGTTGACGTTACCGGCGACCCGATGTTCGGTCTGAAGGTTGGTCGCAATGCGAGGCCCAGCGATTTCCATGTTCTCGGCCATGCATGGCTGGCGAGTGCGTCATTGCTCGATGCCATGCAGCGACTGTGTCGATACGCGAAGATCCTGAGTACCGTGATTGGTGACCAGCGCATTCAACGCTACGAAGACAGCATCGCTCTGGTTGAAACATTTCCAGATAAGAAGCTCATGCCTCACAAGGCGGCCAAGGACGCCGGCTACGCCGCACTGATGAATATGTGCGAGTTTGTCAGACGGCATCCGGTATACCCGGTCAGCGTTAGTCTTGTTGTAACGGCCGATCACGGCTCGGAGGAATATGACAGATTGTTCCGCTGTCCAATCATCTATGGGGCCGACGCAGACAGATTTTTCTTCACCCTGGGCGATCTCGAGGAGCCTCTGTCAGGCTCGATACCGGAAGTCGCCGATGCGATCGATCGCATCGCTGAGCGCGTCATCGCAAGTTTTGACAAGAGCGCCGTTGCGACTGAAGTTCGCCAGATGGTGGTTCAGATGCTGCCGTCTGGCCGCGTCGGCCAGGATACTGTTGCGGCCCGTCTCTATCGCAGCAAAAGCACGTTGCAACGGCAACTCAAAAACGAGGGAACCAGTTACCGAAAGATTCTTGAAATAACAAGGCGTAGCCTGGCTGAGGAATATCTCAAGGACGGCGCGTATACGCAGGCTCAGATCGCGTTCATGACCGGATTCGCTGACCAGAGCAACTTTGCCCGGGCGTTCAGGCGCTGGACTGGTGTGAGTCCGGGTCAATTTCACAAGGCAGCATAAAGGCACGATTCTGGACAACGGCGAAGGAAAATCCTATGTTAGCGGCTAATGTTCTGCGACCTGTCTGTGCACACAGAAGCAAAATAACAATCAAGGGCAGTCAATGAAGTTCAAAAAAGCACTGTTTGCCGTACTCATCATGCTCGCGCCGGCGCTGCAGGCGCAATCGATCAGCTGGCCGCAGGAGCTGTCAGTCGAAGGTGGGGCCGTTGTTCTTATCTATCAACCACAGGTCGAGAATTTCTCCGGTAACAACATTGAAGCCCGTGCCGCCGTATCTGTAAAGACACCGTCATCCGGCGACGTTCCGGTGTTTGGGGCGATCTGGCTTGAGGCTCGGATTGATACAGATCGTGACACGCGCACGGCAATCATTCGCGACATCGATGTCGGTGAGGTGCGTTTCGCGGATGCGAGCGAGCTGGATCAGCAAGTACTCGCGAAGTTAATCGAAAAGCAGATTGAGGGCTCGAGTTTCACGATATCCGTCGACCAGTTGCTGGCCGACCTCGACGCCGAGGGGGCCGGTTCGTCGGGCGCAAACCTCAGGCACGAACCACCCAAGATCATTCTGTCAACGGAGCCGGCCATACTTATTTCGATCGATGGCGATCCGGTTTTGCAGGAGATCGAAGGCTCGAAATACGAACGTGTTATCAATTCGGCATTCCTGATTGTCAAAGATGGCCGTGACCACTATCTCTACATCGGCAGCAATACCTGGTACGAGGCGAAAGAGATTGCCGGCCCGTGGTCAGCCACCAGCCGCGTACCCTCCGACATCGCCGGGCTTGTCGAGAAGGCCGATGACGATGGTCGCGACGCCGGTCACATGCGAATCGTCGTCGTAACGGAACCGACCGAGTTACTGGTTTCCGACGGCGAGCCTTCCTGGGCGCCAGTCGAAGGCATGGATCTTCTGTACATGGACAACACGGATAGCAACGCGTTTCTCGAGTTGTCTACACAACTGTACTATGTGCTCCTGTCCGGGCGCTGGTATCGCGGTGAGGGCATGCTCGGTGAGCTGCAGTGGACGCACGTACCGAACGACGAGTTACCGGAGCCGTTTAGCGATGTACCGGAAGAATCGGTCAACGGGGCCATACTCAGCCAGGTTGCCGGAACACAGCAGGCCCGCGAGGCAGTTCTCGACAATACGATTCCGCAGACTGCCGCTATCAATCGCGATGACACATCATTCAGCGTGGAGTACGACGGAAAGCCGGATTTCGCGCCGATCGAAGAGATCAGTGTCGAGTATGCACAGAACACCAGCGCGGCGGTGTTTCGCTATGGCAATCTCTACTACGCCTGTGACGACGGCGTATGGTATGTCTCCAACAGCGCCACCGGTCCGTGGGGTGTTGCAACCGAAATACCGGACGCGATCTACAAAATCCCGGCGTCCAACCCCCACCACAACGTCACTTACGTCAAGGTTTACGATGTTACGCCGCAGGTCGTGTATGTCGGCTACACGCCGAGCTACTACGGCAGCTATTATTATCACGGCGCCATCGTCTACGGGACGGGCTGGTATTATCGCCCGTGGTACGGCCCCTATTACTATCCGCGCTACCCGACCTGGGGATTCCATGTCACCTATAACCCCTGGTATGGCTGGGGCTTCGGTGTTTCCTGGACAAACGGGCCGTTTCGTTTCACGTTCTCGAGCCATGGCGCCTGGTGGGGTGTTGGCGGCTACCGGCCCTATCCGCGCCCGGTCGTCTACGGTGGCTACCGCAAGACGAACATCAACATCGATAACAGCATCAATATCGGCGGCGGCCGAAATCGGCCCGAAACCCGGCCAAACATCTACAATCGCCCCGAGAACCGGGCCAGAAACATAGAGCGTCCGGCAGTGCCAGCTAACCGACAGGCTCGTTCTGTGGCGGGGGCAAAAAACAATGTGCTAGCCGATCGTTCCGGCAACGTGTACCAACGCAAGGAGAACGGCAACTGGAACAAGCGCGAGAATGGCCAGTGGAAGCAGCCTCAGAACCTGGATCGGGCTTCATCGCCCACGCGTGCAACGCGTCCCGCGCAGCCATCCGTGACGCGACCGTCGTCAGGTAGTCTCGGCAACCCGGCAACGCGGCAGTCCGGCAGTTCCCGGTCCCGGCAGCAGGCCACGCGACCGCAGCTTGAACGCGACTTCAGCGCCCGTCAGCACGGCGCACAGCGCGCACAAAACTATCAGCGTCAGGCTCCGCAACGACAGGCTCCACAACGCCGCCGCTAGTGCGCGCGTAACACGGCACGAAAGCAAATCGGATTACGCCGGGGGTTCCATTCCCGGCGTAACTGCGTTTTAGAATGCCTCTCCGACGCCGAAGTAAAATTCTGTACCGTCGTCGCCAACGGCGATGTCGGCAGACAGGCCGACACGATGTTTTTTGGAAAGCACGAAACGCCCGCCTATGCCAGCCGCTGGCAGGAAATTGTCGCCGAAGTCACCGATGTTTGCGGCGACCTCACCGAAGCCAGCAAAGCCCGTGAATATCCATCGATCATTGAACTGCCAGCGGTACTCGGCCTGCAACGCATACATCATTCGATCGCGGTAGCGCCCGGAAGGATAACCGCGCAGATCTGTGCTGCCGCCGAATGTGCTGAGCACGAAAAATGGCGCACCTTCATTCGTTGCCCTCATGTAGGCTCGCAACGCGAGTACATTTTGCTCACCCATGGGCCGATAATAATTGGCGCTGAGCTTGAAGGTCTCGGTCTCGAAATCACTTCCGGCTGAGTCGCGGTAAATCATCGCACGCCCGTTGATCAGCCATCCTTCGCGTGGGAATTGTTCGTGATCCCGGCTATCGAACTCGATCGGAATCACGTATGCACCGATGTCCAGCTTCAGGCTGGGATCAAGGAATGGTGACTGCGGAAGAGTAACTCGAAGCCTGGTATCGACATCGCCACCCAGGTAGCCGAGGCCAACATACAGCTTGCCCCAGACTCGCCAGCTCGCGCTGGCAAAGTACATTGGTGCTTCCTGCAATATGTCGATGCCGATGCCCAAATTGTTATCGCTGCCGCTACCGTAGTATGCGTAACGGATATCCAGGTAACCCGCGCCCGCTTGCACACGCAGCTTGTCGTCCAACAGGTGCAGATTAGCGCCCCCACCGTAGGCGTAGCTGCCGTTCTCTGCGACCATGGCGAAGCCGCCAAGCAGCGAGGGCGCCACTTCCGAGTCCTCCTCACGGGATTTCAGGAAATAGCCGCCGCCCAGCGTCAGCGTCCAGCCCATTTGCGGCGAGCGGCCGGGAATCGGCGCCACGACGAGGTCTTCGGGCCAGCGTTCTGCGAATCTTTTCAGCGGACTACCGACGAAGTCGGCGTCTTCAAGGCCGATGCCGCCGTCCCCCACAAAGTCGGCCACCTCGGCGCCCGGGAGGTCAAAATCCCGGTCTGGATCAACCTCATCGTCCGCAGCGGCAGCTGCGGTTGCGAATACAGCGAGGACTAGTACGTAAACAGTTCGGCACATTGGATTAAATCTACTCGAGTACAATCATCGCAAGACGGTATTCGGACTGTTCATAATCGTTACTTATTTTTTTGGAAAGCGCGCGTCCTGCTACGATCACAAGCATTGAGAAACCCTGAGCTAGATTTTAGTGAAACACCTTGATGTGTGTAGATATATCTGATTTTCAGACGAAAAACTATAATATCATAGCCGGCTTGGCCGGAAATCGAACAAGAAATCCAGTGAAGACATCGAATCAAAATCTGATAACTATAATATTGCTGTTGCTGATTTCGTTATGTGGCCTGCCAGAGTCGCTCGCACAGAATACGGAATTAGCCACAGCTCGATCCGAAGAAAGTCTGTTGTCGTTTCCTCGTAAAATTAAGGGCGACACCGGCAGCGTTGTGATTCACACACCGCAGATCGACACATGGAAGGAGTTCGCTTCCATTGAGGCTCGTGTCGCGGTCGAAGTTACACCCAGTGGTGAGGACAAACCGGTGTACGGCGTAGCCGAGTTCACTGCCGACACAGACCCGAATCTCGAACTGCGAGTCGTGGCGATCGAGAATACGGAGATAACAGCGACAAGTTTTCCCGTGGCAGACGATGCACGCCGCGAACTTCTCGATTCGATCGTACGCGAGACGATACAACCACAAACGCAGTTTGTGCCGCTCGATGTTATTTTGAGTTACATAGCGCCGGACGCGAAACCGGCCGAAGTGGAAGGGCTGTCGTTTGACCCACCGCCAATCTTTTTCTCGAGCACGCCGGCAGTATTGGTGATTACCGATGGTGAGCCATTGCTGGCACAGATTCCCGACAC
>PVMS01055176.1_pt1 | contig 11197 bp, 10 predicted proteins | sample 1853461 | NCBI WGS metagenome assembly PVMS01 (sample SAMN08582032, study PRJNA380276) | Marine sediment metagenome, whole genome shotgun sequencing project. | isolation source: ocean sediment barecode stripped | collected 2017
GGTGTCGGGGTCGGCGGAGTCGGGTTTGCCAATATTGCCATCGTCACCATGCGACAGCGACTCGCACCACCGGAGATGCTGGGTCGGGTGGTCGCCGCCTCCCGGACCATCAGTTGGTCGCTGATCCCACTTGGTGCGGCCCTCGGTGGAGTGCTGTCCGACACAATCGGACTGCTAGCTGTCTATCTCATTGGAGCCGCCGGTGTGCTGGCTACGGCGATCGCCGTAACGCGAACCGAGGTATGGTCCGGACCCGACGTTGCCGGGGGGCGACGCTGACCGCCGACGCCGACGCAACCCGGTTGCCCACCCGGTGTTCCTACTCCTATGAAGCCAACCCAAACCAACATCCTCCGCACAACCCAGGGCACTCACCGGCAGTCCTTCGGTTTTGTCGAATGGGGTCTCCTCGTTGCCGTCGGTGGGATCTGGGGCTCCTCCTTCCTATTCATCGCAGAGGGCCTGGAATCGTTTCAACCAACCTTCATCACCGCCGGTAGGTTCGTGCTCGGGTTTGCCACCCTTGCTGCATTTCCAGCGGCACGCCGGCCTATCGAACGACATGACTGGCCGGCGATCTCGCTGCTCGCCTTCACCTGGATGGCCTTGCCCATGTCCCTCTTCCCGGTGGCACAGCAGTGGATCTCGTCATCGCTGGCAGGGATGATCAACGGGGCAGTTCCACTCTTTGCTGCAGTCGTGGCCGCGGTATTGCTCCGCAAGAAGCCCGCACGCGTCCAGGTGCTTGGATTGGGGATCGGTTTCACCGGGGTAGCTCTCGTGTCGGCGCCCGGCGGAGGGACCACAGAGAACGGGTACCTCGGCGTAGGTCTGCTTCTGTTCGCGGTGATGTGTTACGGCCTTGCTATCAACCTCGCTGTGCCGCTGCAGCAGCGCTACGGTGCTCTCCCGGTCCTGCTGCGGGCCCTTGGGCTCGCTGCGGTGATGACGCTGCCGTTAGCGTTGTTCGCCATCCCCGATGGGGACGTGTCGGTGTCCAGCTTCGTGGCGCTCCTCGCTCTCGGATCGCTCGGTACCGGGATCGCGTTCGTCGCCATGACCACCCTGGTAGGCCGCGCCGGTGCCACCCGTGGGTCGATCGCAACGTATTTCATCCCGATCGTGGCGCTCCTGCTGGGTATAGCATTCCGGAGTGAGTCCGCGACCCTCTTGACGTTTGTGGGAATCGGCCTCATCGTGCTGGGTGCCTGGTCGGCAAGTCGCAAAGAGGCCTAGACGTTCGCGGTGATCCCTGGTCCGTGGCTCGATCGGGACATCCACAAGTTGCTTGTCGTCATTTATGTCACTAACAGTTGATAATATGAGCGCCTACGATATAGATTTGTTACCAATTGGAATAGGCAGCAGCTAGACCGGGTTGCCCTGCTACCCCATGAAAGGACGCAACGTGTCCGACATGACGACGACCAGCCTCCCCGTTCTCCCCCTTCACAGCGGGATCGTCTTCCCCCACATGGTGATCACCGTCACCATCGAGTCAGAAGCCGCACAACGGGCCCTGGCTGCCACTGAGGCAACCGGGGGCAGACTCCTACTCATCCCGGTCATTGATGGTGACTACGCCTCCGTAGGGACCATCGCCGAGATCCAGGAAGTCTCCACTAACGGCACAACCTCGGCCATCATCAGCGGCATCGCCCGCGCCCGCATCGGAGCCGGCAGCACCGGTGGCAACGACGTCCTTTGGGTAGAGACAGAGCCCATCCTGGAACCAGACCATCACTCTGCACAGACGACTACGAAGGCTGCCGAGCTCCGGGCCGTGCTGGAGGAGATCCTCGACCAGCGCGGTATTCGGGGAATCGCCGACCGCATCCTGGCGACTGACGACCCGGGTCACCTCGTGGACCTCCTCGTCTACTCGCCGGATCTTAACCTGCAACGCAAAGCGCAACTGCTGGAGACGATTGAGATCGCCGACCGACTCGATCTCGCCCTCCAGTGGATGACCGAAGTACTGGCGGGCATGACACTGCGCCAGCGGGTGCGCGACGAGGCGGCCGAAAGCATCGACAAGAACCAACGCGAGTTCTTACTCCGACAGCAGATGGCGGCCATCCGCAAGGAACTCGGAGAGGACGAAGCCACCGTAACCGGGGAATACCGCCAGCGGCTCGAAGACACAAACCTTCCCGATGCCGTAGCCGAGGATGTCGGCCGGGAGATTGACCGTCTCGAGCGTCTCAGCGAGCAAAGCCCCGAACACTCCTGGATACGGACGTGGCTCGACACGGCCTTCGAGCTCCCCTGGGGCGTGACGACAGACGACAACCTGGACCTGGAAGAGGCCCGCACCGTCCTCGACACCGACCACACCGGGCTCGACGACGTCAAGGAGAGAATGATCGAGCACCTCGCCGTTCGGAAGCTCCGCCACGAACGCGGGCTGGACGAGGTGCCGGGGGCTCGTGGCACCGGAACCATCCTTCTCCTCGTAGGGCCACCTGGTGTTGGCAAGACGTCACTCGGAGAATCGGTTGCCCGTGCACTCGGCAGGAAGTTCGTCCGAGTAGCGCTTGGCGGCTTACGCGATGAGGCAGAGATCCGCGGGCATCGTCGTACCTACGTCGGCGCCAGACCCGGCAGAATCGCCAGGGCTCTTCTCGAAGCCGGGTCAATGAACCCGGTCTTCTTGCTCGACGAGATGGACAAGGTTGGCGGTGATTGGCGTGGCGACCCTTCGTCGGCCTTGCTGGAAGTTCTCGACCCCGAGCAAAACCACACTTTCCGGGACAACTACCTCGAGTTCGATCTTGACCTGTCAGACGTCATGTTCGTCGCGACCGCCAACGTCCTCGACACTATCCCCGCTCCCCTGCTCGACCGCACCGAGGTCATCCATCTCGATGGATACACCCAGGCCGAGAAGGTTGAGATTGCTCTAACGCACCTCCTGCCACGGGTGATCGAACGCTCGGGGCTGAACACCGAGGAGATCGAGGTGACGGCTGAAACCGTGGGCCAGATCGTCGATGACTACACCCGCGAGGCCGGTGTTCGCAGTCTGGAGCGCCAACTCGGGAAGCTGGTCCGCAAGGTCGCTACTTCGATCGCGTCCGGCGACAAGACCGGGTCGGCAACAGTTTCGCCGACCGATGTCCGTGAACTCCTCGGCAAGCCCACCGTACATCGCAACGAAAGCGACGAACGGACTGCCGTACCCGGCGTCGCCACCGGCCTCGCCGTGACCGGTGCTGGTGGAGACGTCCTCTTCGTAGAAGCCAGCATGATCCCCGGAGAACCAGGCTTGACTTTGACCGGCCAGCTCGGAGATGTCATGAAGGAATCCGCGGAGATAGCGGTCTCTTACGTTCGCGGGCATGCCGCGGAGCTTGGCATTGACCCCCGCGATCTGGAAGGTCGGATCCACCTCCATGTCCCTGCCGGTGCTATTCCCAAGGACGGCCCATCCGCCGGAGTGACCATGACCACCGCCCTGGTGAGCCTGCTCACCGACCGCAAGGTCAAGGCAAACGTCGGCATGACGGGCGAGGTCACACTCCAAGGCAGGGTGCTCCCCATCGGCGGCGTCAAGCAAAAAGTACTGGCGGCCCACCGCGCTGGCCTCCGCGAGATCATCCTCCCCGAACGCAACGCCGACGACCTCGACGATATCCCCGACCTGGTCCGCAATGAGATGACCTTCCACACCCCCAAAGACATAGAAACTGTCCTAGACCTAGCCCTGTCATAGCCCCCCTCTGGCAGTAACGCAAGCGGCGGCTATCGGTCCCCCTTCGGGGGGAAAGTACCGCAGCGGCAAAGCCGCTGGTGTAGGGGGGTCTGAGCAGGTGTCCGAAACGCGCACCCGCGCCTGCGATTAGACCCAACGCCCCGCAGTCGCGACTTCGACCAGGCTTGGTCCACCCTCGACGGCCAATGCAGCGCGAAGCGTAGACTCGAGATCCTCGGGATCGTCCACCCGGAAACCGGTGCCACCGCACAGATCAGCAAAGGCACCAAAATCCGGGTTCACCAGCGATGTCTGCCAAACAGGAAGCATCGCACCGACCTGCTCGCGACTGATCTTGGCAAGCTCGTTGTTGTTGAGCACGATGTGAGTGATGTCCATCTCGTACTTGACAGCTGTAGTGAAATCCGCCAAGTACTGGCCAAGACCGCCGTCACCTGAGATCGAAACTACCTTGCGAGTAGCGCCGGTCGCCGCCCATGCTCCGAGTGCGGCAGGGAGCGCGAACCCGATTGAGCCCAGGTACCCGGACATCAACACGTCCTGGTCACCGCGGCTCGTGAAGTAGTGCCCGAAGGCGTAGGTGTTGTTGCCAACGTCTACGGCAATCACCGCATCCGCCGGAACGAGGTCGCTGAGCACGTTGAACAGGCGGGCCGGGTGCATCCGCCCCTGATCATCGACAAGGTCGGCACGACGCATCTTCTCGTCGTCCCAACGAGACCAGCGGGCTGCAACGTCCGCTCGCACGTGGGGACGGCTCACCTCCGGCAACACATCTGCAAGAGCTCGAACAGTGCGTCCGATCTCGCCCCACAGCGGAACATCGATACTGTGAAACCTGCCAAGGGCCATCCGATCGAAGTCGACCTGAATGGTCGGCTTTTTCGCTGAGATACCGGTGTGGTTGGAGAACGAAGCACCGAGCACGAGCAGACAGTCGCTCTTTCCCATGATTGCCGACGCAACCGGTATCCCCGATCGACCAAGGGTCCCGCAAGCGAGAGGGTGGTCGTCGGCGACCATCCCCTTGGCTTTGAATGTATTGATGATGGGAGCGTCGATCCGTTCGGCAAGTGCAATGATCTCGGCGCGATGTGGCCGCGCCCCGTTGCCGACGATGATGACCGGATGATCGGCCGCGCTCAGCAAGGCGACAGCCCGATCGAGCTCGGCACTTCCCGGGATGATGGCAGCAGGGGCGATACGACCCTCCTTCGGCTTGGCCGGAGGGCTTTCCACGCCGAGCAGATTTTGCACGTCATCCGGGAAGATCAGGTGGGCGACATCACGGTCGACAATCGCGTGCTTGATGGCCAGCGCCATGAGCTCGGCTGCGTTCTCCTGTGCGAGCACTGTCTGGCTATACGCCGCGACGGCTTCAAACGCTTCGGCCGTCGGGATCTCCTGGAACGCACCGGGGCCGCTTACCTGAGTTTGAACCTGGCCGGTCAAGGCGAGGATCGGTGCTCGATCGACCTTGGCATCCCACAGACCGGTCAGGAGGTTGGTCGCGCCAGGACCGGCGATCGCAAAACAGGCCGCGGGGGTTCCGGTGAGTTTCCCATAGGCCGACGCCGCGAACGCTCCCGCGCCCTCGTGGCGGATTCCGTAGTAGCGGAGCCGACCATCGGCCTCTGCCCTCCTCATGGCATCTGCGAGGCCCAGGTTCGAGTGACCGACCATTCCGAAGACAACGTTGACGCCCCAGTCGGTCATCACGTCGACCATCTGATCCATCAGCGTGGCGTCGTCATCTGGAGCAGGAAGCCGCACGTAGAGGCCATCGGGTCTCAACTCAGATGGATAAGCAGTCGCGACGTCCCCATATCCGTCGGGAGGTTCGCCCGTGATGGGATCGTATTCGTAGCCGTGCCACGGGCAGATCAGGCAGTCATCCTCAATCTGACCTTCACCGAGAGGTCCTCCCTGATGCGGGCAATGATTGTCGAGGACACCAAAGCCGTCTTCGGTCCTCGTTACACAGATCGCACGGTCGGCGACGATGACGGCCGTGACCTCACCCACTGCCAGGTCAACTCCGTCGATACGGTGCCATACACCTGGCTTGATCTCGCTCATAGACCCCTCCCTCTCCGGTCAAGGCGCAGCATACGGTACGCCCGGGATGCCGGCGTGCGGGTGGCTCTAACGAAAGCTGCGTCCGCCGCGTGACTTAGACCGGCTGCTGCCGCGGCCACGGGCCAGCCAGCCGATCAGGAACCCAAAGGCCACCGACACGACGATCCACACCATGATCTGAGCTGCGCCAAATAGCATTTCTTCTACTCCCCCAGCGCTTTGAACTCGATACGCCGGTTGCGCGCTCTGCCGTCCGCCGTGTCATTCGAGGCGATCGGCACATCCTCACCGTAGCCCGCCACCACAAAACGTTCGGGATCTTGACCGCGGGCGGTCAGATACCCGAAGGCAGCGCGAGCGCGACGCTCACTCAGGTCGAGGTTCTCTACCTCGTCACCCTGGCTGTCGGTGTGGCCGCCGATCTCAATAGGAACGTTCGGGAATTGGACCAGAGCGGCCAGGATCTCATCCAACAGCGTTGCTCCGACTGCTGTCAGTACATCGCTGTTGAGCTCGAACTCCACGACCTTGCCCTCGATGAGGTCATCGATGTCTTCCTGGAGTTGGATGACCTGTGCCGGCGTGAATGCCGGTGGTTCGGGGATACCCAGCCCGCTGACAAAGGCAAACGTTGTCTCGGCTATGACGGTGTCGATGGAGTCGCGGGCATCGCGGCGCTCTTGCCTGGTCTCGTATTCACCGGTCATCTGCACCAGGCGTTGATTGGCGTCGATGAACAGCTCGCCTTCCGAAAGCGATTCGGCACCGATCCGAATCAGAGTCACTGCCTTCGACAGCCAGTCCCGTTCACTCGGAGCGCCTTCCTTCACGGTGAACTGCTCGGCATCGACGCCTGCAGGAAACGAGTCCTCGAGGGCAGTCAGCAGAGCCGTCCTGTTCGCATCGTCCGACACCTCGCCCTTGATGGTTGCGCTGCGGTTGGCCCATGTCACGGTGATCGGATCTGCAACGATTTCCAGTGCAACGGCGTCAACCGGTTCGATCCAGACCAGATCGGCTTCCACCGAACCGACGCCCTCGATCGCCGCTACGAACACAGGCACGGTCGACAAGTGCTCCTCTTTTGGAACCGTTCCTCGCAGGTACAGGTCGACGCCACTCGCCTCGACCTCAACATCTACTACTTCTGCCGCAACCAGGGCGTTCTTGGCTGTTGTCTCGAGATGGTTCTCGATGGAACGCAGACCAAAAAACGTCCCTAACACCACCAGCAGGAATGATCCGATGACCGTGGCCGAGATGAACAATCCAAGTTCGACCATCTGGCTGTCACTGGGTCGACCCGGCATCGATGGTGTCGCACCACGCGGCACGGCCTCGCCAATTTGGCGTAACCGATTTGCAACCTTCTTTTTAGCCATAATTACAACAGTGGAACAGCCAACCCAACTGCTGGGTCGGACGATTGGTCATAGTACTGGAGATCGGCAGCTTCTCGACGAATCTGAACAAGCAGATTCTCAGGATGCAATGAGCCCCGCGGCAACGCCAGAACGGATCCGGAAGCACCCCCGGTTCCTACGCGATTGCAACTCCGCGATCGTCCGCTCCGTTGCCGGCGTACTCATCCGATAGAACAACCTTGATCGCTTCGTGTTGCTCGGAGCCTTGCTCAAGCATCTCGGCCACCGCATCTTGCAGGAGTCGCAGCGCCGCTGCGAGCCGATCGTGCTGCTGTTCGGCCCGAGCCACTCTGGAGGCAGCTTCAGCCTCCGCAGTTTGCAACATTCGCTCGGCCTCGATCCGGATCGCAATGACTGCGTTCTCGCCCTCATCTGCCGCTTTGGAGCGGATCACCGCGGCGTCGCGTTCGGCGTCGGCCAACATGGTCCTCGCCTGGTCCAGCATGACCCGTGCCTGCTCGCGCAGGGCCTCGACCTCGGCGGCACCGGCCACATCGGCAGCACGACCTTCGGCTCGAGAGAGGATCTCGTCGGCGCGCCTCTCAGCATCGGCCAGCATCGCTTGCTTCTTCTCAACGGCGTCTAGGAAGGCATGTTCGACACTTGATGATCTTTGTTCACGAGCCGCCAGTTCAGATTTGAGGGCCTTAACCTTGGCGTGCATCGCGGAGTTACGATCCTCGACCTCGCGGACGGCAACGACTGCGGCATCGATGAAAGCATCAACCTCTTCACGGTCGTAGCCACGTACCGCAAGACCGAATTGTGCCCCTTCCATTTCTGTCCACAGTTTCACGGCCGCCTCCTAATCTTCCAGCAGCCTTCTGGTACCTACCGCCACTCTTAGTGTATCGGTAACTACGCTCCGTGGTCAAGCCATTCCTGGAGACGAGCAATAAACTCACCCTGAGCGGCGTTCATCAGGATCCGGGCCTCTTCTGGCGAGCACCAGCGCACCTCGTCAATTTCGGGGAACTCCATCATCCGCCCGCTCCCCCGCGGCCACTCGATCACAACCGGATTGGATACGGCCGCCGCCGCGTCAAGATCACCCTCAACAGCCCAGGCAACAACCGTCTTCCCTGAGCGAAGCCGTACCGAGCCCAGGCTGATCATTCCCTCCGGCCCGAGCTGCCGACCGGTCTCCTCGGCAAACTCCCGGAGAGCCGCGGCACGTTCATCTTCGTCGGAGTCCAGCAGACCCTTCGGAATGCTCCAAGATCCCTCGTGCTTGTTTCTCCAGAACGGTCCCCCGGGGTGACCGATCAGGACTTCGAGGTCGAGCCCGTGTCGACGGAAGAGCAGAATCCCCGCGCTGCGGGTTGATCTCCCGGTCATGGTCGGTGCCCGCTCAGCCCTGATCTACTGCGGAACGGGCCCGGGATCGGGCGGCTCGGGGTCGTCATCGTCGTCGGGAGGCGGGATCGCGTTGTAGCGATGGAACCAGGTCTGGGTGGTAGTCGAACCATCCTGGAATCTTATGACCCGTGTCACAGTTACGGTGCCGCCGTCGGCCGTGGTGGCGGAACCGGACACCGACGACTCCACACTGCGTCTCCCGTTGGCCCCAATCAGCTCCACGGTAATGCTCGTGCCCGTGTGGCTGGTCTCGATAGTGAGCGAATACTCGGTGTCGTTGCGGAAGACGACGTCAGGCGTCGTCCACCCGAGCGTGGCCTCGTGACCCAGCGGATAGCGCGAGAAGTAGATCGAATGCGGTTTGTGTGCCACATCTTCGAGACCGGCGAAGTAGATCGCGTTGTAGAGCGTGGTAGCAAACTGACTGGTACCACCTCCGATGTTGTCGGGGTGATCGCAACACACCAGCTCTCCACCGACGATCGCCCCGGCGGCAACATACCCCTTCTCCACGGTGCGTTGGCCAACGAAAGCGTTCAACGACCAGGTATCCCCCGGTTCCACAACGGCGCCATCCACAGTGTCGGCGATCAATTGGATGTTGACGACCCGCGACTGACAACAGGTGTAATAGGTCGTGAACTCACCGATCACCCGAGGACGCACCGGCGGCGTCATCGGCTCAAGTTGCAGAGCCCTACCGAGAAACACTGCAAGATTCTTGCGGAGGATGGGGTCCCAGGGGCAGTAGCTGTCGGCGCCACATCCCGAAGTGATGCCGGCTGCCGCCAGCGCTTCGATGTCCGCCTCGAAGACGGAGCCGTCGTCGTCGATGAACGTATCCACTTCGGGTTGCGACTCGTAGCCAAAGCCCCGAACCAAGAACGCAGCCATCTGCCCGCGGGTAACGGAATCGTCCGGGCAGTACTGATCGTTCTCCGGTGGGTTACAGCCTTTAGTGATGCCGGCTTCTACGAGAGCGTCAATGTCGGCCTCGTGGGGCGATTCATCGTCATCAGTAAACCGATTCGTGACGGTGGCCGCAGGGAGGTCAAGAGCCCTCACTAAGAAAGAGGCAATCTGGCCGCGGGTGACGGAATCGTCCGGACAGAAGTGGTCATTGAGCGGCGGGTTGCAGCCCCGCGTTATCCCGGTGGCTGCGAGTGCCTCGATGAACCCCTCTTGCCACATCTCATCGTCATCGAAGAACGAACCGCCGGGCGGCAGATCCGCCCCTTCTTCGCCTTGAGCGGGCGCGCCGGCTCCCATGAACACAACGATCACCAATCCGAGCATGATCACGATGCGTTGCAGGGGGCTGAAGTGGGAGTGAGCATTGGACATGAGCGATCGCCAAGTACAGCGATCTAAGCCGCGGAATGCAATCTGACGCGTTGCCGTCAGCATTCCCCCTTACGCCCACGGAAACCTGTGCCATATTGGAGTTGCCATACAAGAGGAGGGCGGCATGACTGCTGATGCCAATATCGAGTTCGTCAAGGAGCTATTCGCCGCGTTCCGGCGGGGAGACTTCAGTGACGTCATCAATGCTCACGCCGAGGACATAGTGATGGAGGCTCCGGTGAGTCGAACCTCCACCGTGCCCTGGGCCGGGCAACGTCGAGGCCGTCAGGAACTCGTTGAATACTTCGAGGCTCTGGACGCGAACGTGCGCCCGGACGCATTCCGTGACGTTGTGTTCACGGCTTCTGGGGATCGGGTCGTGGTTGAGGGCAGCAATTCAGGAACTGTGGGCGCGACCGGGGATCGCTACGACCACGACTGGGTCATGGTGTTCACGATCCGTGACGACGAGGTAAAGCGGGCCCGGCACTTCTACGACCCTGCCGATATCGCGCATTTCGGGTAACTTCGAGTAACTGCCACGATCGTGGAGCCCCACCAAGCCGGCGGGGCTCCACTTGACTCCAATAGCGCTAATGCACTCCACCCGCAATCGGGCTCGAGATCAGTCGAGCAGTTTGAGTTCGTCGATCAGCTCGACAAACGTGGAGGCGATCTTCTTGTATCCCTTGTTCGAGGGGTGGATGTCGGTCTGGGGGCCCGGCTCGACCGGGTCGTAGTCGCTGAGCACGAACTGGCTGCCGTCCTTCTCACACATCAGTGTGTAACGGCACACGGCTCGCACGTTCGGAGGCACCGCGCCTCCCCCCGTCTGGAAGGTCTTGAAGGCTCTCTCTACGTCAGCAACGGGCACACCAAACGCACCGTAGACCGCCTCCAGCGTCCCGTTGAACACAGTGGTCAGTCCCAGCGACTCGGTCGCCAGCACTTCGCCTGCGGGGCCCGTGACCCAGAACGCCAGGTTCGGGTTGTAGTAGTTCATCGCCACGATTGGCACGCCGGGAGCAAGCGCCTGCAGCGTGCCGAGGATCACCGGGAGGTTCGCACCAATTTGCCCGAGCTGCGCAGCCAGACAGGTGTTCAGCTCCTCTGACGGGTCAGTGGGGTCGCACGCCAGAATGTCGTTCGCCCCGATTGTGAGGGTGATCAACTCGACCTCGCCCGGATGGCTTGCCAGATACTCGACAGCTGCGTCGAGCTGTGACGATCCGCCGGGCGGGAGCGGCGCAAACGGTCCATAACACAACGATCCGAA
>PVMS01079413.1_pt1 | contig 11197 bp, 14 predicted proteins | sample 1853461 | NCBI WGS metagenome assembly PVMS01 (sample SAMN08582032, study PRJNA380276) | Marine sediment metagenome, whole genome shotgun sequencing project. | isolation source: ocean sediment barecode stripped | collected 2017
CATTGTCGGGATAAACCGGATGCGCGATCAAGGTCAATGACGGGGCATAGTGTCTGATTTCAATCATCGCCCGCGGCATATGATACGCCGCTGTCACGACACGAATATGGCTGAGCTGTTGGTCCTCAGCCCATTCGGCCAGTTCTTGCGCATTGCCGGCCGTGTCCTCGGCCTGTCGACCCGTATCAACACAACAATCAAATATTGTCTCGGCGCTTACACCCATTGTACGGCTGTCAAAACCCAGCACCCGGCGCAAATGGTCGTCGGTGATGTTTTCATTCACACCAGAGATTAACAGGCGTCGTCCAAGCCCCTGTTGCAACAAATCGAGACCCACTTTCATCCGGTCGGTCCCGCCAGTCAGCACAACAATGCCGTCTGTCTTGGTGGTGTCGTCTGGTGCCGAGGATAAATTGGCAGTAAACCAAAGAAAGCCACCAGCCCACAGCGCTGAGCCAGCCAGCAAAGTCCGCCCCAATCTGATCAACCATCTGGTGCCCGGTCCAATTGCCATGGCAGCCTATACCATATCCAGAAGCGCACGGTTCACAGTGACCCGCGCGGTCCACATTGTCACCAGGCCGGTCACGACCGGCAGCAAGCAAAGGATGATCGCAGTTTCCAGATGGAATGTCACCCGAGGTAGATAGGCGCTTTGGACATTCAACGACAAGAAATAGAGACCACCAATGACCAGGCCGATCAATAGCAAGCCTATTAGCCCGCCCCGTAGCCCGACAGACCAAAATCTTTTCTGGAATGCGCCGGCGATCAGGCTGTCCTTGGCCCCAAGCATATGAACTATCTCGACCGTTTCGCGCTGCGCCAACATGCTGGACCGGGCCGTGAAGACGATAATCGCGACGGTTGCCACCACCATCATCAAAATAACCGCCACAGCGATCATCTGAGTGGCAATGGCCAGCGACAACAGATCATCGAGCCATTGTGCGTGGGTATCGACGCGGGCATCGGGGACTTCAGACTGCAACAGGGATTCCAGCGCGCTCAGATCAATGGTGATGCCATGCATCAGGGTTACATTGATCATCGCCGGGATAGGTAATTTATCGGTCAGGCTGGTCTCGCCAATCCAAGGCTCCAACAGAGCGGCCATCGCTTCATCGTCGATGGTTGACGCCGCAGCCACACCAGGGGTTTGTTGCAACAGTTTGATGGCCTTCTGCGTCTGGCGTTGCCGATCATCAGCATCAACAGTGACAATCTGTACCGTCAGCGAGCCCGCAGCGGACACTCGCCACCCATCGGCCATGATACTCAGCTGCAGACCGGAAACCACGGCCATCCCGGTCAGGAACACCATGATGCCAATCACCCAATTCAACAGGCCGCGATGGGTCTGCCCGTGAGGCAAAAAATTGATGGTTTCCTCGCTCATGGGTCAATGGCCAACGGTTGATGAGACGGCAAGAAAGACAGGCGACCATCGTCCAGATGCAACTGCGGTGCGGCATAGCGATCGACCCACCTGGTATCATGGGTCGCGATTAACAGGGTGGTGCCCACTTTGTTCAATTCGACGAAGAGCTGCATCAGGCGCAAGGCCATTTCGTCATCGACATTGCCCGTGGGTTCATCTGCCAGCAATATCTTGGGGGTGATGACCACAGCCCGGGCAATGGACGCCCGTTGTTTTTGCCCGCCGGACAAGGTCGACGGCAACTCGTTCTGATGGTCTGCCAGGCCAACCCAGGCCAACAATTCGCCAACTTCCTGTTGCACCTGGCCTTCACTGGCCCCCTTAATACGCAACGGCAAGGCGACATTATCAAAGGTCGATAGGTGCTCCAACAAACGGTAATCCTGGAAGACCACGCCGATACGTTGGCGCATCGAGACCAACGTGTCCCGGGATGCGGTATTCAGGTCTTGGCCCATCATATGGATGAGGCCGCGACTGGGTTGCCGCGACAGATAAACGAGCTTGAGCAGGCTGGACTTGCCAGCACCGCTTTTGCCGGTCAGGAAATGGAAAGATCCCGGCTTGAGATGAAAGGATACGTCGCTGAGCACCTCGTTCTCCGGGCCATAGCGCATGCCGACATTGTCAAATCGTATCATGACAGCAGATTCGCACAGAGATGCCGGATGTACCAGCGCTTGATGCACGCCGGCCAAATAATTTGAGGATACAAGCGAGGGGTGTATAAAGCGGGCAAAGAAAATCAGAGCATAAAATGATCATTACCTGCCCCAATTGTTCCACGCGCTTTTTGTTGGAAGACGACCAGATGCCAGATGCCGGCCGCAAGGTCCGCTGCGCCCGCTGCGCTCATGTCTGGCATGAAGCCCCTGGCACAGACACCACACCTGTACAAAATGTGGCTAGCACTGAGATCAAAGCCCCCACACCTGTCGTTACGACACCTGACGAGTCCGCAGAACAGGCGCCCGGGACGCCAGAACTGGTCCGGCCAGAATCCGCTGCACCGGCACGGTCCGGCAAGTCGTTGGTTTGGGTATTGGCTGTTCTGATTGTCCTGGGCAGTGCCATTGGTGGGGTGGCCTTTCTCATGCCCGTGGAGTTCCGTGCCCTGACAGGCTTGGGCGAGCCTCAAAAACCTTCCGTTGTCGCGACCAAGGAATCATGGGGTGGCCCAAAGGCTCAATCGACACCTGAGCCTGCCACTGAACCAGAACCTGCCACTGAACAAGAATCGGCCACTGAAAACGTGCCACCTGAGACCGGCTCGCTGGCTGAAAGCCCCAACAGTCAATTCGCACCGACCATTCCAACCAACCAAAGCATCAATTTTTCGGATGATCTCATTGACATGGGCCTCGATGAGCAGCCCACGAGCACACTCACGCCTCAGGTCCAACCATAAGTCACGGGATTGGTTGGGCGGCCTCGTTTCGGGCGGTCCGATACCGTCCGACGTGATCGATTTGTTCTGCAGCTTGCCACATCAACAAGGCAGCCTCGACACTGCCCTCAAGCTGCGGGTCGTGCCGCAATTGCCAATAGGCCATGCGCAGGGCCAGATAACTGGTTGTATCATCGCCAAAAAGCGCTGGATCATTACTAATTGCATGAAGTTGCTTGGCAATATAGGCTCTGTAGCGAGGCTCATCGAGCAGTTGATGGCCCATCTCTACCAGTTTAATCGAGGTCGCATTGTTATAGCGATTGACGTCCGGCGCGCGCGCAGTGGCGTCCTCTACCAGCGATTGCGTTCCCTCGTTTCCAGTCAATTCGGGCACAAACCCCCGACCGCCAAAAGGAAACTCGCCATACTGAATGTATTGGATGGCAACAATTGATACCAGTACCGCCAGGCTGATCCAGCGTGCCATTGACAGACCACGGGTCAATCGTTCTGAAAAGCGGCTTTGCTTGATTGGCTTATGGTCGATCACGCCTGCTCCGATCTAGTCCACCCAGTTTGGGATATGTTCCTGCGCCAGAATGTCATCATAGTCTGGCCGTCTGCGGATGATGGCAAACTTGTCCTCGTTTACCAAGACTTCTGGCGTCAGGGGTCGCGTATTATAGCTCGATGCCATGACAGCCCCATAGGCACCAGCCGACATGATGTCGACCAGATCACCCGCTTCTACCCTGGTAGAGAGGCGCTGGGTCGCGAAAGTATCGCCCGATTCACAGACGGGGCCCACAAAGTCGATCGCGGTCGACTCAGCATCGGCCGACGGTTGCTTCACCGGTTGAATGTGGTGATAGGCGTCATACAGGCTTGGGCGCGCAAGGTCGTTCATCGCGCCATCCAGAATGACAAAAGTCCGGTCTCCTGCTTCTTTCACATAAATAACGCGAGTCACCAGAATACCGGCATTGCCAGCGATCAGTCGGCCAGGCTCCAACACGATCTGACAACCCAGATCGCCAACTGTGCGTTGCACCATCGCGGCATAGTCGTCAGGATGCGGCGGTTCGGGGTCGTCAGGGTGATAGGGAATACCCAGTCCGCCACCCAGGTCAATGCGGGATATGACGTGGCCATCTTCGCGCAACAACAACACCAATTCACCCAGGCGCGTAAAAGCGACCTCCAGGGGTGCCAGGTCGCTGAGTTGCGAGCCGATATGCACATCGACCCCAACAATCTGAATGCCCGGCATATCGGCCGCTCGGCCATAGATGGCTCGGGCCTCGGTCCAGGGCAGGCCAAATTTATTTTCTGACTTGCCAGTGGAGATTTTCTTGTGGGTGCCGGCATCAACGTCGGGGTTAATGCGCAAGGCAACTGGCGCCTGCAGGCCCATTTCTGTCGCCACGTCGTTCAGCAATGATAGCTCGGGTTCAGATTCGACATTGAACTGCAATACGCCTACCGCCAGGGCTGCGCGCATTTCAGTAGCCTTCTTGCCGACGCCGGAAAACACAATGCGTTCAGCGGGGATGCCCGCCTTGATCGCCCTCAACAATTCACCCTCTGAAACGATGTCAGCCCCCGCCCCCAGATTGGCAAGCGTTCGCAACACGGCAATATTGGAATTGGCCTTCACCGAATAGCAGACCAGCGAATCCATGGCGTCGAACGCGTCACTGAACACCTGATAATGGCGGGACAGAGTCGCGCTGGAATAGCAATAGAACGGCGTTTCGATCGAAGCTGCCATTTCTTCAATGGCAACGCCCTCGGCATGCATCTGCCCATCAACATAGTCGAAATGATGCATCAGACCATTCCAGATTCAACGACATCGGACTGCAATGAAGCGCTTCCCGGTGGCGGCGCAAGTTGACCCTTGCGGCCACAAGCAGAGACTGACAGAGCCACAGCCAACAACAGTGATACGCATAAAACTCTCATGACAGGCGCTCCCGATGGGCTTTGATGGAGGCGTGCACGCCACTGGGCGCGGTACCCCCAAAGGATGTCCGGCTGGCGACTGAGTTTTCGACACTCAGGACATCATAGATGTCGGCGTTGATCTGCGGCTCGACCGACTGCATGTCATCCAGCGACAGATCAACCAGCATACAACCCTTGTCCTCAGCCATCTTCACCAGAGTGCCGGTGATGTGATGGGCGTTGCGGAATGGGATATCCGCCACCCGCACCAACCAATCAGCAATGTCTGTGGCCGTCGAATAACCTGAAGACGCGGCGTCATGCAGCTCATCCAAATTAAAGGTCATGTCCCCGACCATGCCAGTAAGGGCCGCCAACCCGAGGGAGAGCGAATCAAACGCATCAAAGGCAGGTTCTTTGTCTTCCTGCATGTCCTTGGAATAGGCGAGCGGCAGACCCTTTAGGACAATCATCATTGTATTCATGGACCCAATGATCCGGCCAACTTTGGCGCGGACAAGCTCGGCGGCATCCGGGTTACGCTTTTGCGGCATGATGGACGACCCAGTCGAAAAAGAATCGCTGAGCGAAATAAAGCCAAACTGCGCGCTCGACCAGATCACCAGTTCTTCCGAGAACCGTGATAGGTGCAGAGCGCAGATTGAGCAACAGGCCAAAAATTCAGCCACAAAGTCCCGGCTGGACACGGCATCCATGGAGTTCGCCATGGGACCATCGAACCCCAACGCAGATGCCGTTGCATGCCGGTCAATCGGGAACGATGTCCCCGCGAGTGCAGCCGCGCCCAGCGGGCTTTCATTCAGCCGCGCCCGACAATCCGCAAAGCGGGACTGGTCCCGCCGTGCCATGTCAACATAGGCCAACAGATGATGTCCCACCGTCACCGGTTGGGCAGACTGCAAATGAGTAAAGCCCGGCATGATCGCGTCTGCGTGCGCCTCGGCCCGATCCAACAAGATTGACTGGTATGCGGTCAGCGCCTCATCCAACCGATCGATGGCGTCCCGCACCCACAGCCGAAAATCTGTTGCCACCTGGTCGTTGCGTGACCGGGCAGTGTGCAGCCGACCGGCGGTGTCACCAACCAGATCCCGCAGCCGCGTTTCCACATGCATATGAATGTCTTCCAGCGCCGGATCGAGCGTAATTTCACCGCGTTCAAACTCACCCAATATCTGGTCGAGGCCGTTCAGGATTGCCTTGCCGTCTTCGGCAGACAAGATGTTACACGCAACCAACATGTCGCAATGCGCCTTTGACCCGGCGATATCCTGGCGGTACAAGCGCTGATCAAAGCTGATCGAGGCGTTGATTTGCGCCATGATTTCAGCCGGGCCCTGGCCAAACCGGCCACCCCATAACTGGTTAGTCGCGCTATGCTTCTTTGTACTGTCGCTCATCGTCTGGTCACTCTGGGGCATGCTGTCATCGGCATGCGCCGCTATGTTCAGTTCCTGCTTATTATCCTAAGCGCCGGGTTATATGCCTCTTGTAGCCCCGAGGGCAACCCTGAGGACGATATTGTTGCGCCTGGGGCCCCTAATACTACGGGCGAATCTATAGAGAATTCGGGCACTTTTACACCTGATTCTAACTGGCCCCTGTTTCAGCGCCGAGTTGACAAAGTCAGCTATCCAACCCTGTCGTTTTTAGGGCCAGAGATGAAGCCAGTGGAATTGGAGGCATTTCAGGGCAAAATCGTTGTTCTGAATTTCTGGGCGACCTGGTGCGGTCCCTGCCGCGAAGAAATGCCCTCGCTGGAGCGGCTACAAGATGCTTTCCCAGGTGGAGATGTGGTGGTTATCGCCCTGTCCAACGATCGCAAAGGACCCGAGGTCGTCTTGCCGTTCCTCGCCAGTATCAACATCGAAACGCTGGCGCCCTATTTTGAAGAAAACCTGGCTGTCAGCCGTGCCATGGGCATCAAAGGATATCCTACTACGGTGATTTTCAACCCGGAAGGGCAGGAAATTGGCCGCGTACTCAAGCCCACTGAATGGGACAGTGCGGCAAGTCTTGCCTTGATAAAAGGGGAACTAGCGGCGCGCTGACATCTGCGCCCGGGCCTTGTCAGGTCCCTCTATACAATCCCGAACTACTTATCGAGTTGGCACCGGCACATCGCCGGAATAGTCGTAAAAACCCTTGCCGGATTTGCGGCCCAGCCACCCGGCTTCAACATATTTCACCAGCAAAGGACAGGGGCGATACTTCGTATCCGCCAGGCCTTGATACAGCACCTGCATAATCGACAGGCATGTATCGAGGCCAATAAAGTCAGCCAGCTCCAGCGGGCCCATGGGGTGATGTGCCCCCAGCTTCATGGCCGTATCAATAGCCCCAACGGTGCCAACCCCTTCATACAGCGTATAGACCGCCTCGTTGATCATGGGGATCAATAGCCGATTGACGATAAAGGCCGGGAAGTCTTCGGCATTGGTCGTGGTTTTGCCCAGTCCGGTCGCAAATTCCAGCGCCAGCTCATAGGTGGGCTGGTCTGTTGCAATGCCTCGAATAAGCTCCACCAATTCCATCATCGGTACCGGATTCATGAAGTGAATACCGATAAAACGCTCGGGCCGGTCAGTTGATGCTGCGAGTCGGGTGACAGAGATTGACGATGTATTGGTGGCAAGAACAGTGTCCGGCCGCAAAAACGGGCACAGATCCTGATAGATGCTGATCTTGACTTCTTCGTTCTCCGAGGCGGCCTCAATAACCAGGTCGCAATCACCCAGGTCGGCCAGAGAATCGACCACCCGAATGTGGTCCAGCGCCGGTTTGACGCTGGATTCAACGATTATCTGGCGCGCTGCCTGACGCGTCAGATTTGCATGGATTTTGGTAATAGCCTGTTCAGAAACACCAGCGACATTGTCGAATAGCAACACATCATGAGACGCAAGGGCAGCTACATGGGCAATCCCACTGCCCATCTGTCCGGCCCCAACTACACCTACCTTCATACTCATAAACCTAGTTTACAAGCGAGGTCAGTAGGTTAGTCAAGCGCCTTTTCAAGCTCAGGCATTGCCTGGAACAGATCGGCGACAAGACCGTAGTCAGCAACCTGGAAGATTGGCGCTTCTTCGTCCTTATTAATCGCCACGATAACCTTGGAATCCTTCATGCCAGCGAGATGCTGGATCGCGCCAGAAATGCCAACTGCGATGTATAGGTCCGGGGCGACAATCTTGCCGGTCTGACCAACCTGATGATCATTGGGCATGAAGCCCGCATCAACAGCTGCACGGGATGCGCCAACAGCGGCACCCAATTTGTCAGCAACGGCTTCGATCAGCGCAAAGTTTTCAGCACTGCCCATGCCTCGACCGCCTGAGATCACAATCTTGGCCGCCGTCAGTTCGGGGCGGTCAGAGACCGCCAGATCAGCACTGACAAAACTGGAGATGTCGGGGTGGTCTGCGGCATCAATGCTCTCGACGGCAGCAGAGCCACCTTCGCCAGCTGCCGCCTCAAAACCAGTACCACGGACGGTAATGACCTTTTTGGCGTCGCTCGACTGCACGGTTGCCATGGCATTACCGGCATAGATGGGACGAATGAATGTGTCAGCACTTTCAACGCTAACAATGTCGGAGATCTGCGCAACATCAAGCAGCGCGGCAACGCGAGGCATGATGTTTTTGCCAGACGTGGTCGCCGGGGCTACCAGATTGTCATAGTCGCCAGCCAGCGACACCAGCAGTGGCGCCACATTTTCTGCCAACGAGTGTGCATAAATCGCATCGTCAGCGACCAGCACCTTGCGAACGCCCGCCACCTTGGCAGCGGCTTCCACAACAGCACCACAGCCACTCCCTGCAACCAGGATGTCCACATCACTGCCCAAATCGAGAGCCGCTGTGACAACGTTCAAAGTCGAGATATTGAATTCTTCATTATTGTGTTCTGCGAGGACAAGACTAGCCATCAGATAACTCCCGCTTCGGTTCTGAGTTTCTCAACCAGCTCTTCGACTGATTCGACGATGATACCGGCTTCGCGCTTGGCGGGCTCGGCGACGCTGAGGGTCGTCAGACGCGGGGTCGTGTCGACGCCATAGTCAGCAGCAGTCTTGGTATCGAGAGGTTTTTTCTTGGCCTTCATGATGTTTGGCAGAGTCGCGTAACGCGGTTCGTTCAAACGAAGGTCAGTCGTGACAATCGCTGGCAGGTTCAATGAAACTGTTTCCAGACCACCATCAACTTCGCGAGTAACCTCGACCTTGTCACCGGCAATTTTAACTTCAGAAGCAAAGGTGCCCTGTGGCCAACCCAACAGGGCTGCCAGCATCTGGCCGGTCTGGTTCGAATCATCATCGATGGCCTGTTTGCCAAGGATGACTAGCTGAGGCTGTTCTTCATCGACAACTGCCTTTAACAGTTTGGCAACGGCCAGAGGTTCAATTTCACCATCTTCTTCGATCAGGATGGCGCGGTCTGCGCCCATGGCCAGTGCCGTACGCAAGGTTTCCTTACACTGCGAAACACCGATCGAGATGGCGATCACTTCCTCAGCTTCGCCGGCTTCCCTTTTTTGAAGAGCTTCTTCGACCGCGATTTCGTCGAACGGGTTCATGGACATTTTCACGTTGGCGAGGTCAACACCTGTGTTGTCAGCCTTCACGCGAGCCTTCACATTGTAATCGATGACCCGCTTTACTGGCACCAGAATTTTCATGGAAATGCAGCTCCTGCAATTGTCTGCCGTTATGCCCTTCGGCTTATGCTAAGGGCGAATTACGGGGCGGACAATTAAACTACACGCTGGGGTGTGTCAACGCCCGCGCCCCGCCATCCGTGGTGGTTTTCCCGACAGACCTAGCGATTCTCGCCCGGGACCCACAGGACGTCCGTCTGGCCGTTGCCATTTAGCATGCGGGTCATGACAAACAGGTGGTCTGACAGGCGGTTGAGATACTTGATGGCCGCTGGGTTGATGTCTTCAACTTCTGCCAAAGTAATGGCTTCGCGTTCTGCCCGGCGGGACACAGTTCGACACAGATGCAGATGCGCTGATGCCGCAGACCCGCCTGGGAGAGTGAACGAGTTGAGCGGATCCAGCGATTCGTTCATAGCGTCGATTTCGTGTTCCAGCCGGTCAACCTGGGATTGCTGGATGCGCAACGCCCCCTCCATGCCGTCACCATCGGGTGTAGCCATGTCTGCGCCCAGGTCAAACAGGTCGTTCTGAATGCGGCCCAACATGGCATCGGCTTCGCCCTTAGTATGCAGACGCGCCATACCGATGGTCGCATTGGTTTCGTCGACCGTGCCATAGGCTGTAATGCGCGGATTATTTTTGGGCAGGCGAGTGCCGTCCGCAAGAGAGGTCTTCCCGCCGTCACCGCCGCGGGTATAAATCTTGGTCAGCTTGACCACGAGGTTTCCTTCCGAGAACTACTCAACAATGACCAGAAAGCCGATAACGGCTACGGCGAATAATTGTGCAACCACGCGGGCAACCATCAGCTTGTTGCCGTATTTTTCGTTGAAGTCGCCGCCGCGGGCCATGCCGATGATCCCGGCCAACAGTACCGCCACCACCAACAATAGCGCTAACATCATGATGATCGTACGCAGGTCCATGTGCCTCTTCTCCTAATTAGATTCTAGCAGACGCCGGGTTATCACCTCTGCCTGGATTTCTGCCGCTCCTTCGAAGATGTTGAGGATGCGGGCATCGCAAAGGACGCGGCTGATCGTGTATTCCAGAGCATACCCGTTTCCGCCGTGAACCTGTAGTGCATTGTCGGCTGACATCCAGGCAACGCGTGCGCCCAGCAGTTTGGCCATGCCCGCCTCGAGGTCGCAGCGGAAGCCCTGGTCCTTCTGACGCGCAGCATGATAGGACAGCTGACGTGCGATCATGATCTCGACAACCATCCACGCCAACTTGCCGAAAACACGAGGGAATTCGTAGATCGGCCTGGCGAACTGGATGCGATCCTGCGCATAGGTCAGGCCCAGCTCCAGCGCACATTGCGCCACACCAATGGCACGGGCAGCTGTCTGGATACGCGCCGATTCGAACGTCGTCATCAACTGTTTAAAGCCGTTGCCTTCTTCTTGCCCCAACAGGTTTTCGGCTTTCACTTCAAAGCCATCAAATCCAAGCTCATATTCCTTCATGCCGCGATAACCCAGGACTTCAATCTCGCCACCACTCATGCCCTCGGCGGGAAAGTCCGTTTCGTCGTTCATGCGGGGTTTTTCAGCCAGGAACATCGACAGCCCCTTATAATTGCTGGTGTCGGAATCTGTCCGGGCCAACAGGGTCATGACATCGGCCCGGGCTCGCTGGGCACGCGGTCTGAAATTGCCGCCGAGCTGATTTTAAACGGCGGCACCGAAGAACAAAAACAACAGTGGCTGCCCAAGATTGCCAGTGGC
>PVMS01041287.1_pt1 | contig 11196 bp, 9 predicted proteins | sample 1853461 | NCBI WGS metagenome assembly PVMS01 (sample SAMN08582032, study PRJNA380276) | Marine sediment metagenome, whole genome shotgun sequencing project. | isolation source: ocean sediment barecode stripped | collected 2017
CGCTCTCGGTTTTGCCGCCGCCCAGGGCGTCGATCGCCTCCTGGGTCGGGGTCGATTTGATCGGCGTCGTTTTCGAGACAAATTTGGTGTAGATGCCGGAGCTGTAGCCGTACTCCACCTCGCGCTCGCCGGCTGCGATCGTGCCCACCACGGAGGGAAAATTCAGGTGCACGATGACCCCGGCGAACAGATCGAACCGCTGGGAAGTGGCGACATAATTCACCATCGCCCGACCGGCGCTGGCGCGCAAACCCATATCGGTGGCTGTCATCGGGATGAACTTGGATTCTCCCTTGGTCGTCCCACGAGTGATAGCCCAGCCGATGGGTTCTTCCCATAATAGCAGGTCGATCTCGCCACCCATGACCTTTTCAATGATCGCTTTGTAATCACCATCATAGCTGGCAGCGGGAAAAGCGCGCCGGTAATCCGCCAGGGTTTCGATGTGCTCCGCTCCATGATGTTGGCCGTATTTCGTCTTGGCGTAATCGCTGACCAGATTGTGCAGAACAGCCTCCTGCGCGGAGGCTGGATCGGCAACCGCGCGCTGCCAGGGTTCAAGAAAGGCTTGCAGCAGTTGGGCCCCACTCTGTGGATCGATGTTCATAGCTGACCTCCGTTGTGCATGTTGCTTGATTGCTCTTCCATTTTATAGTCGATTCGCTGGTAGGGCAAGATTTTGGTGGCATGAAATTCGCTCCTTGAACATTTTCTCACCCCAGTGAGTTTGATATACTGTGGGCTGCACAGCCAGCCTCCAGGAGTTTGCCATGATCTACCGCATTGCCCGTTTTCTCAATCGTTTGCTCTTAGAGGCTATTCTCAATCTCGAATTTATTGACCTGGATCAGGCGCCCAGAGAGGGGGCATTGATCGTGGCTGGCAATCATATGGGTGCGCTGGATGCGCTGCTCGTATACTACCTGGTCGACCGGAGAGATTATATTGTGCTCTTGGCGGAATATCACAGCCAGTATGCCTTCCGGCGTTGGCTGGCGAAGACCGCGGGAGCCATCTTTGTCGACCGCTACCAGGCTGATTTCGGCGCGTTGCGAGAAGTGCTGCAGCGGCTCAAGGAGGGGGGGGTGCTGATCATCGCCCCTGAAGGCACGCGCAGTAAAACAGGAGGCTTGCTGTCCGGGAAGCCGGGAACAGCCTATCTGGCTGCCAAAACCGGTGTGCCTGTGCTGCCGGTAAGCCTTGTCGGAACCGAAGACCGCCTGATTCTTGCCAACCTCAAACGCTTTAAGCGCACACCGGTGGTAGTTCATTTCGGCGAGCCGATCACCTTTCAACCGCTCTCGAGGCAGGGTCGTGAAGAGACTATACAAGGCTATACTCTCGAGATCATGTGCCAGATCGCCGCCCTGCTTCCAGTGGAATACCGCGGCGTCTATGCCGGCCATCCCAGGTTGAAAGAGATATTGGATGAATAAATGTGCAGGGGAGAATCTCAATCACAATTAACTGGCCTGGTCATGACCCTCCAGCGTCGTAACCCGGAATCAGTCAAAATATTTAGGGCAGATAGGGCAATTCAGGCCTACAATTATCGGGTTAAAGTATGTAACCTTTCTCACGTTTCTGCATCTAAGTATGGTGGACAGCATTGAAGATCGAGAACCTCGGTGAACCAGATTCACCGCTTCTAACTTAGACGGAGAAGTTAATGCCAATCTTTGAATTTGTATGCCAGGAATGCGGAACACCTTTCGAGGAGCTGCTGCGCAGCTCCAGCGCGGTTGCCGAAGTATCCTGCCCTTTCTGTGAGAGCACCCAGGTCACGAAGCAGATTTCGACCTTTGCCTCAACGGTGGCAGGGTCAGCTGGCTCGTTCTCGAGTGCCCAATCTGCCTCTTGCAGCAGCGGCAGCCTTTGAGGGATTTGATCTATTCTCGACCGTGTGTCGAACAAATCTCAACCAGGTTATTCATACATTACCAAACCACCCGCTTATCGCGCTCCAGCGCTGTAAGCGGGTTTCGGTGTAAAAAACACCCTTTATATCCCCTCCCCTGTTAGAATACCGGCATAGTCGAGAGTCTTATGACGGTATCTTCCGATCCTCCCCAGGCACGTCCCTTCCTTAAATGGGCTGGAGGTAAGCGGCAGCTGCTCGAGCAGCTCGAATCTTATTTCCCGCCGCAGCTGGAACGCGGCGCTTTATCGCGCTATGTGGAACCTTTCGTCGGCAGCGGGGCGGTTTTCTTCAAAGTGTTCCAGTCCTACCCTGTGCAAGAGTGCCTGATCGCGGATGTAAACCCGGAGTTGATCCTTGTTTACCAGACCATTCAGCTGCAGGTGGCCGGGTTGATCGATCAGCTGTCAGAGATCGAGACCCGTTATCTTGGTTTAAACGATGCTCAGCGAAAGGATTTCTACTACCAGACCCGGGAGAAGTACAACGATCAACGTGTTTCAATAGATTACGGTGAATTCCATTCTGCCTGGGTGAGGCGGGCAGCTTACATGTTGTTCCTCAACCGCACCGGTTATAACGGCTTGTTCCGCTTGAATTCAAAAGGCGAATTCAATGTACCCTGTGGGCGCTATCAGAACCCGCGCATCCTGGATGCAGAAAATTTGCGAAACGTGTCTCGCTTACTGAACCGGGTATCCATCCAATATGGGGATTTCGAAGACGTAGCCGATTTTGTGGATGGTAAAACTCTGGCATACTTCGACCCTCCCTACCGCCCGCTCACCACTACCGCGCACTTCACAGCCTATTCGATAAATCTCTTTGATGATCGCCAGCAGCTACGGCTGGCTGATTTCTACCGCCGGCTGGATACGCGCGGTGGAAAACTTATGTTGAGCAATTCCGATCCGCATAATGTGGATGAGCAGGATGATTTTTTCGAGCGGGCATATCACGGTTTTCGCATCGAGCGTCTTCAAGCGAAACGAAACATAAATCGCGACCCCGAGAAGCGCGGACCGATATCAGAGTTGTTAATCTTGAATTTCGAGTAGAAGAATTTATCCAAGACCTGATTATGGTTCCCAGAAAATGGATTGACGATGGTTATCAGACCACGGAGCGGCGTGATGTGCGCCGAATCCGCTGGGTGCTGATCATCACTATGCTGCTGAATTTTCTGGCCACCGCGATCAAGTTAGCTGCCGGCTTGGCCACCGGCGCGCTGAGCGTGGTGGCGGATGGTCTGGACAGCTTATTCGATGGAATCTCAAATCTGGTCGGATTGGTTGGGCTCAATCTGGCCTCCAGACCAGCGGATAGCGACCACCCATACGGGCACCGTAAATTCGAGACGATCGCGGCTTTGAGTATCGCCTTTTTACTTTTCCTGACCAGCTGGCAGCTGCTGCAGACAGCCTGGGAGCGATGGTCGAGCGAAGATGTTCCGGAAATCAATATCTGGACAATTGCCGCGGTGGTGGTAAGCATGCTGATCCAGGGGGGAACCAGTCTTTACGAGCTGCGCCAGGGTAGGAAATTGAGCAGCGAAGTGCTGGTCGCGGATGCGCTGCACACCCGGGCAAGCATCTTCATCTCGCTCTCGGTTCTGGTAGGACTTCTGCTGGTGGGCTTGGGATACCCGCAGGCGGACCCGCTCCTGGCGGCCTTTGTCGCGCTGATGATCGCCAAGATTGGAGTGGACATCTTGCGGGAGACATTACCGGTGCTGGTCGACCGGGCTGTGTTTGATCCGGGCCAGATCGCGGACATAGTGGATGAGGTGGGGGGTATTGATTCTTTCCACCGGGTGCGAAGCCGGGGGGCTGCTGGCAGCGCGGCGATTGACCTGCACGTGCGGGTATCGGCTGACAAGACCGTGCGTGAGGCTAACGTCATCGCGGATGAAGTCCGGCGGCGTCTCCTGGCGCAGGAGGATGTCAGCGATGTGACGATCAGTATCGAGGCGGCACGCCAGCCGGATCCGGACGCGGCAGACCTGTTTGCCACCGCCAAGCACGCCGCAGCTGAGTTGGGTTTGACAGTGCACGAGATTTGGGCGCACCGCTACAATGATGACCTGGCTCTGGAAATGCATGTGGGAGTTGACCCGCGTTTATCGCTGGGTGAGGCTCATGAGCTGGTCGACAAACTGGAGCAAGATATTCCCATTCGATTAACAGAAGTCAAATGGGTTCACACGCATATCGAACTGGCAACCACACAGGTCCAGCAGGCGAGCGGAGCATCGATCCAGATCAGCAGTGAAATGCGGTCGATTGTGGAACGCGCCGTGGCCGACATTCCCCATCTTTTCAACCCCCACAATATCCATCTGCGCCGCAACCCGGCGGACAGCGATCTGTTATATATGTCTCTGGAGTGTACCGTTGAACCCGATCTGCCTGTCACCCAGGCGCACCAGCTCGCCTCGCAGTTGGAGAGCGAATTGAGCCGCCGTCTGCAAAATGTGGCTGATATCTCTGTTCATCTTGAACCGCACGATCAGATGTAGTTGAATCGCATACTGCACAGAAAATGCATCCGGCAGGTTTCATGCCGGATGCACAAGGGAGGCGCAGCACCGCGGACGCAAGATATGTGTCCACCGGGTTAGATGACGAATTTATGCGGCCTGAACTTCAGTCACAACAGGCGCTTCCTGGGGAACCATGATCAACATGACCAGGTAAATCAAAGCCAGTGCACCCGGAATTCCCAGGAATGCTCCAAAAACGAAGAGCAAACGCACCAAAGTGGGGTCGATATCGAAGTATTCCCCTAATCCTCCGCAGACACCGCCAAGCATACGATTCTCACGTGAACGATAAAGTTTCTTATATTGGGTAGACATTTTATTCTCCTGTTTATCTTGTTCTACTATGATCTACGCAAATTGGCGGTTAAAGTTGCACAGAAATCCCCGCAGGATTTAGTTCTGCGGGGTAATAGGCGCTGCTTGAGAACATTCCGGGGGTTGAGTCAGTTCACTCCACAGCTGCTGCAGGCGTGCGTGCTGCAGGAGGTGCAAGCAGGGGCGCTCTGCGTGACCGCGCGCCCGTCGGAATGAGCGAAGAACAGGGAGAGCATGCGCGAGGTTTCCGCGCCCTGGCAATCCTGGCAGGCAATGGGAGCGTCGGCCTCCTTTATCGAGCGCAGGGCGTCAAACTGCGTACGGCAATCAAGGCAGATATATTCATACAATGGCATAGTTATTCCTGTCTACCGGCTAATATTATCCAGCCAACCGGACCGGTCTGCTGGATATAACAAGTATAGCATAAAGCGCGCTGGGGTTCATAAAAGAGAGTCTGGCAATTCACCCCTCCAGCAGATGTTGGGCATTCCACAATGGTAAGGCGTTGCGAACTGTGGGGGGCAGCACGCCAGGGGGGGCATTGTAAGCTGCGTTGCTGAACAGCCACTGGCTCAGAAGCTGTTCGTTGAGCCCGAATGGCTCCAGCAGGGTGGTGGCGGCGCGCAGCAGCAGCTCGCTGTAGCGATCGACATCCACACTGGCTGGGTCCGGGGGCTGCGGCAGGTTCCAGGCGTAAACTCCCGGCTCGCCGCGCGTGTAGAGGAATCGCACGCGCTCACCGGGGCTGGTGGTCTTCCCTGCAGCCAGCAGCTGCGTCGCCGCGCGTGCCACGGGCGAGGAGGTGCGGAATTCATCCAGAGTACGGCTGAGTTTTTGAGCGACCAGCAGCTGCTCCAGGGGCAGACGCCCTGCGCGCAGGGCGTCCAGCTTGCGGCGCAGGGTGGCCAGTATCTTTGGCAGGTACATATCTACCGGGGTATCGCGGGAGACGTGTGCCAGTTCGACCAGCATCTCGGCCTGTGTGCGGGCGATAAAGGGGGGCGTGTCCCGCCGTCTGGCTTCGATACCGCGCACCTTGATCGTGCCATCCTGGAAAACTCCGAAATAGCGGTTGGCGACCGGCACACGCGCATCCAGGCGAGACGACAAGAAGGCTATCCAGCGGTAGACTCCCTCGAGGGCGATGGGCAGGCCGGTGCGCTCGTTGATCGCCTCCAACACCGGCTGGAAATCGGGGACCTGGGAGGCGCCGGGCTTAGCGATCCACATGCCGTCTACGTAAAGATGCAGCACTTCGAAGCCCAGGTCTTCGGCAGCCTCCTTGGCGCGCAGGAGCGCCTCCCGCCCGTAAGCGGTGACGGCCTCGTGGGCCTCGATGCGCCCGAAACGGGCGTTTTTGTAGCCCAGGTAGCCAAAACAGGTCACCAGGAGCCATTTGTGGGCTGAAGCGCGCGCCTGGTAGGCTTTGCGCTGCGGGTGCCAGGCTGGCAGGGTCGCCAGGCTGGTCTTGAGCGCCAGACGTTTCTCCAGGAGGGGAGCCAGGGTTTGCGGCACCAGCCCCTGGGGCTGTGGATCACCAGGGGTGCCAAGCTCTGGGGCCGCATCTGCGATGGCCCGGCTGGAGCCGACCGTCTCCGGCGAGATGTTGAAGTGCACCATGATGCTGGGGTACATGGAGATGAAATCGATCTCGGCCACATCGTAATGCAGGCCGATCGTGGGCTGGTAAACCAGACCACCCTGGTCGGCGCGCATCAGATCTAAGATGGTCTTGGGGCGTTCTGCCTGCTGCTTGTGCCAGGGAACCAGGATACCCTGGCGCAGAGCGGTGAGCATTTGCATGGCGGAAATGCCTGAGCCCGGCGAGACACGGGCCGCAGTTTGCACTGGCAGGGAGGTGACGCTGGACAGATCGTAAATCCCGTGCGTGCCGTAGTCGTGGAAGAGCATGGCGTTGTAGCGGTCGATATGCCAGCGACCAAAGAGAAGCACCTGCCGTCCCTGGTGGACGACTTGCCCGTAAGAGAAATAGGAGCGCTCTGGTTTGTGGGCTGGGGCCAGGCTTGGTTCGCGGTTGAGAGGCAAAGCCAAATTGGCCTGGCGGGAAAGATCCAGCAGGTGCGGCATCAACCAGGTATCGCCCCAGGAGGTGAGCAGCAGGTCGGGGTCATGCCGGTTGATTATGGAGCGCAGCCCGACTAACAAGGGACGGATGGGTTCCAATGGCAGCCGGTATGTAAAGCGCTCGAAGCGCAGGGAGAGGTGGGTGGGGGAGGCGTGCGCGGGGTCACTATCCGGTTCGAGGTCCAAGATGCGCAGGGTGGGGGGTGCGGGGTCCAGTTCCCAGGGTAAATCGAGCGCGGCGATCTTTTCCACCTGACCAGCATCGTTGACGCTCGCCCGGCAGCGGGCTAAGGGAAAGACATGGTAGACAGCTGAGTAGCGCAGGGTGAGCTGCAGATCGGCGTCGTAATAAGTCAGCTCAGGGAAGCGTTTAACGATTTTCTGGAAGAGGCGCGGCTGGCGCGCCGGCTGGGCAACCTGGATGGCAAGTACGGTGAGCGGCTGCGGCTGGAACAGGTCGCGGCGTTCGGTTCTAGACAGAGTCACCGGGACGGGCTGGTTCTCCAGGAAGCGCCACAGGGCGCGCAGGCGCGCAGCTGGACCAGCGGCATAAAAAGTGACCGGGAAAGCCTGCTGCAGGCGATAACGTTCCCCGTCATCGCCCAGCAGCCATAGGATCACCCCGCCCTGGGGGTCAGCAAACAGGTCGAGCAGCCAGCCAGTGTGTTCCATGTCTGTCCTGCCAAAAGAAGGTGAATCGATTATAAGATAGAACAAGTGTTCTGTATAGGGCGTATCACCTGAATCGTGTCGGGTCCCAGGATTGACACCCCTCCGCGGCTGAGTTATAGTTCTCCTCCGTGGAGAAAGTTAAAAAATTTGTTCCGCTGTGGATATTACTCGCTGGGGCACTGGCCTGCAGCGTGCCCGGTTTACCGATAAATCAGGCCACGCCGCTGCCAATTGAAACATTATCTCCGCTGCCAACATTCCCACCGACGAATACTCCTTTGCCCACCGCGACGCCAACGCCGCTCCCAGCAGCGCGGGTGGAGCTGGGCGATCGGGCGATCTTCTACGGGGACTGGGAGAGTGCCTTCGCGGAATTCCAGAAGGCTCTGGAGACCAGCCCGGACAACGAGGTCCAATTCGCGGCACGATTGGGTATGGCGCGCACCCATTATCTGGCGGGGGAGCTGGTTGAGGCGCGCATCATCCTGGAGGAAATGCTTTCTGAAGGGAGTGATCAACCACTGCTGGCCGAGGTCCACTTCACCCTGGCTCAGACTCATGAAGCGCTGGGTAATTATCATGCTGCCGCAGAAGGGTACGCGAAATACCTGCAGCTGCGACCAGGAGTAATCGACAGCTTTGTGAACGAGCTGCAGGGGGATGTGCTCTATGCAGCTGGAGATTACCTGGCGGCGATCCCGGCCTACCAGGCAGCTCTGGGAGCGCCGCGCTTGAATTCCGGTTTGGATATTGAGTTCAAAATGGCTCAGGCATATGAGTTATCGGGCGACCTGGCGACAGCGATCGTGGCCTATGAAGATATTTATTCCCGCACTGCCAACGAATATATGCGCGCCAGCTTGGATTACCTGTTAGGCCAGGCTTACCTCGAAATTGGGGAAAGCGAGCTTGCGCAAGGCGCATACCTGGATGCGGTGATGAACTACCCGCGTTCTTATGATTCTTACCTGGCTCTGGTGGACTTGGTTGAGGCGGATGTGCCGGTCGACGAGTGGCAGCGAGGGCTGGTGGATTATTATGCGGGTCAATATGCTGTAGCGATCGCGGCTTTCGATCGCTATATGCAGGCTGAATCGGCGGATGTCGCCACAGCTTTATACTACAAAGGGTTAGCGCAAAGCGCTCTTGGTGATCGCCAGACAGCAATGGCTACCTGGGCTGAAATCATCGCCTCGCATTCCGAATCCGATATCTGGGATGATGCCTGGGAGCAAACCGCTGAGGTGCTTTGGTTCCATGATGGGGAATATCGAGATGCTACCCAGGTTCTTTTAGATTTCGTTGAACAAGCGCCCACTCATCCCAGTGCAGCGGAATTTCTATTCCTGGCAGCCAGGATAGCAGAGCGTGGCGTTCACCTGGATCAGGCAGCCACGATCTGGGAGCGGGTAGTTTCTGAATACCCGGGAGCAGAAGAAGCAGTGCGGGCTCTCTACCTGGCGGGAATCACCCGCTATCGCCTCGCAGATTATATTGCTGCAGAGCAGCTTTTCCAGAGGGTCATGGCTGTTTCCTCCGATCTGGAAATGGGTTCGGCCGCGTATTTGTGGATTGGGAAATCTAAACAAGCTTTAGGTGAGGAGGAAGCTGCCAGGGCCGCCTGGGAACAAGCCGCAGGGATCGATCCGACTGGTTATTACAGTGAGCGGGCGCGGGATTTTTTATCCGGGATAGAACCATTCACTTCACCATTGGAATATGACCTTTCTTTTGATATTGAAGCTGAACGTCGCAAAGCAGAAGAATGGATACACACGATTTTTGGTTTACCAGATGGGACAGATTTATCCAGCCCGGGTCCATTAGCGGGCGATGCGAGGTTTCAGCGGGGTAACGAATTTTGGCGGCTGGGGTTATTCGAAGCCGCCCGGGCTGAATTTGAGGATTTGCGGAGGGCGATCGAGACCGATCCAGCTAATTCCTACCGATTGGCCAATCACCTGCTCGAGTTGGGGCTCTACAGATCGGCGATTTTTGCCGCACGACAGGTGCTTACCCAAGCTGGCATGGATGATGCCGAGACGATGAACGCACCGCTCTATTTCAATCATGTTCGCTTTGGAATTTATTTCCGGGAATTAATCATAGCTGCCAGCCAGGAATATGATTTCCACCCTTTATTCTTATTCAGCGTCGTGCGTCAGGAGAGTTTATTCGAAGGTTTTATTCGCTCTTCTGCTGGGGCACGAGGCTTAATGCAGATCATGCCGAGTACCGGTCAGGAAATTGCCGCGAACGAGGGTTGGCCGCCGGATTATACGGATGAGGACCTCTATCGACCTTTGGTCAGTGTCAACCTGGGGAGCAACTACCTCAATCGGCAGCGAGGTTTTCTGAGCGGTGATCTTTACGGTGCCTTGGCAGCCTACAATGGCGGTCCAGGAAATGCAATGACCTGGAAAAATCTTGTGCCTCCAGATCCTGATCTTTACCTGGAAGTCATCCGCTTTGCAGAAACCCGTGAATATATTAAGGGGATTTACGAGATTTTCAGCATCTATAAGAACATGTATGACCGCACACCTTGATTGGATGACATATCATCTCAGCAGCAAGTTGTTGAAAACCGAATTCTTACCAAAACCACAATCCGAGACGGTTCTTCAGAAGACAATTGTAAGTGAGAGAACATATCGCTCGCTATGACGAATATTATCGATCTCCCCAATAATATCCCATACCCCAATTTTCCTTACTGCATCGAGAATAGAAAAGACCTGTGTTTGCGTAGTACCAACCAAAAAGGTATGTCACACCTAAAATCAGAACTTCGAGCTGACTAAATGGGGAATATGATGGTAGTTCTAAACACGAGTAGGGACGCGATCTGGTCAGCGTGGATAATGACCCCGAATCAATTTATCTGACCTGGTTGAGGAATAAAGGTCGCATGTGGCAATAATTTAGGGTGACGAAGACTTTACAACAAGGGGATTGTTAAGGACTTGCGGTGGCCTCGACCTGAGTGGCAGCTGCTTCTAATGAACGTTCAGCAATCAGGAACCATGTGGTGACATTAGCAAACCGGTCACTTGCCTCGTATAAGGAGCCCATGGTAACTCCGTTTATGCGCTGATCGATCCCATAATTATAGATCGGATAAAAAAGTGGCAGTGCGGGGAGTTCACTAGCGTAACGGACCTGGAAATTGTTATACAAGCGCGTTCGTTCGTTTCTATCCAACTCAACCCGCGCCTCTTCGAGGTATTCGCTGGCTTGACGATCATTCCACCTGGAATAATTCTGCCCACCTGTGATTTGAGCCTGGTCCCAGAACGGGTAGGGGTCTGGGTCAGGAGAACTCGTCAGGTTAATATCCACGAGTGCTGCATCGTATTCGCGCGGATCGAGATATGTGGCGACTAGGTCATCGGAGTCGACTGCCTGTAAATTCGCTTGCACACCCAACCGTTGCCAATCACTGGCAATAGCCTCAGCCAGCTGCTCGTATTTGGTCCCCGATGGGTATACCAGATCAAAAGATAAAGATTGTCCTTCTTCATTTGTCCGCACAGAGCTGCCTGAGGCGGGGATGGCGTAACCAGCCGCCCTTAAGATCTGGACAGCGGCGTCCGGATCGTATTCAATTTTCTCAATACCGTCATAATAAGCCCAGCTGCCTGGGAAGATGGGACCATGA
>PVMS01079400.1_pt1 | contig 11195 bp, 12 predicted proteins | sample 1853461 | NCBI WGS metagenome assembly PVMS01 (sample SAMN08582032, study PRJNA380276) | Marine sediment metagenome, whole genome shotgun sequencing project. | isolation source: ocean sediment barecode stripped | collected 2017
CAATCCTGCATAGATCCGGAGCGACTCAGGGATCTGGCACCGCCCCGTCTTGTCGAGGGATTGGTTCGATGCCGAAGCAAAAAACGATCGGGAGTAATTCCGCGCACGTCGATCGGTTCTCGGGAGGTTGAGCACTCGTTGCGCCTCGCCGTCCCACTGCCCTACAGGGAACACGAACAGGCACCGCTCCTGTCCCTTCGTCACGACACAGCCGTCTTGGAGGCCCGCACGAAACTTGGAGGGCATTACTACCCGTCCTTTCTCGTCGAGCGAATGGCTGTATTCCCCAAGGAACATGTCTCTGTCTCTCCATCATCGGGGATGTCTCCCACAGGCCCCCACTATGGCCCACTCAATGCCACTTGTCAACACTTTCGCCGAGTGATCTGAGACTTCGCGAGCATTGGCAGCAATCTGGCGCAATTCCGTCTACCGTCTACGGTCTACCAAACCCAGGAAGGCCCGCCCATGCATGTATTGGTTGCTACCGACGGTTCCGCCGACATCACAGAAACCGCAAAGTTCGCGTACTCCCTCGCAGGCAAAGACGGTTCAACGACCGTTGCAACGATCGTCCCTGTACCGCGCCAGTTGGTTGCCGAACTCAGGGAGCAGTGGGGTGACCCCATGCCGGTGGCCGTGGACACTGACGCGGAATATGTCGGAGCTCCGGATTCCTCAGGCGGAATCGGACGAGGCTTTCCCGGAGACGATGCAGTTGTCGAACAGTATCTCGGCAACAAACGTGTTGAATACTGCCGGCCGGTTGCCGTGGCGATTCGCGAACTCGGCGGGTCAGCAGAATCAACGGCTGTGGAGGGGACGGAAATCTCCAAGCACATCATGGCCATCGCCGACGAAACGGATGCCGATGTAATCGTCATCGGCTCCCACGGGCTGGGGGCCTTTCATGGTCTCTTGGGATCGACAGGTGCAAACTCGTTCGTCGTGCAAAACGGCCCGTGCTCGTCCTGCGATAGGCGGAGAGAGACCACGTTCTGAGAGTGATTGACCACTCCTCGCGTACCTGTGATAATCGCAGCAAACGGAGAGAATTATGAAGATCGCAGGCTACGTCAGACAGACACCGGGGAGAACCGATCCCGACACCGCGTTCGCCCAGAGCGAACGTATCCGTCGATGGACGCTCGATACCGCGAATGACCTGATTGCCGTCTGCCAGGATCATCACGCTTCGTCTGCTCCGATCGATCGACCCGGATTCAAGGCGCTGCTTGACATCGCTCGCTCGGGTGGAGCTGATGCGGTCGTCGTTGCAAATCTCGCTGCGCTCTCTCCTGACAAGATGACCCAGGAGATCATGATCCAGGACCTCAGGGCGGCAGGCGCCACGATCATCGCTACAGACAAGGATGACGTAGAAGTGCTCAGAACAGGAGCCGATGATCACACTCGCATGGTCGTGCGCGACATCCTGTCACGCGTTGACGACTATCGAAGCGCCTACGGACTCTCGGGTGATGTTGAACCATCCGTCACCGGCGCCCAGAACGCACCCATCGTGAACGAGGCCGCTGAGGTCACTGACGTTGTGGTCAACCTGATCACACCAGACGCCCGACAAGGCGCCAAGTGATCGGAACGGCGCCTAGATGTGCACCTAGAGCGCCAGCGCTGCCCAGGTGGCACGACCCAGAGCAAAGGCTCTTCCGGCAGATACAACCGCCGAGCCGGTGACGAGTGTTCCATCAGCATCGAGGACGACCATGACAATATCGACTGCATCGACGCGCCGGTCCTCGATCTCGATGACAATCGGATCTGGGGAGTCCGGATCGAAAAGCTGAGCGGTTGCCTTCACAACCGCCTGCTCGACACCGCCTTCGGTCGACGAAGCTGCCACAGACGTCTCGGTTCCATCCGAAGCGGTTACAGAGATGATGATGCCTGAACGACCTTCAACGACGGCAATGGAATCAATTCGCGCCACATGACCGCCTCCCTGACTGCTCGCCGGATCATCGTTCCCCAGCGCCTCAGGCGACTCGCCGACAGACCCGGTGCGCCGTGCCTCCACGAATGACGGATAGTGTTCTGGATCCCACGAACCCGAAGGACTTGAGTCCCCAATCGGGTCCGATGACTCATCCGCTGATTGCGCAGCTGATGCTTCGGAATCGGTCGCGGCACCGACCGGTTGCGCTGCACCCTGGTCTGTCAGATCAATGACGGTCTCCCCCTCGTCGCCAGTTTCATCATCCGACTCGACATCGGCAATCGGCGACGGAGTTGTGGGCTCGTCGGCGGTCAACACCGAAACGGGGCGCTGCACTTCGTTGGAAGCTGCTTCAGCGGAGACCGATGCGGTCGGAACGTGAGAGACTTCGCCGGGTAGTTGCGTGTCGGTACCGAGACCGTGAGCACTCAGGACTCGGCGAATCGCGCCTCCAACGGCATCCTGATCAGCACCCTGTGCGATCCTGATTCGCAGACCTGCGGGTGCATCGTTTGAACCATCCACCTCGACTCCTTCAACACCCGGAATTCCTAGCAGATCGTCCTGCAATGAACTGGCGACCACGGCGTCTCCTTGCCCTTTGAGATCTCACGCTACGCGTCTCCAACGAAGATACGAGACAACGTCGTGTGGGGCAAGGGTCATATCGGCTCGTCCATAAGCAGTAGTCACCCGCCATTCGAGGACCTGCCGATCGGGAATCGGGAGAAACGGGAACCTCTTCCACCATCGTCGAGGCGCGAACTCGAGTACGAATCCGGCCGCTGACCGCCAGAGAGCGGGCCGGAGAATTACCGCAAGGATCACACGTGCGCTGAACATGCCGCCAGCGTAGACGGACATGCGAAACACCGAAGTCCACGATTTCCGGTAGTGTCAGCGAGGTCCCAACAGCACGACAAGGAGGCAGTGTGCCGGTGACGCCGAACCAGCTCGCGTGGTTCGACGAACGCTTTCGAGCGATTGTCGAGAACATTGAGCGTGTTATCCAGGGGAAACGCGGCGCGATCGAGCTCGTCGTAACGAGTCTCGTGTCGGAAGGACATGTACTCATCGAGGACGTGCCAGGCGTTGGCAAGACACTCCTCGCGAAGTCGCTCGCTCGCTCCATCGACTGCTCGTTCCAGAGGATCCAGTTCACGCCCGATCTGCTCCCATCAGACATCACGGGCGTCTCTGTATGGAGCAGAGAGAAGGAAACGTTCACCTTCCGCGCAGGACCCGTATTCGCAAACGTCCTCCTCGGAGACGAGATCAACAGGGCGAGCCCGAAGACACAGGCAGCCCTGCTCGAAGCAATGGAGGAACGCCAGATCACTGTGGACGGTGAGACCCATGTACTCGATGCACCTTTCATCGTGATCGCAACACAGAACCCGATTGAGCATGAGGGCACCTATCCCCTGCCAGAGGCACAGCTTGACCGCTTCATGATGCGTGTAACCATGGGCTACCCCGATCGGGGCAAGGAACTCGAGATGCTCCAGACACATGGTGAGCACTCAAGCTTCGTCGACCTCAAGCCGGTGGTGCACGCAGAGGATGTTGTTCGTATGGCTTCGATCGCACGCGAGATCCATGTTGCAGATGTGCTTCGTGGTTATTTGATCGACCTCGCCGAGGCAACAAGAACCAACCCGGACATCCTTCTCGGAGCGTCGCCACGAGCGACCCTCTTCCTCCAGCGAGCAGCACGAACCATCGCCGCTGCAGATGGACGCGACTACGCCACACCCGACGATGCCAAGGCGATCCTGACGTCGGTTCTCAGCCACAGGCTCATCCTCAGACCCGAGGCGCAGATGAGGGGCGGAACGGTGCTCGATGTGCTCGCGTCGATTTCCGACTCCGTGCCGGTGCCGGGGACCAGGGACAAGGACTGATGCCGACATTTCGGGGGTGGGCTGCAACCGGTGCAGCCGTCGCCCTCGCCGTGTTATGGATGGCATTCGGCGAGGACCTGCTGCTCGCACTTTCGGTGTTCCTGCTCGCAGCAGTCGCTGGCGGCACGGCCTATGTCCGCCTCTCCGGCCCAAAGCTGGCACTCAGAAGGACGATCAACCCTGAGCAGCTTCATGACGGCGAGCGAGCCATCGTCGATCTCTCGCTGGAGTCGAAACGTAAGGTATACCGGGTCCGCGTCGAGGATCGAGTTCACGGGCTCGGCTCCGCCACGTTCGTGGCCGACAGGGTCTCCGCCGGAGATGCCATGGCCGGCCGATATGAGGTCCTGTGCCGGCCACGAGGCGTCTACAAGGTCGGACCATCGCTCGTTTCCGTCGCCGATCCTCTTGGCTTTGCCGAGGCGACGGCGAGTTCAGGTACGGTCGACAGGCTCGTCGTATATCCAAAGGTTGAGGATCTGCAAGGTGTCCCCACTGGGAGAGGTCAGGATCAGACGATCAACACGTCGCGAGCCAGCTTCTGGCACACGGGAGGCGAGGACTTCTTCACGCTTCGCGAGTACCAGCAGGGCGATGATCTCCGCAGGGTGCACTGGCCATCAACCGCCCGTCACGACACGCTGATGATCAAACAGCTCGAGATGCCATGGCAGTCACGGGCGTTCGTCGTGCTCGACCCGCGCGTTGAACCGCACCGCAGCGCAGACAGCTTCGAGCAGGCGGTCAAGGGCGCAGCATCTGTGCTCCGGCACCTCTTCCGCAGCGGATATACGCCCACGATCTGGGCGGGGAACGGCGATGGAACGGTCGTCGGCAATGCCGAGGCCTACCGAATCGCCATGGAGGAGCTAGCGACGATATCGCCGAAACGTTCGCTCGATCTCCGCCAGCTCGTGAGTCGGCTTCGGCGGAGCGGCATGGCAGGCGGTGTGCTTGTCATGGTCACGGGCGAAGCAGACGACGCAGATCTCGCAGCGTTCCAGCTACTGAGTCAGGACTTCTACAGAACAGTGGTGCTATCTGTCGATCAGGGGCAGAATAGTGATGAAATCATGGGCTTCGCGAGGGCAGGCGCCCTCGTGGTACGCGCACTCCCCGACGGTGAGTGGGCCGAGTCCTGGCGCAACGCAATGGAGCACGGATGGTCTATCGCTTCAGCTGGATAGCGGGAATTGCAGCGATCGGGCTCGCCTTCTGGGAGCTCTCAACGCTTCTGCGCGACTCGGTGGTCGGCACGCCTTGGCAGGTGGCAATCATCTCAGCAACCCTCCTCGGTGCCGGAATCACATGGACGACGATTGCGTATCGAGCGCGGGCATGGGTTGTTGCGACAACAAATGTCGCAGCATTCATCATATTTGCTGGTCTGATCGCTGCTCCTGAGACGCTGTTTCTGATCTTTCCGACCGTCGAGACCTGGACGGTCATCTCTGGTGAACTGCAACGTGCCTCAGAGATCATTCAACACAGCGTCGAGCCGGTACGACCGGTGCCCGGTCTGATCCTTTTGATCTCACTCCTCTTCTGGACTCTCGGGTTTCTACTCACGGCAGGTCTACTCAACGACAGGCCGTTCGTATCCATCATCACTCCGCTCATTGTGGCTGTTCAATTCGCGATCATTGATCGGAAACCGAAGAGCCTGGCCCATCTCGCCATGTTCATCCTCATCGTTGCGTTCTCCCTCATCGCCATCAGGGCGGACGAACGTGACAGGGGGACGGGTCGCCTCCAGAGGGTCAACGCGTCAAAGCCTCCGTCGCGGAGGCCAACCCCTGCAATCGGGGTGCTCATCACAACAACAGTGGTTGCGGGACTCGTCGCGGTGGGCGTATTCGGGACAGCAGTCCCCTCGGACGGTTTCATCTCGTGGAGGCAGCCCTCAGGGTATGCAGATTCGTTCTCAGGGTCAGCGTCCTACAACCCGTTCATTGACATCAGGGCCGGGCTCAATGTGCAAACCGACAATCCGCTCTTCACCGCAACCATCACGGGAGTAGATCCTTCTACCGTGCGGTTCCGCACGGTCACGTTGGATACGTACCGGAGTGGCAAGTGGGCTTCGAGTGAACGCTTCCAGGCGTTCCCGCTCGATGAGGAGGTCTGGGTCGACCCCCAGCATGCATACCGAGGCGAGACCACCGAGGTCGTTGTAGACATCACGATCCAGAACCTCAGCCAGCCGTTCCTGCCTGCACCGGCAACGCCTTCAGCAGCGCAGGCGGCGTCCGATGGCGATACGAAGACCATGCGGGTACGAAGGCTCGACGGCTCCCTGTACTTCGCTGGCGATGTCTCGTACGAGGGCATGGAGTACTCGGTTCGCGCTGACGTTCCGACGATGACCCGCTCCCAACTCGGCCAACTCATGCGGACGTCCTCAGGGGAGCTCAGCCCGCTGTTCCAGGCGGCAGCCGAAGCTGGGGAAGACATCATTGCCCTCAACGGCTCGGTCGACGTAATCGAACTCGAGAATCTCGATCAGTGGATCGATACACCGGAAGACCTCGGAGCTGGTGTCAGGGTGACGGCGCGAAATCAGACGCAGAACATGACGACCAACTTCGAGAAGGCGCTCGCCCTCGAACACTTCTTCAGGCTCTCCGGTGAGTTCGTGTACGACTCTGAGGTTCCCGGTGAGTTCGCAACCAGCGATGTGTCCGACTGGTTGACGGACCCGAACAACCCATTCACGCGTCACGGGTACTGCGAGCAGTTCGTAACAGCAATGGCCCTCATGGGACGCACCATTGGCGTCCCCTCTCGAGCCGTGCTCGGATTCACCGCTGGCGAGCCACTCAACGACACACTTGTACAGGTGAGGGATAGGAACGCGCACGCTTGGGTCGAGATGTGGATCCCTTCGTACGGATGGATGGCGTTCGACCCGACGCCACGCTCTGGTTACTCAGTCGCGACAGCGAACGAGAGACTTACATCAACCCTCGGATTCAGTCCCGCGCAGTACGTGGACACCATTCCAACGCCTCAGATCATCGATGACTCCGGCGGCGGCATAGGTCCGGACGCCGGTCGATTCGGCGAGAGGGGGGAGCAAGCCTCAGACTTCATCCCCGGCGTAGGAGGAGCAGACAGCGGGACCCTTGGAATAGATATTCCGGCGTGGGCCGAAGGGCTGGTCGGCATTCTGACTGTCGCCGTTGTTGCGGTGCTGCTGATTCCGGTCACGAAATGGTGGCGCAGACGCAGACGCCTTGCACGCCTGAAGCGCGGAGACATTGCAGCGGCCTGGGAGGACATCACCGAGCGACTTGTCGACCTTGGCGAATCGGTGAGCCCGGCAGCCACCCCGCTCGAGGCAGCTGAATCCATTGATGAAGCCTTCGTTCCCCTCGCCCAGACATACGGCCGATCGCTATACGGTGAGTACGAGTCGACAACAGCCGTCATCGAGACGGCAACCGTTGCGCACACCCAAGCTGTGCAACACGTGGCGACACGATTTTCTCCGCTGGAGCGAGCCTTGGCCGCGTTCAGACCGACACGGTTGCTTCGGAGATTGTCAGCCATGCTCGGTCGCATGAACGGCAACTGAGACAGAGCGACTGAGGCTGGGCGACCTCGATCCGTCAACCTGAGGCTTCGTTGCCCTCAGCTATGACATCATCCTCGACAAGCTTGAGCATCTCACGGAAGCTGGTTCGGTCGAGTTCGAACTTCGTCACATCATCCTCGACGTCCTGGGCGATCTCATCGATTGCCACGAAGAACGCGAGTTGTCCCTGGCGAAGGGCATCGAGAAGCTCCGTCTCGTCGTGCGCCACCGCGAAGATCGATTGGCCATCGGTAACCAGTCTCACATCGGCAAGGTGGCCATCCATGTCGCCCGTCCTGCGCAGGTAGTCCCACGCACGCCTCACTCTCTGGATCGACAACCCGTTGTCGAGGAGGCTCTTGACGACACGCAACCCAACGAGGTCGCGAAAGCTATAGATACGACGGCGGCCTGGTCGACCATCGGTCGTTTGAATCGAGGGCTTGATGAGGCCGACCTTGTCCCAGTACCGAAGCTGATGAGGTGTACAAGACGTCAGTCGACACGCCTGTGCGGCTGTGAAACCCTCCAAAACCCGTTCTCCCTTGCGTCTTCATGCGGACGTTATGAGGCTGTCCGCTTCGGTCTTTCCGCCTCGGTCCCCCTACCGGTTCGACCACTGCGGCTCGTCATCCTAGCCGTCCCTCCGCCATCTATGTTGGATGCGCAGCAACCAATCATCAACAACGCCTGGCACCAGCTGGTCCGATCGCGTCGCCCTGAGCGACAGCGCCATCCAGCCAGCGGATACGACCATGATGAGGAACCCGAGTCCGGCGATTGCCCATGATCTCGGAAACGAGATAAACATGACGACCGCACCCAGAACGAACACTGCTGCACCGACTCGCATCTTCCATCGGTCTGCACCTCCCCGAACGGCCTTGGCGACCATCTCGGCGAGCTTGGGGTCCTCCTCATAGAGCGCGCGCTCTATCTCATCAAGGATCTTCTGCTCGTGCTCATCAAGTGCCATGTTGTTCCCGTGTCGACGGGCGGGTTCTTGAAACCAGTATACCTACTCGCGCATTTGGCCATTGCAGAAATCGGGAGCCAGAAGTCCGGCGCAGGTATGCTGCCCATCGATGCCTCATCCCGCCCGGCTCCTGTTGATTCGCCACGGTGAAGTGTGCAACCCGAACCATCTCGTGTACGGCGATCTTCGGGGATTTCATCTGTCGCCACTCGGTGTTCTGCAGGCCCACGCGACCGGCCAACGTCTGTCGGCATCGCGGATTGATGTGGTCCTCACCTCGCCACTCTCTCGCGCAGTTGAGACCGCAACGGCGGTTGCGAGACATCACGGCCTCGTACCTGTGATCGACCCGCGACTCACCGAGTCTGGACAGTTCCCTCACTGGACGGGGAACCGGTGGGAGGAGCTGACGTCACGGTTCCCAGGCGAAGTCGATCGATATCTGGCCGACGCTTCCGTCGCTGGCGGCAGAGAATCCCTGGCACACATCGCTGATCGGTATGTATCGGTCGCTGAAGAGGCCGTCACACTCGGCAGTAGCACCATCACGATTGTCGGACATCAGGACCCAGTGCAGGCGGCACGGTTGAAACTTACGGGTCGCACTCTGAGCGATCTTCGGATCGACCCACCATCCCACGCCGAGGTGATCACGCTGACTCGAACGGACACGCGTGGCTGGACTGAGGTGTCCCGATGGGCTCCCTCCGTTGCGGCCGGCTGAAGCTGTCCAACCGGGCTAGACTCTCGGCTGCCCACACATCTTCCGTGGCACATGAGGAGCAACGTGGCCAAACGAACAATCTTCAATAGTGCGCTCCTCGTAGCAGGAGTCTTCGTCGTTCTCCTCGTCTTTGGGGCCGTCCTCCAGTCCGGCCCATCCCAGGCCACGATTGACGCCGAACGCCAACCTACCTCAACAACCACAACCGAGCCGCCGCCAGAAGGTGTCATCGTTGTGTTCATTGACAACGGCGTGCTCCGCCCATCGAATCTCGAGGTCGACACCACCGCAGTCCAGATCGTGAAATGGATCAATCGGGATGATCGAGAGTTCGTCCTTGAGGAGTCGAGTGGCCTCTTCGTCTCGGAACCGCTCGGTCTAGGAGACGAATTCCAGTACGACTTCTCGACGCAGCCGAACGGTTTGTATCGCTACAAGGCGGTTCTCGTGACCGACAGCCTCTTCGGCGGTGTCCGTATCCCAGGTCTGATCGACACACGCGCAGCTCAGTAGCAAACGAGCAACCAGCCATGAGTCGACTCCCGATAGGCATCGGCACGGTAGCTTTCCTCGGGGTGGTCATCGGATCTGTCGCTCTCGTGAACGACAGTGGTCCGATTGCTCGATCCTCCGTAGCCATGATCCTCATCGGTGTCAACGGTGTCGCCCTCTCGGGTTTGGCTGGACTGATACTCGTCCGAGCTCCATGGAGCAGGTGGGTACTCGCTGGAGCCGTGATCACCGCCACTGCGCTTGCATCAATCGGCGGTGGGCCCTGGTTCTGGATCGCCCTCGTTGTCGGCGCGGTCGGCATCGTCGGCGTCTCCGGCCCGTGGCTCACGTTGTGGGTTCGCAAGCGGCCGGTGGCTGAGCCACTCGGATACGTTCCCGTGGCGTTGCTGGCGTCTGCTGGCCTGGCACCGATCGTTGTGGGATTCGCCGCATACGAGGGAGTTACAGCGTCACACTGGCTCCTTGTTCTCATCGTGATCGCCTCGGCGTGGGCATACGGACGCGGGCTCCGGCTCGGTATCTGGGGGCTGCGTGTCGTCGTGCCTGTCTCAGGCGCGGCCGCCGCGCTTCAGACGGCATTCGCTGGCAACATCGTGACAGCCGCCGGTGCGCTTGTCATCACAGTCCTTGCATGGACTCCGCAGGCGAGACACGTGACGGCAGTCATCACGCCGCCACTACCCGCCCCCGTGCGAAGGAGGGCCTCAGATGATCAGAGCCAGTGATGTTGCTTCGATAGTCGCCACGTCGCTCTTTGGGGCGGTCACCGGTTGGTTACTCGCCGACGTGATCGGCGCAGTCGTGTCCGGCGTGGTCGTAGCTTTTCTCGCCTTTCTTGGTGCACGGGCGAATATCCGCCCGGCAATCGTCTCGGTGGTACTGGTTGCCACGATGGCCGGCGCGCTCATCGGGTCAAGTATCGTCGAAGCGATCTGCCTTCCATCAACCTGCACGGTGCTTGAGGCCACCGGAGGGGCGGTCACTGCGGTTCTCACATTCATCGGTGTTGGCCTGGTCGCTGCGCTCGTCACGAGGAGTTTCGACGAATACAACGAACGCGAGGCGCAAGGGCTACCACCGACGGAGGTCGGCTGTGAAGTTCCCGAAGACGACTGAGCGCCGCCTTCGTCGAGCCTCTCCCTGGAGTCGTGGGGAACGCTTCGCGTTCCTTGGCGTTCCCGACTACTCGGGTGGTGCTCCGAAGACCAACGAGACATTGTGGCCGCCGAACCCAAACGAGTTCGTCATCGCTGTTGTGATCGGAACTTCACGCGATACGTTCGGGATGTAGTCGAGATCGCACTCTGGATCCGGCGTCTCGTAATTGATCGTTGGCGGCAGCACGCCGTCTCGAATCGCAAGCAGACACGCGAGGGATTCAATAGCGCCAGCCGCTCCGAGAAGGTGCCCCGTCATCGACTTCGTCGAGGACACGGGCACTTGGTACGCCGCATCGCCGAACGCCGTCTTGATGGCCGCCGTCTCTGTCTTGTCGTTTGCAGGCGTTGACGTCCCATAGGCGCGCCTGGTAGAAATGTGAAGAG
>PVMS01118956.1_pt1 | contig 11195 bp, 10 predicted proteins | sample 1853461 | NCBI WGS metagenome assembly PVMS01 (sample SAMN08582032, study PRJNA380276) | Marine sediment metagenome, whole genome shotgun sequencing project. | isolation source: ocean sediment barecode stripped | collected 2017
CATGTTCGACACGGATGAGGCCATGGTGCGTCTCGACATGTCGGAATTCATGGAAAAACATTCAGTGGCGCGACTGATCGGTGCGCCACCGGGGTACATCGGTTATGAGGAAGGCGGTTATCTGACCGAGGCGGTCCGTCGCCGCCCTTACTCGGTGATTTTGCTGGATGAGGTTGAAAAAGCGCATCCGGATGTATTCAACGTGTTGTTGCAGGTGCTCGACGATGGCCGCTTGACCGACGGTCACGGCAGGACAGTCGATTTCCGCAATTGCGTCATCGTCATGACCTCGAACCTCGGCTCGCATCGGATCCAGGAACTGGCGGGCGAAGGCAATTACGACGAAATGAAAGCGTCGGTCATGGAGGACGTTTCGCAGCACTTCCGGCCGGAATTCATAAACCGTATCGATGATGTGGTTGTCTTCCATCCGCTGGGCCGGGAGCATATTCGCAAGATTGTCGATATTCAGCTTGGCTACCTGCACGATCGCCTGGCGGAGCGGGACATGACCATCGTGCTGACGGACTCGGCGAGGGACCGGCTGGCAGAGGCCGGGTTCGATCCCGTTTACGGTGCACGGCCGTTGAAACGAGCCATCCAGCAGCAAATCGAGAATCCGCTGGCTCAGGAGATCCTGCAGGGCAAGTTCCAGCCGGGCGACACCATCGAGGTTTGCGTCGATAAGGACCACCTGGAGTTCCAGAACGCCGCTTGAGTTCTACTTCCTATATAATCAGTCGATCGCGCGGGTTCCCGCGCGATCTTCGTTCGAAAATGGAGAATTTGCATGCCGATTTACGAGTATGTCTGCAGGAAATGCGGCCATACGCTGGATGCGCTACAGAAAATGAGCGACGATCCACTGCTGGATTGTCCGGTTTGCGGTGCGCCGCAATTGAAGCGGCTGATATCGGCACCGCGTTTCAGGCTCAAGGGTCAGGGCTGGTACGAGACGGATTTCAAGAAGGAAAATCAGCGCAATCTGTCCTCCGGCGACGGGGAGCCTGCGAAGAAAGAAAAGGGCGACAGCAAGTCCGGGGAGAGCAAACCGAAAAGTGATTCGGGCGGCGCCAAAGACACAAGCACGAAAAAGAAATCTGTAAGCAAAGACTCGAAATAAGCGGTTTTCCGCATAGGTCACGATGAAAGGTTTTCGAAAATATCTGGTCGCAGGAATTCTTGTCTGGGTGCCGCTGGGCGTCACGCTTTTGCTGCTGAAGCTGGTGAGTGGCCAGGTCGACAAGACGCTGGCGTTGATCCCGGAGATGTATCGGCCGGAAGTGTTGCTCGGCGTCAATATTCCGGGTCTGTGGGGCATGATACTCACGGTTTTTATCTTGCTGGTCACCGGCGTATTTGCCGCTAACTTCATCGGCCGGCGCATGGTCGGCTGGTGGGAATCAGTGCTGGATCGCATTCCTGTCGTACGCTCGATCTATTCAGCCTCCAAGAATTTCGCCGAGATCGTATTTTCGGATTCCAGCCAGAGTTTCAAAAAGGTGTTGTTGATCGAGTACCCACGCAAAGGCCTTTACAGTCTGGCGTTCCAGACGGCAACCAATCTTGGCGAAGTTCAGGGCCGAACCGGCGAGCCGGTCGTGTGTACGTTTGTGCCGACGACGCCGAATCCGACATCGGGCTTCATCATCATCATCCCGAAAAAAGACGTTGTTGAGCTGGATATGGAGGTGGATGAGGCGCTCAAGATGATCATGTCGCTCGGCGTGGTCGTGCCGACCTGGAGAAATGACAAAACGGCCGAGCTGCCATTCGAGACGCCGGTCGCGGAAACCACTGAAACCGACGAAAAAAACACCTGAACAGAGCCGAAATCCGGCTGGAATAACGCCGCCGGGCGCTTGCAGTCGCCTGGGTCAGGCCGTACCATGCCGCCCTCTTTTTTCATCGCCCGGCAGGGCAAATCGGATGCAGCCATGCGCAGTCACTATTGCGGACAAATTGACGGGGCCCTGATCGGCCAGGAAGTGGAAGTGACGGGTTGGGTTCACCGGCGGCGCGACCATGGCGGCGTCATCTTCGTCGACTTACGGGACCGTGAGGGCCTGCTGCAGGTCGTTTTTGATCCGGACCGGCCGGAGATTTTTGCTGAAGCTGAGCGCATTCGCGGCGAGTATGTGCTGGCGGTCAAAGGAAAAGTACGGCAGCGCCCCGACGGGACCATCAATCCGAATATGCCTACCGGGCAGATTGAAGTGCTGGCCCAGGAGCTGGTCACGCTCAACGATTCGGAAACGCCGCCATTCCATCATGAAGAGCACGCAAACGAGGAGCTGCGACTCCGGTATCGCTATCTCGATCTGCGGCGCGAGAGCATGCTTGGCAATCTGCGCCTGCGGCACCGTGTGACACGGGCATTGAGAAATTTCCTCGATGATTCCGGCTTCATCGATGTCGAGACGCCAATGCTTACCCGGGCAACACCAGAAGGCGCGCGTGACTATATCGTTCCGAGCCGAACGCATCCGGGCAAGTTTTTTGCTTTGCCGCAATCGCCGCAGATCTTCAAACAGCTGCTGATGATGTCGGGACTGGATCGTTATTACCAGATCGTGCGCTGCTTCCGTGACGAAGATCTGCGCGCAGACCGCCAGCCTGAATTCACCCAGCTCGACGTAGAAATGAGTTTCGTCGACGAGAATACGGTCACGGCCACGATGGAAGAGCTGATCAGCAAACTCTTCAAAGAGGTGATGGGAGTGGACCTGCCGTCACCTTTTCCACGCATGACGCATACGCAAGCGATGCAGCGATTTGGTTCGGACAAACCCGACCTGCGAATTCCGCTCGAGCTGATCGAAGTTGCAGATTTGATGGCCTCGGTCGAGTTCAAGGTCTTCACCGGGCCGGCGAAGGATCCGGATGGACGGGTGGCTGCACTTCGGCTGCCCGGTGGCAGTGAGCTCAGTCGAAAGGATATCGACGTCTATACCGAATATGTTGGCCGCTATGGGGCGAAAGGTCTTGCCTATATCAAAGTAAATGACGCCGCCGCAGGCCGTGACGGACTGCAATCGCCCATTCTTAAATTTCTGCCGGATGATGCCGTGGAAGGCATCATGCAGCGCACCGGGGCGGAGAGTGGCGATCTGATATTTTTTGGCGCCGACAAGGCGCAGATCGTCAATGACGCGCTTGGCGCGTTGCGTGTGAAACTGGGTGAGGATCGGGGCCTGATCGCTGAGGGCTGGCAGCCGTTGTGGGTCGTGGATTTCCCGATGTTCGAGAAGGACAAGCAGAGCAAACGGTGGACCTCGTTGCATCACCCGTTCACGGCGCCCGCTACCGAGGACCCGGAGGTGCTCCGCGCAGACCCTGGAACCGTTCTGTCGCGTGCCTACGATATGGTGCTGAACGGCTCGGAGATCGGCGGCGGCTCAATTCGTATTCACAACCGCAAGATGCAGACAGCCGTGTTCGAACTGCTGGATATCGGCGACGACGAGGCCGAGGAAAAATTCGGCTTCCTGCTCCGGGCGCTGGAGTTTGGTTGCCCACCGCACGGCGGCATTGCATTCGGCATTGATCGCCTGGTCATGCTGATGGCGGGCGCCGACAGTATTCGCGATGTCATCGCATTCCCCAAAACGCAGACGGCGAGTTGCCCGTTGACCAATGCGCCGAGTGAGGTATCCGCCGAGCAACTGAAGGAAACCGGCATTCGCCTGCGCACACCGCGTAGCGAGTGACGGCAACCGCGCCGGAGTACCGGCGACCAGAGTCCGTTCTTGTTGTCATCTTCACGGAAGACGGCGATGTAGCGCTGCTGAAACGCAGTCGGCCGTTCGAATTCTGGCAGTCTGTCACCGGAAGTCTTCAATACGGTGAATCCCATGCCGCCGCTGCAAAGCGCGAGTTGTGCGAGGAAACCGGCTTGACCGACGAGGGTAAACTGACATTTACTGGCATCAGCCGCCAGTTCACGATTGATCCACGCTGGCGCAGCCGCTTTGCCCCGGGCGTGGTCGAAAACGTCGAATACGAGTACCGCTACAAGATGCAGAACCGTAATGAAATTACATTGTCCGAGGACGAGCACTCTGACCTTTTGTGGTTGCCGGTTGAAGACGCCGCCACCCGGGTCTGGTCATGGACCAACAAACAGGCAATCGAACAATTGAAAGTGATTTTGTGAGCGACGCAATCGTTGTGTATGTGCACGGCATGTGGATGCCGGGCGAGGAGATGTTGTTCATCAAACACCATCTCGAAAAACACCAGGGCTACGCCGGGCATCTGTTCCGCTATCCATCAGTGAGTAGCAGTCTCAATGAGAACGCCGGGCGACTTGCAGATTTTGTATCAGCACTCGACGCCGAACAGGTTCACCTGGTCGGGCACAGTCTCGGCGGCGTACTGGCGCTGCGCATGCTGTCCCTGAACCCGGATGCACCGGCGGGACGTGTCGTTTGCATGGGTTCCCCGTTAAGCGGCTCGCGTGCGGCCGATATCCTGCACCGGACCGACTGGGGCAGTATGATTCTCGGCCAGACGATCAGTGATGGTGTAGTCAGCGAAGCAGCCAACCTGTGGGCTGGTGCAGTGACCGATCAACGCGACGTAGGCAGCATCGCAGGCACGACGCCGATCGGGCTGGGCCGCTTGATTGCCAAATTCAAAGAAGAAAATGACGGCACGGTAGCGGTATCCGAGACTCACCTTGCCGGCCTCAAAGATCATATCTGCCTGTCGGTCAGTCACTCAGGAATGGCTTTGTCTGCCGACACCGCGGATCAGGTTGCGGCGTTCCTGAAGAACGGCGAGTTCCTGAAAGACGACTGAGCCGCAGCGTCTTATTCGCGCGCGAGTGTCTTCAGTTCGTACAAACGCTCCAGCGCCTCTTTGGGTGACAAGTCATCCGGGTCGATTGCATCCAGGGCTCCCTGCAGCGGATGTGCGGGCGGCTCTTCACTGACGTTCAGATCGAGCATGCCCTGGGGGTTGTCTGAGGACTGCTGTGCTTCCAGTGTTGCCATGTAACTTTTGGCGCGGCGAATGACATTGGGCGGGACGCCCGCCAGCGCGGCGACCTGCAATCCGTAGCTGCGACTTGCCGGTCCTGGCTTGACCGAGTGCAGGAATACCAGTTGACGCTTGTGCTCGGTCGCGTCGAGATGAACATTTCTGCAATCCGGTATTTCTGCGGCCAGCGCCGTCAATTCGAAATAGTGTGTGGCGAAGAGCGTGAACGCGCGAACTTTTTCTCCCATGAAGTGCGCTGCTGCCCACGCCAGTGACAGCCCGTCGAAGGTGCTGGTGCCACGGCCGATCTCGTCCATGAGCACCAGACTGTGGTCTGTCGCATTGTTCAGGATGGTTGCGGTTTCGGTCATCTCGACCATGAATGTCGAGCGGCCGCCAGCGAGATCATCAGATGCGCCGATGCGGGTAAAGATCCGGTCGATCGGCCCGATACGCAATTGCTCTGCCGGTACATAGCTGCCGATACAGGCGAGAATCGCGATCAGAGCGGCCTGGCGCATGTAGGTCGACTTGCCGCCCATATTCGGGCCGGTGATGACAAGCAGGCGGTCCTTCTCGTTCATACTCAGATCATTGGCGACAAATGGCGTATCGATAACCTGTTCGACAACCAGGTGGCGGCCGCCACGAATCTCGATACACGGCTCGCGAGCAAGTACCGGTTTTGCAAGGTCGAGCGCCTCTGCACGCTGCGCAAAACAGGTGATCACGTCGAGCTCGGCTAAGCCGCTGGCGGTGGACTGGAGCGCCGCCAGCACTGTCAGGAGCTGTTCGATCAGGTCATCGTACAGGTACTTTTCGCGACTCAGCGCGCGCTCCCGTGCGCTTAGTACCTTGTCTTCAAATCCCTTGAGTTCCGGCGTGATATAGCGCTCGGCGCCTTTAAGCGTTTGTCGTCGTACGTAGTCAAGCGGTGCTTTGTCTGCCTGACCCTTGCTGATCTCGATGTAGTATCCATGGACCCGGTTGTAGCCGAGTTTCAGCGTGGCGATGCCGGTGCGCTCTTTCTCGCGCGCTTCCAGGTCCAGCAGAAACTGATCGGCGTTTTCCGCGATGCCGCGGAGCTGGTCAAGCTCCTGATCGTATCCGGACGCAATGACGCCGCCATCGCGAATCAGCATCGGCGGATTATCGATCAGCGCTTTCCTGAGCATGTCTCTCTGCACCGGATGATCCTGAATCTGCTTCGCCAGCGACGCAAGCAGCGGCGAATCGTGGCCGCTCAGCGCACGCCGCAGGTCAGGGAGCCTCGATAGCGCTGCAGAAAGCTGGGCCAGGTCCCGTGGCCGCGCTGACTTCAATGCGACCCGCGCCAGTATTCGCTCGATATCGCCGATGCCCTGAAGCGTTTGTTGCAGCGGCTCCGTTAGCCGGCTCCTGAGCAGGGTTTCAATGCCCTGGTAACGCGCTTTCAGGCGTTCATGGTCGCGCAACGGGCGCTGTATCCATCGTCTCAGCATGCGGCTGCCCATCGGACTCTGACAACGATCCATGACGCCGGCGAGCGTGAGTTCATGATGGCCGGTCAGGCTTTGTTCGAGTTCGAGATTGCGGCGTGTCGGACCGTCCATCATGACTGCGTCGCTACTGCGCAAGACCGTGATCGAACGCAAATGCGGCAATGCTGTTTTCTGCGTGTCATTAACGTACTGCAGCAAAGCGCCGGCGGCAGCCACGCCGCGCGGAAAATCGTCGCAGTCAAAACCGCTCAGATCCCTGGTTTGAAACTGCGAGCAAAGGAGCCGGGTCGCACTGTCCAGGTCGAAATGCCAGGGCGGACGACCGGTCGCCCTGATTTCGTCGCGCCGAACAGCGCCGGGTCCCTGGTCTTCGTCATAAATCAGTTCCGCCGGTCGCAGCCGTTCCAGTTCCGCAGCCAGCGCATCTTCGCCGGAAACCTCCGTCAGGCGAAACCGGCCACCCGCGAGATCCAGCCATGCGATGCCAACCGCGTGTTTATCGCCGAACACGGCGGCAACCAGGTTGTCGCGGCTTTCCGCCAGCAGCGCATCGTCGGTCAGCGTACCCGGGGTGATGACCCGGACGACCTCGCGCTCGACGGGCCCCTTGCTGGTGGCCGGGTCGCCGATTTGCTCGCAAATAGCGACAGACTCGCCCTTGCGTACCAGTTTGGCCAGATAGCCTTCGACTGCGTGATAGGGCACGCCAGCCATCGGTATGGCATTGCCTCCGGACTTGCCGCGCGCGGTCAGAGTGATATCGAGCAGGGCGGCTGCGCGTTTCGCATCGTCAAAAAACAGCTCATAAAAATCGCCCATGCGATAGAACAGCAGCATGTCCGGATATTCGTTCTTGATGCGCATGTACTGCTGCATCATCGGCGTGTGCACGGGTGTGACCTGAGCGCTCATAAATTCTGTTCTTGTACGCTTCTTTGGAGGCATGCCATGCGAGCCTGTGAATCCCGGCAAGTCGATGGCTGCAGGTATGGCAGGGGCCAGACCCCGAAAGGCTCTGACCCCACATAAATGAAAATTGTGCATGTCGAAACCGGCCGCCACTTGTACGGCGGACCTCAGCAGGTGATCTACCTGTGCCACGGCCTGCTCGGGCGTGGCGTCCAAAGCGTCATCGTGTGTGTCCCTGGCAGCGCTATCGACAGTCTTGCCAGGCAGCATAATATCCCGGTGCACAATATTGTCTGTGGTGGAGACCTCGATCTGAGGTTCGCGTTCCGCCTGCGATCGTATTTGCTTAACCAACGTCCCGACATCGTGCACTGTCACAGTCGGCGTGGCGCAGATTTCCTGGGTGGCCGGGCGGCGGCCATGGCCTCGATACCGGCCGTGCTGTCGCGTCGCGTCGATAGCAGTGAGTCTGCATTCGTTGCCGCGCGTCGTTACTCACCCTTTTGCAAGGTGATCGCGATTTCCGACAACGTCGCACAAGAACTGCGCGAATCAGGGCTCGATAGCGGTCGCATCACCGTCATTCGCAGTGCCGTGGACGTTGATGCACTAGCGCAGCCCTGCAAGCGTCAACAGTGGTTGCGCGAATTTAACTTGCGCGATGACCACGTCGTTGCCGTGATCGCTGCACAGCTGATCGGCAGAAAAGGACACCGCTTCGTGTTGCAGGCGATGCCTGATTTGTGCCGCGCCCAACCGCATTTCCGGCTTATCCTGTTTGGCAAGGGACCATTGGAGCCGGAGCTGCGTGCGCAAGCGGCACAATTGGGTATCGCAAACCACGTTCAGTTTGCGGGATTCAGAGACGATATGGATCACCTGCTCGGTTGTGCCGATATGTTGATTCACCCCGCGATCAGGGAAGGGCTTGGCGTGGTCATGCTGAAAGCAGCCGCCGCCGGACTGCCGGTAGTGGCCTTCAATGTTGCGGGCGCCCGGGAAGCGGTGGTCGACAAGCAAACAGGCTTGCTCGCTAATAGCGCCGACGCGTCGTCATTATTGCAACTCATGACGCAACTGGTAGAGAATCCGGAAGAGCGGCGGAGAATGGGGGCGGCCGGGCAGTTGAGAATGCGCGAGTCGTTTTCCGTTGATGAAATGATCAACAGGCACGTAAGCTTGTATGAATCGGTTCTAAATGAACAATGAAAATACAATCGATGAGTTGTCACAGGCGCTGGTGTCGGAATTGCTGGCCTCGGACAAGTGCGTGTCGACTGCCGAGTCCTGCAGTGGCGGCTGGATCGCCAAGTCGATTACCGATGTTGCCGGCAGTTCGGCCTGTTTTGGCTATGGCATCGTAAGCTACTCAAACGGCGCAAAGGAGTCGATGCTTGGCGTCAGTCCGGACATACTGGAGGAGCATGGGGCGGTCAGTGAGCAAACGGTTGTCGCGATGGCCGAGGGATGCATGAACCTGAGTGCTGCGGACTATGCCGTTGCTGTCAGCGGTATCGCGGGTCCGGATGGTGGCAACGAGGAAAAGCCAGCCGGGACTGTGTGGTTTGCCTGGGCCGCGCGGTCCGCCGGGGAGATAGCGACCACGGCCGAAAGGCGGATATTCGAGGGGGATCGTGAGCAAGTCAGATTACAAACGGTTGTTGTCGCGCTGCAGGGCCTGCGGGTGCGGTTGAGACAAGATGGATAAAAAAAGACTGTTTTTGGCCTTGTGGCCGGACGATCGCCAGAGGAATACCCTGCGGGATACGTTCCGGCCGTTATTGACCTCGATCGAGGGCAAGATGGTGGATCGTCGCAACTGGCATGTCACGCTTAATTTCATTGGCGAATATCCAGTGGATCGCATAGCCGGACTGCTGACCGAACTGGAGCAGATTGAGGTGCAACGGTTTCGCTTGCGCTTCGATCGCCTCAGCTTCTATCCCAGGGCCAGGATCGCGTGCCTCGAGGCGCTCACGGTTCCGGAGGAACTGAAACAGCTCAAGCAGGACCTGGAATCCATGCTGCTGCCCTACGGCGTGGAGCCCGAAAACCTGGAATACCGGCCGCATATCACGGCGGTTCGGTCGGCCCGGCCGTTTCCGACCATTCGTGAGGCGCGGGCATTGGAACTGCAGTGGTCGGGCTTCGAACTAATCGAGTCTATTTCAATGCCGGGCGGCGTCCAGTACCGCGTATTGAAACAATAAGTTCGGCGCGATTCTTAATACAATGCCCCGATTAGACGCTCAGCAGGACTGCCCGCGATGAGCTATTTGTGAAATAATCAGCGCCCAATCTGCATCACAAATGGCTAAAGTTAATGGATGATAATCGCAAGAAAGCACTCGCTGCTGCTCTCAGTCAGATAGAAAAACAATTTGGCAAGGGATCTGTCATGCGCCTCGGTGACGGCGGCGGAATCAGGGATATCGAATCAATATCCAGCGGCTCGATCGGTCTCGATGTCGCACTGGGCATCGGTGGTTTGCCCAGGGGCCGGGTGGTCGAAATTTACGGGCCGGAGTCGTCCGGAAAAACGACGCTGACACTGCAGGTTATTGCTGAAGCCCAGAAGCTGGGCGGTACGGCGGCCTTCGTGGATGCGGAACACGCGCTCGATCCGAATTATGCCGAAAAACTGGGCGTCAACGTTGATGAATTGCTGGTGTCGCAGCCCGATACCGGCGAACAGGCCCTCGAGATCACCGATATGCTGGTACGCTCCGGAGCGGTCGATATCGTTGTTATCGACTCGGTCGCCGCGCTGACGCCAAAAGCGGAGATCGAGGGCGAGATGGGGGACTCGCACATGGGTCTGCAGGCCCGCCTGATGTCGCAGGCACTGCGCAAGCTGGCGGGCAATATCAAGCGCTCGAATACGATGGTTGTTTTCATCAACCAGATTCGCATGAAGATCGGTGTGATGTTTGGCAGCCCGGAAACGACAACGGGCGGTAACGCGCTCAAGTTCTATGCGTCGATCCGGCTCGATATTCGCCGCATTGGTGCGATCAAGAAGGGTGATGAAGTGATTGGCAACCAGACACGCGTCAAGGTTGTGAAAAACAAAGTATCGCCGCCGTTCAAGATGGCCGAATTTGAAATACTGTATGGCGAGGGTATTTCCCGTGAGGGCGAGATCATCGACCATGGAGTGGCACAGGGCATCATCGACAAGGCCGGCTCCTGGTACAGCTATGGCAGCGACCGGATCGGCCAGGGCAAAGAGAATGTTCGGGTATTCCTCAAGGCCAATCCGGAGATTGCGGCAGACATCGAAGCACAGATTCGGGCCAAACTGCTGCCGGATACTGACAAAAAAGCGGCAACAGCCGACCCGGCTGAGACCAAAGAAGCGGTTGCAAAAGAAGCCTGACAATGACCGGAGTGCCGCCTCATGACCGGGGCGGCTGACTCTCCGCGGTCCGTCAACGAGCTCAATAGCGATCTGTTTGCGGCCGAGCCGGATGATCGTTTTCAAAACCGCGTAGAAGCGCGCAAGAAGGCGATGGATTACCTGGCGCGTCGCGAATACGGCCGCCATGAGCTGGAGAGAAAGCTTGCGAAAGCAGGTTTCGACCCGGATGTGGCGATTGCGGCGGTCGGGCAGCTACATAGTGACGGCCTGCAGGATGACCGGCGATTTGTGGAAAGCTTTGCCCGGTCACGAATCAGCCAGGGCAAGGGTCCGGTCAGGATACTGCAGGAACTCGGCCAGCGAGGCATCGACAGCCACTTGATCGAGGAGGTACTGGCGGAATTGTCGGTAGACTGGTTTGCGCTGGCCCGCGAGGTGCGCCACAAGAAGTTCGGCCTGGC
>PVMS01019879.1_pt1 | contig 11194 bp, 8 predicted proteins | sample 1853461 | NCBI WGS metagenome assembly PVMS01 (sample SAMN08582032, study PRJNA380276) | Marine sediment metagenome, whole genome shotgun sequencing project. | isolation source: ocean sediment barecode stripped | collected 2017
AAGGGGGGAGACCCCGAGGCGATCCTCAGGGACTCTCCCGCCGAGATAGCCTTCACCAAGGGCGCCTCTTCCGGCGAGTCGAGCGCCATGGCCGCCACCGCGGGGCAGGCAGCCGTCCCCGTCAAAAACCACGGCGCCGCCTCTCAGGCCGTCGTGGCCGGCAAAGCCAAGGCGGCGGTGGTGAAGAACTGGTGGTGGGAAGCGAACAAAAGCAAGTTCCCGGGGCTCGTCGTCTACGAGATCCCCGGCGTTTCCATCCAGAAGAACCCCGACAATGTCCTGACCGCCTCGAAGGCGATATCCAACAAGCTGCAGGCGAAGATCACCGCCGCCGCCGTCGGCAGCCAGATGGTCTTCGGCGGAGAGAAGATGGTCAAATTCGACCCGGCTATCCTCAACTTCTCCCTCGAACTGATGAAGAAGGGGAAGATCGACCCCCTCACCTACAGCTGGAACTAGGCTTTCCCGTGTGATACGCCACCGAAACCGCCCGGCAGGGATCTGCCGGGCGGTTTTTTCAACACTATTCGAACTTGTCAAAGGCTATATTGTCCGCCGCAATGCCTTTCCGGGCGAGGAGATCGATGCAGGCGCGAACCATCGGGGGGGAACCGCAGAGGTGAACGTCCACCGGGGCACCGTCGGCGACGTACTTCTCGATGAGGGATGTCACCCTTCCCCTCTCTCCCGTCCATCCCTCTTCCGGGCCGTCCTGGGAGAGGGCGGGGAGGAAGGTGAAATTTTCCAGCCGTTCCTCGAAGCCGGCCAGCTCGTCCCGGCAGAAGATGTCCCGCGCCCCCCGCCCGCCGAAGAAGAGGGTCGTCTTCCGCCCGATCCCTTCCCGCTCGATCTGGAAGAGGATCGAAAGGATCGGCGCGAGACCGGAGCCGGTGGCGATGAGGAGAATGTCCCGCTCCGAGTCGAGGAGGTGAAAGTCGCCGAAGGGCCCCCGGGCGACCAGCTCGTCCCCCTCCCGGAGGTGGTCGTGGACGAAGGTCGAGACGATGCCGCCCTCGACCTTCGTGATCATCAGGACCACCCGCCCGTGCTCGGCGGCGTCGGAGGCGATGGAATAGGCCCTGAACTCGGGCCGGGCGCTCCCGTCGTAGCTTGGCACCTGAAGCTGGAGGTACTGGCCGGGGACGAAGGTGATCCCCGCCGCGGGCTCCAGGATCTTGAGGGTGACCTTTCTGATGCCGTAGCGGCACAACTCGGCCTTCTCGACGAGGACGCGGTACTCGCGGATCGAAAAGTATTCCGGCGGCAGCTCGAGGCGGAGGTCCTTCTTGACCTTGACCTGGCAGGCGAGCCGTATGCCGGCGGCGAGTTCCTCCGCGGAGAGGTAGGGGGTCTCCGTCGGCAGAACCGCTCCCCCCCCCCTCGACGACGCCGACTTTGCAGTAGGCGCAGGTCCCCTTGCCGCCGCAGGCCGACGGGACGAAAACCCCCTCTTCCATCAGCGTTCCGAGGAGGGGACGCCCCCCCGCCACCGCGAGCTTCCTCTCGCCGTTGATGTCGATGCTGCGGATCCCGTAGTCGGCGATGTAGGAGTCCGCCACCTCGAGGAGGAAAGCCAGGAGGGCGGCGATGGCGCTGATGACGAAGATGCCGGCGAGGATGGAGTTCATCGCTACTGTATCTGTATCATCCCGCTGAAGGCAACGAAGGCGAGGGAGAGGATGCCGGTAATGAGGAGAGTGATCGCCGGCCCCTCCAGCCCCCGCGGCAGGGACATGGTCCTCTCGATCTTCTCGCGGATCGCCCCGACGACGGTAATCGCCAGCAGCCAGCCGATTCCGCTCCCCGCCCCGTAGAGGGCCGCCTGCAGGAGGGTGTACTCCCTGATGACCATGAAGAGCGAGGCGCCGAGGATGGCGCAGTTCACCGTGATCAGAGGGAGGAATATGCCGAGGACGATGTAGAGGGCGGGGAAGTAACGATCCACCGTCATCTCGACGAGCTGCACGAAGGAGGCGATGACGATGATGAAGACGATGTAGCGGAAGTGCTCGAGATCGAGGGGGAGAAGCACGCGGTAATAGATGACGTGGTTGAGGACGGCGGTGCAGCTCATCACGAAAACGACGGCGGCCCCGAGGCCGGCGGCAGATTTGAGGTTCCGCGACAGGCTGACGTGGGGACAGAGGCCGAGGAAATTGGTCAGCAGGATATTGTTGGTGAAGATCGCCGCGAAAAAAAGAGTCGTCGGGTCTATCTGGTTCATCCCGTCACCTCGCCGCCTTGACTTCGAAGACCCGCGGGAAGCGGGCGCGGACCGCCCAGATGAGGAGCCCGAGGACAAAGAAGGCCCCCGGGGCCATGATCATGATCGTCCAGGGAACGAAGCCGTCGGGCATGACCCGAAATCCGAGGATCGTGCCGAAGCCGAGGAGTTCGCGCACCACGGCTATGAAGAGGAGGACCGACGAGAATCCCAGCGCCGTCGCCAGGGCGTCGAGAAGCGAGGGAAGCGGCGGGTTGCTCCGCGCGAACGCCTCGCAGCGCCCCATCACGATGCAGTTGGTGATGATCAGTCCGACGTAGGGCCCGAGGGCGTCGCCGATCTCGGGCTGGTAGGCCCTGATGACGATGTCCACGATGATGACGTAGGAAGCGATGATCAGCGTCTGCACCATCATCCTGATGCGGCTCGGCGTCACTTGACGGAGGAGGGAGACGGTGAGAGAAGACAGGGCCATCGTAAAGAGCAGTCCGGCGCCCATGACGAGCGTGTTGGCCAGGAGGTTCGTCACCGCCAGGGTGGAGCAGATGCCGAGGGTGTGGCGGAAGAGCGGGTTCTGTGCCCAGAACCCGTTCTGCAGGATCTCCTTCCCCGTCGGGGCGGCGGCCACGGTCAGGTTCCCTCCTCCATCCCCTTCGCCAGGGTGTCGACGAAGTGCTTCAGCTCACGGTTGAGAAACCTCTCGATCGCCTCGCTTGTCCGGGTCGCCCCCGTGATGGCGTCCAGTTCATCCGCCGAAGAGGCGGTCCCCGCCGGCACGAGGCGGAAAAAGCCCCCGCCGGAGGATGCCCCCTTCCCCTTGAGGGAGAGACCCCGGAACTGGTCGCGGAAGAGGGGTTCCGTCATCCGCGCTCCCAGGCCCGGCGTTTCCGTATGCCGGAAAAAATTCACGCCGATGACGACACCGGCGGACCCGTCGACGGCGACCATCGCCTCGATCGGCCCCCAGAAGCCGGGACCGCCGACAACGAAGGCGATACCGACAGGCGTCTCGCCCGCCTCGTCGTAGCCGAGGTAGAAGAGGCGCCCTTCCCTCTCCCTGACCTTTACGCGCTCCGCGAAGAGATCGCTGACCGCCTCCCTCTCGGGGATGTTCCCCGGGAGAGGAATACGCAGGGCGTCGAGGACCACCCGCTTCAGCCGGACCTCCTCGTTCAGCCGGATGCGCTCCTCGTTCACCACCTTCACCACGCTCACCAGAGAGGTAAAGAACAACGTGAGCAAAAACATGTAACATATTGAAAAAAGACGCGCTTTCATGCGACCGCCCTGGCCGGCGCCGCTCGCCGCTTCTTCAGGCTGCGCACCCCGAGATCAAGGAGGGGCGCGAAGGCGTTCATCAGGAGGACCGAGAACATGATCCCCTCGGGGAAGTTGGAGAAGAGCCTGAGAAGGACGGTGAGGGCCCCGATGGCGAAGCCGTAGACCCACTGCCCCTCTTTTGTCCTGGCGGCGCTGACCGGTTCGGTGGCGACGAAGGCGGCTCCGAAGAGGAATGAACCGGCGAGAAGGGTCTCGAGGGGAGCCGGCAGCCCGGGATCACCGAAGAGGAGAAAGAGAATGCTCGTCACGACACCGCCGCCGAGACAGGAGAGAGCGATGCGCCAGGGCGCGACTTTCCGATAAATGAGCCAGGCGCCGCCGAGGATGATGAGCAGGGCGGAGGTCTCGCCGAGAGAACCTCCGGTGAATCCGAAGAGGAGATCGGCCGCGGCTATCCCCCCCCCCTCCCGGCAGGAGTGCGAGCGGCGTGGCCCCGGTGACGCCGTCGAAAGGGGCGGCCCAATGGCCGAATCCCCCCGCACCGCCGGTGAAGGGATCGGCCCACCGGTTCGTCATGTGAAGCGGGAAAGAGACATAGAGGAAACAGCGGCCGACCATGGCGGGATTGAAGATGTTCTTTCCCATTCCCCCGAAGGCCATCTTGCCGAGACCGACGGCGACGACGGCCCCGAGGGCGCACATCCAGAGGGGTATCGTCGGCGGGAGGGAAAGCGCGAGGATCAGCGAGGTGACGAAGACCGCCGCGGTGACGGGCTTGCCTTCCCGAAAAGTGAAGAGCGCCTCGGTGGCGAAGCCGGCAAGGAGGGTGACGACGACGATGGCGAGAGAGCGCCAGCCGAAGAGATAGACCGAAAAGAAGAGGCAGGGAACCAGGGCGTAGCAGACGGCAACCATGCCCTTCTGCAGTTGGAGCTTCTTCGCGGGGATCTGCCACTCCTTGGTGGACATAGTCTCCCTTCAGGAGAGAAGCTTCTCCCCCGGCATATGCCCTTCCTCAATCCACGGGACGGATCGCACATTCCCCTCTTGTGCTTCGTGACAGGCACTGTTACTCGATCTTCCGAAAGAGTGCCGAAAAAGTCAAGAAGCCGATCGGATATCACCTCACTGTGAAACGCACCTCCCGGGTGTCTACAGGCGGCTCTTCCATCGACCCGTGGAGACGGGCGGAGAGAACGTGTTCGCCGCGACGCAGCGGCCAGAGCCAGGTCGGGCCGCTGGTGGCGGCGACAACCTCTCCGTCGAGAATCCACTCGACCCTCCCTCCTTCCGAGGTTCGCGAAAGGGCGAATTCGAAGGCTTCGAGCTCGTCGGGGATGCGCGGGTCCAGGGCGAGTCGCATGCCGTCGGCCGGTTTGAGGAGGGCGACGTCCCTCTCCACCAGGGACGGCCGGGGCTCCGACGGCTCCGTGCCGGGAAGGAACCATTCGGAAGTGGAGAGGCAGGCGCCGTCCGCTGCCCGGCCGTCGTCGCGACAGATTTCCCACCGCTCGAGAAGCGGGCTCAGGTAAAGGGGCCGCGTCCGAAGATCCTTCGTCAACTCGTGGAAGATTCCCCGCAGCACCAGACCCGGACCGAGGGAGCCGGTGACGCCGTCCATCGCCGCTCCCTCCAGGTTCCCCATCCAGACACCGACGGTGAAGCGGAAGTTGAACCCCACCGCCCAGGCGTCGCGATAATCACTCGAGGTCCCCGTCTTGACCGCCGTCTGCACGGGGAAGTGCAGGAGACCTCCGCGGCCGAACTCCCGCTGTCTCGCTTCGGGATCGGAGAGGATATTGCCGATCAGGGACGCGACCGCGGGAGAAAAGACGGGCCTCCCGGGCGGGGAGCCCCCCTCCCCTTCAAGGAGAACAAGAGGACGCAAGCGTCCCCCCCCGGCAAGGACGGAGTAGGCCCGCACCAGCTCGAAGAGACTGACTTCCCCGTTGCCGAGCACCAGCCCGTCGCCGTAGAGATCGGGGTGGCCCCGCAGGCTGTCGAAGCCGAGACGACGCAGGCGCTCGTGAAAGAGACGGGGACCGACGAAGCGGACGGTCCGCACCGCCGGCGTGTTCAGCGAGTTGCCGAGCGCCTCCCGGAGGCTGACCGCGCCGTAATAGGTGTGGCTGTAGTTGCGGTAGGTGTGCAGGCCGGTGCCGACCGCTTCCGCGAGCGGCGAATCCTCGATCAGCGTGGCGGCCGTCCACCCCTGTTCGAGAGCGAGGGCGTAGGCGAAGGGCTTCAGTGTCGACCCCGGCTGCCGCGGGATGAGCACCGTGTTGTACCAGGTATTTTCACCGGCGACGGTCCAGGCGAGGACTTCGTTGTTCTCGTTGTCGATGACGAGAGCGGCCCCGTGCCGCACTCCCCGGCGGCGCAGTTCCCGGAGTCGCTGATCGAGAAGGGCCTGCGCCGTACTCTGCATCCGGCTGTCGAGGGTGGTCCGGAGATAGTGGGACTCTCCTCCCAAACCTCGATCCCCTTCGGCGAGGAGATGGCGGACAAAGTGACTCGCCTCCACCGGCAGGGTCGGCTCCCTCAGCCGCCAGGTTTCCTCCCGGGCAAGGCGATGCTCGAGGTCGCCAAGCAGGCCCGCTTCCCGCAGACGCTCGGCGAGACGCCGGAGAGGGCCGTCAACAGCCCCGGCGTCACGACGCAGGTCCATGCGGCCCGGCGCCCGGACGAGGACGGCGAGGGCGAGGATTTCCCTGACGCTCAGAGTCTCGAGTTCACGGTCGAAGTAGTACCGCGCCGTCTGCACCACCCCCCGGCGCCGGGCGGCGTAGGGAACCTGGTTCAGGTAGAACTCCAGGATGTCGGCCTTGTTGAAACGCTTCTCCAGCCGCACCGCCTCGAAGCCCTCGAGCCAGCGCGACCAGAGCGTGCGGGGCCGCGGACGGAGAAGACGCACCACCTGCTCCGTAATCGTGCTCGCTCCGCGTCTCACCCGCAGGGCGGCGGCATTTTGCGCGACGGCGTGCAGGCGGGCGACCCAGTCGACACCGCGATGATCGAAAAACCTCTTGTCCTCGGCGACTACGAAGGCGGCCTGCAGGAGATCGGGGACTTCGTGCAGAGGAACCCGGTCGTGAAGATTCCAGTCGTTGACATAGGTGACATTGAGGGGCCGTCCGTGACGGTCGAGAAGTTGCCTCTTGCCGCCGGGAACCGGGGTCAGGGCGAGAGTGGAGGGGGGGGCGGAGAGCTGCGCGGCCGTGAGTCCGAAGAGGGCGACACCGAGGACCAGTACGGCCAGGGCAAGCATGCGGAGAAGGCGCCCTCTTTTCATTTCCTCCCTCTCCACCCCCGGGATGATCAGGGGCCGGTCACCCGGAGGAAGGCGGGCCGTCCCTTGCCGAAGATGTCGGGATCGTACATCTCCTCCCCGTGGACCGGTATGACGACGAACTCGCCGGGAGCGATCGCCTGGGCGGTGTAGGAGAGGTGGTAGTTCCCGGCAGCCAGGTAGTCCGAGTAGAACCGGACCGAGTCGTGCCGCAGCTCCTGGTGGTAGAAACTCCACCGCGAGACCCCGTAACTGTTCCAGTCCCCGTAGTTGAACCACCACGAACCGCCGGCGGCCTGGTAGCGGCCCTTGTCGGCATCGACGGTGGATGCCGTTTTCAGGTCGCGGTTGACCGGCTCCAGCCCGCCCGGCACCGGGTCGTCGACGACGACGAAGTTCCGCGCCGCCGGCAGGGAGAGGAAGAGGTCGACCCGGACCAGATCACCGCGCCTGATCTCCATCGGACTTTCGAGGAGGGTCCAGGCGCCTTCCCGCTCGACGCTGTATTCCCGCCGGATCGCGATGCCGGCGTTGATGCGCTCCGCCGACTCTTCCGTCGGCGCGTACTGCAGGACGGCGGCATAGTAGAGGCGCCCCGCCCCGCTCTTCTCGATGAGCAGCTCGGCGCTCCGCCCCGGGTCACCTTCCCCGATGGGGCGCCGGAAGGTGACGGACCGGTCCCGAAGATCGTCGAAACGGGCCTCGCCGATCGGTCGGTCGTCAAAATAGGCCCGGAAGGTCATCCGCGGCTCAACCTTTTCGTAAACCCGGCTGTAGTCAACAACGGCGTTCATGCAGAACATGTTCTCCTGGGTGTTTTCCCAGTGATCACGACTGCCCCGCGTCTGGGTGATGGCGCGGACCAGCCGGAAGGGCTCGTCCCCCGCCATCTCCGAAGCCTCGCCGCTCGCCGCCATCTCGGTGAGACCGGTGAGGATGGCGCAGTTGGTCCGCAGCGGGGTGGCCAGGATCCGGCTGTAGCCGTCGTCCAGGACTTCGGTGAACTGGAGCTTGCCCCCGCTCTGGGAGGAAGAGGCCAGAATCTGCTCCGTCACTTCACGAACGATCGCGCCGGCCCCGTCGACCTTCAGGGCCGCCAGGAGGTAGTGCGCCTTGCCGAAGAGGGTCATCCGGGGGACGTGGCGGCGGTATCGTTCCAGGTCTCCCAGCGAGACCTTTCCATGCTCCACCAGCGCCGCCAGCGCCACGGCCCTGACGGTGGATGTCATCCCGGCGGTGTAGAAGGTCGGCACGACGTCGCGCCGGAGGAGATCGTCGAGATAGCCGTGCAGTTTCTCCTCGACCTGTTTCGGGACCTCGTAGCCGGCTCGCCGCAGCCAGTTGAAGGCGAGGGCGGTGTAGGCGCTCAGGTAAGGGCTGACATAGCGGTCCCGCGGAATCCAGTAGACCATGCCCCCGTTCGGAGCCTGAAAGGATGCCGCCGCGTTCAGGGTGCCCTGCGGCAGGTCGGCGCTCTCCTCCCAGGTGAAGCTGTCGGGGATGTACCCGCGAAGGTTCTGGTAGTGGGCCGCCATCGTCCCCTTGGTGAGAATCTGCTCCCAGCAGGAGTAGGGATAGTCACGAAGGTAGCGGAAGGCCCCCTCCAGGTTCCCGACGACCGAGGGGGAGCCGACGACACTCACCCCGCCGGCGTCGCGGTGGATATTCTCCGGAAAGAGCACCGGTTCGCGGGCACTCTGCTCCGTGCCTCCCGGCTCCCGGGGAATCGTGCCGTAGGTGGCCGCGCTCACCATCGAACGGCGGCGGCGCACCGGCACGCGGTGGCTGACCGCATCCCGGTCGAGGGCATCCCCGGCGGAGGCGGTGAAGACCACTTCCCCCGGCCCTGCCGTCTGCACCGGAAGCCAGACCGTCTGACGCTTATAGGGCCCGACCTTCAGGGACTTCTCCACCCGGTACCGGTCGGCCGGCCCGGTGAGGGAGCCCGCGGCGGCGAGTGAGACGGTGATTTCGCGCTCCTCGTCGGTCCGGTTCATGACAGTGAAGGCGGCCTCGAAGCGGTCGCCCTCGGTGACCTGGTTCGGCATCGCCGGGCGGAGCTCCGTCGGCCGACTGACCTTGATGCCCGCCTCGCCGAGCCCCATGCGGTCGCCGGGAGTGACGGCCAGGGCGAGGATGCGCCAGCCGGTGAGATTGTCGGGGAGATCGAACTCGAAGCGGGCCTTCCCCTCCCCGTCGACGGTGAGCGAGGGGTTCCAGTAGCTGACAAACCTGAAATCCGAGCGGAGGGAGAGGGCCGCCCCGCCGCCGCCGCCGGTGTCGGCACCCTTCTTTTCGAACTTCTGCCGTCCCACCAGCCGGGTGAGGAGCGAGAAGTTCACCAGGTCCAGGCCGTCGATGGTGTAGAAGCCGCGATAGGGGTCGAAGTTCCTCTTTCCCTGCCGGATGAGGTCGAAGACCGCCTCGTCGAGAACAGCCACCGCCAACTCGATCGGCACGCCCTCGGCTCCCTGCCGGGGCCGGGCCCTCACTTCCGCCCGAACCGTCTCGCGGGGCTTGTACTTCTCCCGCTCGGGAGAGATCAGCACTTCGATCCGGCGGAACGGGTCATCCACCGTCACCGCCGCGTAGCCGATCCGGAAGGTCGGCTTGCCGAGATCGACCCGGCCGGCGGCCGGAGGTCTTTCCACCCGCGGCGAGACGACAAGGACGGAGAGGTAGAAGCCCGGGAGGTAGTCTTCCTCGACGGGGAACTCGATCACCGGGGTATTCCCCTCGAGCACTTCGACCCAGCTCTTGAGGACCCCGTAGCGCTCCACCGTGACCAGGGCGCGGGCGCCCGGAAAGGGGTTCCTGACGAGATAGCGCGCCCGCTCGCCGACCTGGTAGGTCTCCTTTTCGGAGACGAGGCTGAGGCTGTTGTCGTCGGGCTCTTCCCAGACGACCCGGCCCTTGCCGGTCACCCAGAGGGAGAGACGGGTGCGGTGGGGACGACCGCGGGTGTCCTCGATGGCCGCCGTCACCCGGTAGGTGCCCGGCGAGTCGGGGACGAAGCTGAAGGCTCCCGGCTCCCCGGTCGATCGGCCCTCACCGCGTTCTGCCTCCACCCAGCTGTGGACGTACTGCGTCAGGTAGGCGCTGCCGGCCCCCTTTACCCGTGAGGCTTTCGTCTCCCTCCTCTCGACCGTCAGGGTGACGGTCGCGCCGGCCACCGGCTCCCCCTCCTCGTCGACGACGAGATAGCCGACAGCGGCCGGCTCATCCTCCTTAAAGAGCCAGCGCTCTGTCCTGAGACCGACGAAACGGTCTCGTCCCGCATAGGCGGCCGACGCATGGGCGGCGACGTACTTGCCGCGATCGTCGCGGACGGCGCTCTCGACGGACAGGCGGCCGTAGAGAAGGTCACCGTCGGGGAGGGTGAAACGCGTCACCCGCTCTCCGCCCGCGTTCAGGGGTGCTTCGGAACTGTGAAGCGCCCTCTCTCCCGTCCTGCCCGGGAGGAAGACGTCGTAGTAGAAACTCCTCGCCACCGGATCCCCGGGGCGCAGCCCCTGCGGGGAGAGCCTGGCGCTCACGCGGGACCGGGCGTCGGCATAGGGCCCGCCGGCGTGCATTTTCGCCAGGGTGGTGACTTCCACCTCGTCTCCCGGCTGATAGCGCTCCCCGTTGAGGTCGGTGGTCACGCGGAAGGGAGAGGGGGTGAAATCGCTGACGAGCACACGCATCGGCTCCAGCGGATCCTTGCGGAAGGAGCACTTCAGCCGGAAGCGGTACCACCCGACGGCTCCCCGCTCCGGGATGGGGAATTCTCCGTCATAGGCCCCGAAGCCGGAAAGGCGGATAGCGGGGACTTCGTGGACTACTTTACCGGTGGGGTCGAGGATCGCGAGAGTGTAGCCCTCGGTTGGCGGGGGAACGAAGGTCTCGTTGTCCTGGTCGCGCACGTAAAGCTTGTACTGCATCGTGTCCCCGAGACGGTAGACACCCTGGGCGGTGGTCCCCCAGGAGTGGAGGTGGCCGTACCGGCGGCGGGCCGACGACCAGACCGACCACTTCGAGACCCGGCCGGTGTCGATGGCGAACTGGCGGTCGAGGGGGAGGAGCGCCATATCTTCGCCCTTCTCGACGCGGACAAAGAGCCGCGGGCTGGTCTGGTCCCAGCGCAGGTGCAGGTCGAGGAGGGGATCGACCGTCTCCGTCCCGGGGAGAAGGGCCAGTCCCGACTCGCCGGTCACGGCATCGTGACTCCCCTCTCCTTCCTCGCTCAGAGCCGCGAAGGTGTCCCGGTAGATCCACACCTTCGCTCCCTCGACGGTTGGCACCGGCAGGCGAAAACTTTGCCCTCCCTCACGCCCGGCGGTCGTCAGGGTGTCATAGGAAAGGGATATTTCCCGCAGGTTCGTCACCACCGCCGGCACATCACTGTCGATCCCCGACTA
>PVMS01102230.1_pt1 | contig 11194 bp, 7 predicted proteins | sample 1853461 | NCBI WGS metagenome assembly PVMS01 (sample SAMN08582032, study PRJNA380276) | Marine sediment metagenome, whole genome shotgun sequencing project. | isolation source: ocean sediment barecode stripped | collected 2017
AAAGGTCCCGCTCCCAAGATCTTCCATAACTGGAATCTGATATCTTGCACCCAGGGCAACCAGGTCCTCAAGAGAGACTTCAGCCGTAAAGCCCACGATGCTGTAATTGCTTTTATGTACCTTTAGCAACAGGCCCGTGTCATTCTCGATGGCACTTTCATAGTCTTTTAGGTGGGTACGGTTTGTGGTGCCGACCTCCTTTAAAATTCCTCCGCTTTTGGCCATCACGTCGGGAATTCTGAATGAACCGCCGATTTCCACAAGCTCCCCCCTTGATACAATAATCTTTTTGTCCCTTGCTATGGTTTCAAGGCAGAGGAAGACGGCTCCGGCATTGTTGTTGACCACCATGGCTGCTTCAGCACCGCTTATTTCGCATAGGATATCTTCAACATTGCTGTACCTGGAGCCGCGCGTACCTTTTGAAAGATCGAACTCAAGATTGGAATATCTGCTTGCAATGTTCAAAAGATTTTCGACAGCATCATCAGCAAGTGGTGATCGCCCAAGGTTTGTATGGACAACAACACCGGTGGCGTTAATTGTTCTCCTTAGTTTCAGTTTCATTGCATCCTGGACACTGTTTTTTACATTTTCAAGGAACAGAGAGTCTGTCAGGTTTTTATCTGTTATATCAGGACTGTCATTAAGAATAGCCGTTCTAAGATTTTCAACAACATAGCGTGCCGAGCGCGCCAGAACAGATTTAGGAATATTGTCAAAGAAAGGTTCTGACTTGGCAAGCTCGATAATATGATCTATGCCGGGGAGCATACGCAAAAGTGTCTGCTGTTTTTTGTTTATGTCCATCGTTTACCCTCAATTAGGGTTAAAATCCTTAAGTTAGATTCCATATCATTTTAAAGCCTGTTATTTCAATAGATTTATTCAAAGAGAAAAAGGAATTGAAAATAATACTTTATGAAACAACTATTTTGGGCTATAAAGGACACGAATCTTATAGCTATGCTCAAAATAACGTTCCTAACTGATCTGTTAACAAACGGAACATATTTTTGAGAAAAAGTATATAGCCGGGCGAATATAATTTAGGAGTTATCGTAACTTTGTCAAGTATAGCTTTTATTGTCAATCCGCGTGCGGGTAACGGTTCAACAGGTTTAAAATGGCCTGCGATTGAGGCGCGTGCCAGAAACCGGCTGGGCAGTTTCAAGTCCTATGTCACAACAGCCGCTGGAGAAGCCAAGCACTTTACAGAAAAGGCCATTACCAGCGGAGCCAGACTCGTGGTCTGTGTCGGGGGAGACGGAACACTTAACGAGGTTGTAAATGGCTTTATGGAGATAGGCGAATCAGACAGATCAGGTTTGTCTCTCGGGTTTGTGCCCGGTGGCACTGGTTGCGATTTTATCAAGACTGTTTCAATACCAAAAGACATTGAAAAGGCCATCGACTTGATTGCCGCAGGCACTTTACGTTGCATAGACTTGGGAAGGCTTTTTTTTAAAGATCACGATGGTCGTGACTGCCGTCGCTATTTCCTTAATATTACAAGTTTCGGTCTGGGTGGTGAAGTTGACCAGAGGGTCAACAAAACCACTAAAGCGTTTGGCCCATTTATTTCATTTATCTGGGCAACGCTCATTTCCATTCTTCTGTACGGCAAGAAAAAGATAAGGTTTAAAGTCGACCAAAGTTTTGAACAGGAATTAATTATTTGGAATGTTGTAGTTGCAAACGGCCAGTATCATGGTGGAGGAATGTGGGTAGCACCTGATGCATCGGTTGATGACGGCCTCTTTGATATAACGGTCATTGGGGATCTGAGTCTTCCCGAAGTCTTTTTAAACCTTCCGAAACTTTACAACGGCAAGATAAAGGATATTGACAAGGTCATTACACTTGCCGGGGAAAAAATTGAGGCTCTGTCAGATCAGCGTGTTCTTCTTGATGTCGATGGAGAGCAGCCCGGAATGCTGCCGGTTGTCATTGACATTGTACCAGGTGCACTGAACATTATTACAGCACAATAGTGCTCCAAATAAATAAGATTATGAAGCAGCCAAAAGACTATATCATTTTTCCGCTGGATGTTCCGTCAGTAAAGACGGCTAAACAATATATTGAAATGCTTTCAGAATCGGTGGGCATGTTCAAGGTGGGGCTGGAGCTTTATATCCGATCAGGGCCAGAAATCATTGATTTCATAAAAGCCTCGGGATTAGCCGGTCTATTTTTGGATCTGAAACTTCATGATATTCCTGCAACTGTTGAGCGAGCCATGGAGAGTATTGCGGATTTGGGTGTGGCATTTGCAACGGTTCATTGCGGAGAAACAAAAAGGATGCTTGAAGCTGCGGTTAAAGGGAGCAGGGGCAGGGTAGGGGTGCTTGGGGTTACGGTATTGACAAGTGTATTGAAAGAAGACATCCATGCCGCCGGGTTCAAGAAAGAATTTTCTTCTGACATGTCAAGGCTTGTGGCAAAAAGGGCGGCCATGGCCAAAGAGGCAGGCTGTACCGGCATTGTCTGTTCAGGTCTTGAAGTGAAAATGATAAAAGAGTCCTTTGGCCAGGACTTTATTGCGGTAACACCAGGGATTCGCCCTGATTGGGAGAATGTCGGGAAGGATGATCAGCAACGGGTTACAACACCGGCCCGGGCTATTGAAAACGGATCGGATTATCTTGTGATCGGACGGCCAATAAGGGATGCAAAGAACCCCAAGGCCGCGGCCATCCTCATTGCCGATGAGATTGCAGCAGTGCTTTAGTCAGAGATTTTATCAAGCACATCAAATGCAATTTTGAATTTGAGATAAACTAATGTATAATTTATTAATATGGTATTTTTTCCCATTTTGTTTGATGTTTTTCATGAGAAAGCCGGACTAATTCAAAGCCATCCAAGGAGATAAGCAATGCAGCGATGGAACGGTTGGGGCGATGACACGATGTATGTCGATCTGCCGATTCAAGGCCATAACCTGCTGCGCGAATTGCTTGGTAAAGGAAATGTCAAAGCGGATTATCCGCTTGAAAAATTCATCAAACGTATTCCTACATCACGGCTGCCACATCACCCGCTGATATCGACCAATCCGAAGGAACGGCTCGATCATTCCCACGGTCAGAGCCTGCCGGATTGGATAGGCTTGCGTGGTGGTACGCTTCAACACTTTCCTGACGGTGTAGCACAGCCTTCCACGACTGAGGAAGTCCAAGCATTACTTGACTTTTCGGGAAAACATGATGCTGTAGTTATACCTTTTGGCGGGGGTACAAGTGTAGTCGGCCATCTTCAGGTGCCCGAAGGAGATAGACCGGTACTCAGTTTATCACTCAAACGGCTCAATCGTTTGATTGATCTTAGTCCAAACAGCTTGCTCGCCACATTTGAGTCCGGCATTCTAGGGATTGATATTGAAGCCCATCTTATGACGCGAGGATTCAAATTAGGGCATTATCCTCAGTCTTTCGAGTTTTCTTCATTGGGTGGATGGGTCGCAACCCGTTCCAGCGGTCAGCAATCTTTACATTATGGAAGAATCGAACAGCTTTTTGCAGGCGGTGAATTGGTTACACCAAAGGGTATATTAAAAATCCCCCCCTTTCCGGCTTCAGCAGCAGGACCTGATCTTCGGCATATAGTTTTGGGCTCAGAGGGAAGATTGGGCGTCCTTACCAAGGTAATTGTCAGAATTTCCCATATTCCGGAAAAAGATAATGTTTTTGGTGTTTTCTTCCCATCATGGGACTATGCAAAGGATGCCGTTCAGGCACTTGCGGGTGCCGGCATACCATTTTCCATGATCCGCCTGAGCAACCCGGCAGAGACCATGACAAACTTGGCTTTAGCCGGGCATGGAAAACAGATCGCTCTCATGAGAGGCTTCCTTCGGCTTCGGGGAATCCCTGCAAAAGGGGCGTGCATGTGCCTTGTCGGCTTTATCGGAATCAAACGATTTGTAAAAACAGCCCGGCGTGAATCTTTTTCCATACTGTGGCAGCATAAAGGCGTCTCTGTCGGGAAGGTGATTGGTGAAGCTTGGAAGAAAAACCGCTTTCGTATGCCCTACTTGCGAAACACGCTCTGGGATATGGGATATGCTGTTGATACTTTAGAAACGGCCGTGACATGGGATAAAGTTACCACCACCATGGAAGAAATTGAAAAAGCAATTAAGGAAAGTATGGAGCCTCGGAATGAAAAAGTACATGTTTTTTCTCACCTTTCCCATGTCTATTCAACAGGATCGAGTATTTACACGACATACATGTTCCGGCTTTCAGATACGCCTGAAGAGACGCTGGCACGATGGAAAACCATTAAAAAAGCAGCCAGCCAGGCCATTGTTAAAGCCGGTGGAACGATTAGTCATCAACATGGGGTTGGTGTAGACCATAAACCTTATTTAGAGGCTGAAAAGGGGCCCGTGGGCATGAGTACCATAAGACAGTTGTGTAACCATCTCGACCCGGAAAATCGTATGAATCCAAATAAGCTATTGGATTAGCTTGAATTTCTGGATGGACACTAACCAGTTAAACCGGTTACGACAATTAGACGACTATCATGAATCTCGAGTCGCTGCCTGAAGATTGGGACTTAATAATTATTGGAGGCGGGATCACCGGAGCGGGCATCCTCCGGGAAGCTGTCCGTATGAACCTGCGTGTATTGCTCGTAGAGCAAAAAGATTTTGCCTGTGGAACGTCGAGCCGTTCTTCGAAGTTGGTCCACGGCGGATTGCGCTATCTCAAAGAAGGACATTTTTTACTAACCCGGGATTCTGTGAGGGAACGTGAACGCTTACTCAAAGAAGCTCCCGGGCTGGTTGAGCCGTTGTGGTTTTTGGTGCCTGTTTTCAAAGGAAGAGGACCGGGGAAATGGGCCCTGGAAGTGGGGCTTTCCATATATGATCTCATTGCTCATAAGCATCAACACAGGTTTTATTCCACTGATGAATTCTTAAAACTGGTGCCGCATATTGATCAAAACGGGCTTAAGGGCGGATTCCGTTTTTTTGACGCCCAGGTTGATGATGCCCGGCTTGTTTTACGTTTGATCAACGAAGCAGTTCAATCCGGCGGTTTTGCATTGAATTACACGGCAGCCACCAAAATCAACCGAAATTCCAAGGATAAAGTTATTGGCGTCAGTGTGGAGGATATCGAAACGCATGCAATAAAAACACTTTCGACACATGCGGTCATCAACGCCACCGGCACCTGGGCGGAAATACTGCATCCCTCACCAGATCCTAAACTTCATTTGCGTCCTTTGCGCGGCAGCCACCTAATATTTCCTTCACGAATTCTGCCGATTGATCAAGCCATCAGTTTCATCCATCCATCTGACAACAGGGCCATCTTTATCATTCCATGGGAAGGGGTTGTTCTGGTTGGAACCACAGATCTTGACCACAAGGAAGATCTCTCCATTGAGCCTGCCATTGCTAAAGAAGAAGCTTTGTATTTGATGGAAGGTATAAAAGCGTCTTTCCCGTCACTTGATATTTCCTTGAAAGACTGCCTCTCTACCTTTGCGGGAATTAGATCGGTACTAAGTAAAGGGGAGCTTTCTCCTTCGAAGGAATCTCGCGAGCATGTTGTCTGGGAAGATAAAGGGCTTGTGACGATAACCGGAGGAAAACTGACGACATTTCACAAGTTGGCTCTCGACGCTCTCAAGGCAGCCAAACCCTTTTTACCGCCTGTACAATTTCCAGGTAACAATGATCCAATCTTTTCAACTGTTCCAAGAACACCGGAAAAGTCTTACGGTCTTTCTTTAGACAAGTGGCAAAACCTCTATGGAAGATACGGTGAATCCGCGAATGAACTTGTCAGTATGGCCGCACTAAAAGATCTTACAACCATTCCCGGAACACGAACACTCTGGGCGGAACTTGCCTTTGTGGCAAAGCATGAACAGGTGAGGCACCTTACCGATTTGCTCTTGAGGCGGGTACGTATCGGGTTGTTGACGCCCAACGGCGGGAAGAAGTATCTTGGTCGTATAAAGAAACTCTGCGGTCCTGTATTGCCTTGGGATAAAAAACGATGGAAACAAGAAATAAATATGTACTTAGACCAATGGAAACATGCCCATGCACTTCCGGCAAGGCTAATTGACGAGCTCCTTGAGCGAGAACCCCCTTCGATATTAGAGTTTCGGGCATTTTTCAAATTTTACTATCGAAAATTATTTTCAAAAACCACTCGACAGGAATAAACATGACTCGACTGAGCAGTTCGTCCCTGAGCTCACTGCGGGGTTTGTAGGTTATACTGAGACCTTTGAAAAAATGCTCAATTTTGTTCAAGTCCAAGGAAGGCGAATCCGCCACCTAACATTGGCGGAGTAACCACCCCGTACGATCTTCAGGACCTACGGGGCAGGCACGATAATCAGGATATAAAACTCGCGAAGCGATGACATCATTTGTTCAGCCGGGGTCGGCTGGACAAATAAAAGTCTGCGTCAGTCTGTGTGTGTCTGCGGCAAAAAAATAAAATCCTAGGACCCTCTTCTTCAACTAAATTTGAGAAGAATCTTTTTAGTATATTGTCAATCTATGTTAAGTGAGGGAGCCCATGAGATATTTCATCAGTGATCTTCATATAGGCGACAAAAGCCCTTGGGACCGGTTTGGTGAAGAAAAAGCTGTGTTGCTGGTAAAATTGCTCAAACGAATCGATCGGGATATGAACCATCGAGGTGAATTAATACTGCTCGGGGATATCTTCGATTTCACCTTGCTCGCAGGTCATGAAATATTTTCTCAGAAGATCGATTCAGCAAAGATTTTCGCGAAAGTGAGGAAAGCGTATCCTCGGTTGTTTAAAGCTTTTCGGAAATTTATCCGGGCGGGGAACAGCCTGTTCTATGTTTGGGGCAATCACGATTACCCGATGAGGTTTAAAAAGCATGGCTACCAATTCCAGAGGGCTGTGCTGAACAGGTTGAGGGATTCTTTCCGGCAATGGCATATCTGGTTTTCTGATTACTATGTCAGCCCTTCTCACTGCCTGTATGCGGAACACGGGCATAGATATGATATGACGAATATTCACATCGACGGCGATCATATAATTCTCGGGAATCTCATGGTATCAAAATTCATAAGAAAATGGCGGGCTTGGGAGAACGATACACATATTGAAGGCGGCGAGCCGGAGGAATCGGCGCAACCTTTCCGAATTTTGGGCAACATACGTCCATGGCCGAACGTCATTTATTATATTAACCGGTTGATCGATAAGGGTGTGATTCCGGAGCAAGTAAAAAAGGAGTTGGCAAAAGATTTATACGACATTCATATGGAATCGAAGTCACCCTTATCACACATCTTTTACCGGATTCTCGCAACTATGCCGTGGTTCATCCAGGATGGTTTCGTAAGCTCAAAGCTAAAAGATGAGGCGTCGAAAAGTTTGCGGGAGAAGGCGAAGCTGTTGCTGAAGGGTTATGATACGGATCTTTCGGTTGTAAAAGGAAGTGCGACAATCGGGAATATGCAAGACTTGAATTTCGTCCCGAAGATGGTTGTTTTCGGGCACACACATTATATGGAGCATACATATGAGGAGGATAAATATCTTTATGTGAATACAGGTTCATGGCAACGTACCGTATTTGTTGATCAAAAAGGGCGAATTATGAAGATCCAGAACTATTGCCCTTACGTTGAAGTTTCTCCCCCTGAACAGGATGGGCTGCCCAGGGCTGTACACAGGAGAGCGGCGGACGGCGAAGAAATCGACCTGAAAGAGCTTTCAAAAGATTATGAAGAGTTTGGTCTTGTCCTTTAACGACGCTTCAATTGAGCATAAACAAAATGAAGTGATAGTATAGGGAGTCAAACATGAAAGATGAACAACAGTATGATGTAGTTATTATAGGCGGAGGATTATCGGGCCTGACAAGCGGACTGTATTTACAGGAAGCGGGTCTTAAAGTCCTTATAATAGAAAGGGCTCCTCAGGCAGGAGGTCTTACAAGTTCATGGCAGGTTCATGAGCAGGAAGATACGGAAGGGAAAAATTTCGTATTGCAGCATTTAAAAGAAGAAGATGTCATGCTTCAATACCCGATGCACATGATATTTCGAGACAAATATCCCAATCTCATTGATGTTTATAAGCATTTGGGGATTCTTGATACCAACCTGACAGAACCTTTAAAGGAATTTAACATTATTGATACTCGTCTTGTTAAGCATAATTTTAAAATGGAAGAAAGCATTCTTCCTCCCCCTTTCCACGCTATCAAAACAGTGCTGAGGCTCAAAATGGGAATCATTGACCGGCTGTCATTTTTATTTGCAGGTCTTCCTATTTTGTACCTCGGAAATAGCCTCAATCGTGCGGAACCTTCGGACTCATTTTGGGATATGGTCTCCATGGAGGCACTAATGAAAAGATTCTGGGTAACCGAACGCGCCCGTGACTTTGCCGCTTCCTATGTCCCCTCAATTTATAATCTGGATTCTATCGAAGTAAATGCAAGACGGATGGCAGCGATTACCTTCGGCACCATCTTTAATTCTAACCGGGGTTTGTGGTACCATCTTGTCAATGACAACTACATTACCGGGACCGTTGAGCCACACGTCAAACGTTTTATAGCGGCAGGAGGGACAATTAAATTGAATTGTGAGGTTCGCCGGATCATCCACAATGAAAACGAGGTGCAAAAGATTCTTTATCAAGATTTCAACACAGGCTCTTGGATTATATGTCCTTGTTGCGGCTGTAAACAACCTGTATTAGATGAAGGATTTTGCAGGCAATGCGGCCAGCGATGGTCAATGCGAGAGCCTGCCAACCTTACTCAGCCTCAAATTGAACCTCCTGTGGGTGAGCATCTTCAAGAAGTCCATGCAAAATACTATGTAGCCGCAGTTCGTGGGCATCAATTACTTCCCATTACGAGTTTAGATTCTCCTCTTCGAGGTCATCCATATTTTCAAAGACTGGGAAAAGAGAAAGGAGCCTGCCTCTCCATTGCCAGGATATTTTATGACAAAAAAATCACTGATGAAAGATTTATTACCGGAACAAGCAGACGCGCTTTTACTTTTAATGGATGTCAAGATATCGGCAATATTATGCCCCGCTATAGTAAATATCCTGGTAGTGTTGTCGATGTTCTGGCAGATCGGGCGGAATCACTTCAACAGCTTCCCGTGAAAGAATTTTTAAAAAGCGTTATCCGAGATTTGGCCAGAGTGTGGCCCCAAGCTAAAGACGCGCAAGTAAAATTGGCACTGGGAGCGCACATTCATCCTCCTGTCCTGTATCACAAAGAGGTTCCCAGACTTCCAGGTGAACGCAATAGATTGGTAGACACTCCATTACGAAATCTTTTTGCATGTAATTGTTCTTTAGGGATGATCGGTATCGGCATGGAGTCGGCTTATCAAACAGGGAAGATGGCGGCCAACAGGATTTTGGAACAGGAAGCCAGGCCAACCGTTCACGTATATGGATTTCCGGAATACGAGGTAAGTTTCCTGTCTCGAACCGGCTATAAAATCATCCATATTTTTGTCAAAGTGAGAGATTTTTTGGGGAAGATATTAACTTCCATTTAGTGTCCATCCAGAAACAGCATCTTTCAGCCCAATACTGCTATGTAAAAATTTACATAATAATATGGAATTTGATTCCTAATTTTGTGGACTATATTTTCCTTCGATGGAGCTAACTACTTGATATTTGGAACCAAGCTAAATTATCTAATTTTGCATATTTTTTAGCATGGTTTTTGCATATAAATAATAAAGACAATTTAGTGGTTTTTAACAACTTTTAGGAAAGGGGTAAATATGGAAATTCCCAGCTACGAAGATCCTCGCGGGGAAATCAACGAACCCGATGTTCCTCGCAGGGGAGTCAACGAAAGACGCTTTCCACGCGAAGAATATTTTTCGCAAATCAGCTTCCACTCTGATGAACGGCTTTATACCGGTAACATCATAAACATCGGCCTAGGTGGGGCATACGTCCAAAGCCTGGACATTTTTCCGGTGGGCCAGGCGCTAACTGTGGTCATTCCATTTACCCACAAAGCGGAAACCGTTAAGCGCACGGGTAAGGTTGCCTGGAACAATGGTGAAGGCTTTGGTTTTGAATTTAAGCGCCCCAAATGATTTAATAAAGATCCATTCGCCATCAGCCATCAGAAGGTTCAGCAGGTTGACCCGCATCAGCGAACACATTTCCCGCAGTTTCTCTACGAGACCTTTGCAAAAAACCCCCTTTGCCCAATTTCTGTGCCTGCCCCATAAATTTGTCATGAAAAATGCGAGAAAATCTTCATTCTTGAAATATTGTGACAAATGAGCTATTCATATCAAATATCATCTTAACGAACACCTCACAAAAAAATGAAAGGAGCAAGACTATGGTTATCAGAAAAAGAATTGTAATCGTGGCCGTAATTACTGCAGTGTGCTTTCTGGCTGGTTGTGGAGGGGGACCGTCGAAGGTGAGGCCGGTTGTATCGTTGGGAGATCCGATGGAGCAGGTTAAACAATTAGACAAAGACATTGACAACGCTCGCAACAATCAGGTCAATATTTTTGCACCGACCTCCTTTGTCAGGGCCGAAGCCTTCCTTGCTGAGTCCAAAAAAGGGTTGAATCGCGGGGATAAACCCTCTGTCATTTTACAAAATGTCGAAAACGGACAAGCCCAACTCAAGATTGCTGAAGGGATGACCAAACGAGTGAGAGACGTATTGCCCGATCTCGTTAAAGCTCGTGATCTTGCCCGTGCTGCCGGCGGCATCAACTTTGGAGAGTATGCCGCACTGGAAAAACAATTCGTTGAGCTCACGAAAGCGGTCGAAATAAACAATCTGAGTCAAGCTCGCAAAAATCAGCCAAAGGTTGCCGAACGTTTTCGCAGACTTGAGTTGCGGGCAATCAAAGAGCAGAATATTGGTGAGGCTCGCAAGCTGATCACTCAAGCGGAAAAGGAGGGTGCACGGAAAAACGCTCCAAAAACGCTGTTAGAAGCGAAAAAGAAATTTGCGGAAGCCGATGCGTTCATTACCAAACACCGTTACCAGAAAGAGAAAATTCATACCTTGGCCAGCGATGCTCTTTTGCTGTCCGGGCGTGCTCTTCAGGTGACACGAAAGAGCAAAGCGATCCGAACGATGCGGCCGGAGGATATCACGCTCTGGGCGGAAGGAATGCTGTATAAGACGGCAAACAGCC
>PVMS01132788.1_pt1 | contig 11193 bp, 7 predicted proteins | sample 1853461 | NCBI WGS metagenome assembly PVMS01 (sample SAMN08582032, study PRJNA380276) | Marine sediment metagenome, whole genome shotgun sequencing project. | isolation source: ocean sediment barecode stripped | collected 2017
GGGGCCGTGAGTTACGATGCGTCGGTTTGCGTGGGCTGCCGCTACGGTATGATTGCCTGTCCTGTTGAAATTCCGCCCTACGAATACGATAAAGCCCTGGAACCGCGGGTGATGAAATGCACTCTGTGTTATCCGCGAATTGTAAAAGGGCTGCTTCCCGGCTGTGTCCAGGCTTGCCCGACGGAAGCGCTGACCTTCGGCAAACGCACCGATTTGTTGAAGATCGCCCGGGAGCGTATCTCCAAATTTCCGGATCGGTATGTGGATCATATTTACGGCGAAAATGAAATGGGCGGTACCAGCTGGCTGTATCTGTCTGCGGTGCCTTTCAAAGAGGTCGGGATGCGCGAGGACCTGGGTATCACACCGGCACCGAAACTGACCTCAGGTGCGCTGATGGGAGTGCCGATTGTTGCCGGGCTATGGCCGGTGCTGCTCACCGGCATTTATGCCATGTCAAAGCGCAAAGAGAAAATTGCGAATCAGGAAACGGCCCAGGCGGTTACAGCTGCCATTGAGCAGGCTAACGCTGAGGCTAAAGCCAAACATGCCAAGGAAATGGAACAGGTACAGAAATTAAAACAAAAAGAGATCGAAAACGCGGTTAAAAAGGCGCTTGAAGAAGCTGCCAAACCAAAAGAGGAAGACGTTTCCGATACGCAACCTGAAGAAGCTGATAAGAAGCCAAGCGAGGAGGAATCCTGATGTCTGATGAAGCTGCGACGACCCGCAAATCTTTTTTAACCCCGTTTAATTTGGTTGCAGGAATTATTGTCATATTGGGGTTAATTGTCACTGTCTTACGCTTTACAGGAGGTTTGGGCGCAGTCACCAATCTGTCCGATTATAATCCCTGGGGGATATGGATCGGGTTTGACCTTCTGGTAGGTGTGGCCCTGGCAGCCGGGGGATTCGTTACCTCAGCGGCAGTTTACCTTTTCGGTATGAAAAAATACCATTCAGCGGTCCGGCCGGCGATTCTGACGGGGTTTCTGGGGTATACCCTGGTTGTTATTGCCCTGAATTATGATGTTGGCAGACCCTGGCGTCTGCCTTACCCGTTTATTGTGCAGCAGGGAACCACATCGCTGCTGTTTGAAGTGGCGGCCTGTGTTGCGCTTTACCTCGCGGTGCTTTTCATCGAATTTTCACCGGCAGCCATGGAATGGCTGGGCCTGAAGCGGGCGCGTCGTATTGTGGTTAAGTTGACGATTCTTTTAACGATTTTCGGCGTTATTCTATCGACCTTGCACCAATCATCGTTAGGCGCGCTCTTTTTGATCGCACCGGCCAAACTTCATCCGCTATGGTATTCGCCCTATTTACCGGTATATTTCTTTGTATCCAGTATCATTGCCGGCCTTTCGATGGTCATTTTTGAGAGTACCCTGTCACACCACTATTTTGCCGATAAGATGGATGAGGCCCATCTGAAGGGAAAAGATGCCGTTGCGCTGGGATTCGGCAAAGCCGCATCGCTGGCGCTGGCCGGGTATTTTATAACAAAGGTGATCGGTATATCGGAAGGCAATAACTGGCACCTGCTGGGAACCCATTACGGCCTCTGGTTTCTGGTCGAGCTGCTGGGTTTTGTGGCGCTGCCCTGCTTTCTGTATGCCGTCGGGGTGCGTGATAAAAATTTAAAACTGATTAAATGGACGGCTGCCTGGACCGTTCTGGGAATTATTGTTAACCGCTTAAATATTTCTCTGGTGGCTTTTAACTGGCATTTGCCATCCAGTGAACGCTATTATCCGCACTGGATGGAAATCGTCATTTCGGTTTTTCTGGTGACAGTCGGCATTATTGTTTTTCGCTTTATCGTTACCCGTATGCCGATCTTATATTCGCATCCGGATTATGAAGAACATTAAAAATGGAGCGTCCCCGATTGAAAGCCGGGGACTCGAGGAACGGCCTGGCGGCCTTAAGGAGCTCCGCCTGCGGCGGATTAAGGTTGGAGGCAAACGATTAATCCAAACAATTATTTTACCTCAAGCGAAGCGCTCCTCAAGCAAAGCGCTCCTCTAGTCCCGCTCAAAAGCGGGACGATCATCAGACGATGGCTTTGGACTGTATTTACGGAATTGAATAAAATTAAAAAATAACAATGAATCGAGAAATTTATTTTTATAGAGGCTGATATTATGGAAGGTACCATTCACACGTTGCAGGAATATATGCTTCATACGGAAAGCATCACCTACATTTTAATCGTCGGTGCGCTTTTGGGTATCACCTTTTTCTGGCTGTTTCTAAGCCAGCGGGATGATGATGAAGAATAGAATCCATCTCAAAAATGCGTCTAAGGGCCCATGGCTGTGTTGCCCCGCCAAAGCGGGATTTCACATCTATTTTTATGAATATTAAGGAGTTCATCGGCTCGGCTCAAAATGCTCACATACTAACGTGTATGCTCCGCTTTTTCGCCGCCCCGCGCCTTGCCATGAACCCTGATCCACATTTTTGAGATGGATTCTGTTGGAGTTTTTTGTATTAGAATTTAGAATAGTAGGCGGTAATTAGGTCAATAAAGGAGTCACGCATGTATGAGTTTTTAATCGGCCCGATGGTATGGATATCATTTGGAATTTTTATTATCGGTCTGATTGTTCGGGGCGTGCGTTATATCAAAGGCCTTGATTGGAAACTTGACCGGGTCACTTACGGCGAGAATGTCTCCTATGGTGTCAAAGGGGCGCTGCGGTCCATTTTATTCTGGATTTTTCCATACGGAACCCGAAGCTGGCGCAAGAATCCCTGGTTTACGCTATGGGTTTTTACGATGCATTTCGGTTTGCTGTTTACGCCGATTTTTCTGCTGAGCCATAATATCCTGTTGAAGGAAAAATGGGGCATCAGCCTCTGGACCCTGCCCGAAGCCGTGGCAGACGGTTTTACGGTAATCGTTATCGTTTCGGTCGTCTTTTTAGTCCTGCGCCGCATTGCGCTTCCTGAAGTCCGGATAATCACCAACTGGTACGACTATCTGTTGTTGCTGATAGCCGTGTCGCCCTTTATTACCGGGTTTTTGGCCTATCATCGTGCGCCGGATTACTATTTTTGGCTGATGGCACACATTATCAGCGGTCACATCTTTTTAATTGCCATACCGCTCACCAAACTTTCGCATTTTTTACTTTTTTTTATGACCCGGGCCCAGCTCGGCATGGATTACGGTATTAAACGTGGCGGTATGAAGGGCAAGGGTATGGCATGGTAATCAACAGACTTTAAAAAATGGTCATGAAAAAATATTTAAAGGACGTCAAATCACTTTTATAAGATCTGGGCTTGGAATGGTGGAATACTGGGCAAAAAATGGAAATTTTCCTTTAAATAACAACATTCCAATATTCCAATATTCCACTATTCCTGTTATATATGGCCTTGAAGCCAGTCAAATAAATTCATAATTAAGATAAAATAATTGGTGGGGATTTAGAATCATGCCAGAAGGAACACTTTGCAACAAAACACCCGTTACGACCAAAGAGCAACTCCAGGCCCTGTTGGCCGATAAAAGCGGGAAACAATACTATGAAGAAATGAATGAACTGGAGGTGGATCGCAAAGCCCTGTGGGGAACGATTCAGAAAAGCTTGAAATCACGCACCAAAACGTGGCTGGAGATTTGCTCGCACTGTGGCTTATGTGCTGAAAGCTGCTTTTACTATCTTGCCAACAAACGCGATCCCGAGCAGGTTCCTTCCTATAAAATTCAAAAAACCCTGGGTGAGTTAATCCGGCGCAAGGGAGATGCGGACAATGCCTTTATGCAGATGAGCATGGATTGGGCTTATTCCAGGTGTACCTGCTGTACACGCTGCGGTGTCTATTGCCCCTTCGGGATTGATACCGGCATTATGTTCAGTTATCTGCGAGGCCTGCTTTACGGGCAAGGTTTTGTACCCTGGGAAATGAAGATCGGCTCCGGCATGCACCGTATTTTCCGGGCCCAGATGGATATTACCAGCGAAGACTGGGTCGATACGTGTGAGTGGATGGCGGAAGAATACGAGGAGGACTGGCCCGGGTTGGAGATACCGGTGGATAAAAAAGATGCGGATATTATTTACACGGTCAACGCCCGGGAGCCCAAGCATTACCCGGAAGATATTGCCGAAGCCGCCATTTTATTTCATGTGGCCGGTGAAAACTGGATGGTTCCCAGCGAGGGCTGGGAGGAAACCAGTCTGGCTATGTTTGCCGGTGATTGGGAAGCCGCCAAACTACAGGTCGAGTCGGTTTATGATGCCATGGAGCGCTTGAAACCCAAGCGCATGGTGGTCACCGAATGCGGACATGCGTATCGAGCGACCGTTATTGAAGGTCCTTACTGGGCCGGGCTTAAATCCGGCAAAACGCCGATTGAAAGCCTGCACTATGTTGAATGGGTCGCCGAGGCCCTGCGCACCGGCAAGCTGAAAATCGATCCGGCCAAAAAAATCAAAGAACCTGTGACCTACCAGGATTCCTGTAATTACATTCGCAACGGCGGTCTTGCAGATGTGGCCCGAGAAATTATGAGTTACATTGCGGAGGATTTCCGGGAAATGACGCCGAATCGCGAGCATAATTTTTGCTGCGGCGGCGGTGGCGGGTTAAACGGTATCGGTCGTTACCGGGAACAGCGCAACATCGGTATGAAAGTCAAGCGGGATCAAATAGTGGCAACCGGGGCCAAACTGGTGATCGCTCCCTGCCATAACTGCTGGGATGCCATCCGGGATATGGAAGAAATCTATAAAATCGGTATCCGCTGGTCGTTTTTAAAGCCCCTTTTGATCAACATGATCGAGGTTCCGGAACATCTTAAACCGCCCGAGGAACCAGAGGAATGAGAGAATCTAAGCTTTTATGAGAATATCACCCTTGCGGAATTAATAGGGCCTTGAGTATGGAGCCAGAAAGCTGCAGTATTCCCAGCTTGCAAGTCCCGCTTTTTACAGGCGGGATTTGCATATGGGAATTTCGAATCGATTCAGCAGTTAAATTCCAAAAATGTTTATCAGTTACACGGCCACATTCTCTGATCAAGTCGGTTTTGACAGGGCCTAAATATCTTGACACTTTTTATACCTGCTGATATGTAAACCCTCTTAATTAAAAGCTATACACAGCGTCATAATGAATTGCGTATTCACCCTTTGAATCGTTGATTTTAAAACTACCGTATAGGGTCAAACATGCAGAACGCTGTGTATGTATGCGCAATGATTTATGTCGTTCTGTATATCTCAAAATCCCAGATGTTTCACAGGAGCTTTTTTTGATGGTTGATTTTGCCTACCGGGAAATGTTTCCCCTGGAAGATGATCCCACCGAATATCGACTGCTCACACAGGATCATATATCCCCGGCCGTTGTTGATAAGACACAGATTTTACGAGTGGCACCGGAAGGTTTGACGCTCCTGGCCGAACACGCGTTTCGCGATGTATCGCATTTTTTGCGCGCCTCACATCTGCAACAACTGGCCGCAATATTCGATGATCCGGAGAGCTCAGCCAATGATAAAGTCGTTGCACTGGAGCTTTTAAAAAATGCGGTGATTGCCGCCGAAGGCGAGTTTCCCATGTGTCAGGATACCGGCACGGCAATCGTCATCGGTAAAAAGGGGCAAAGCGTCTGGACTGGGTACGCGGATGAAGAAGCACTGTCAAAAGGCATTTTTAACGCTTACACCAAAGGTAACCTGCGCTATTCTCAGAATGCGCCCCTGACCGTATATGAGGAAAAAAATACCGGCTGCAACCTGCCGGCTCAGTTCGAACTGTACGCGGTGCAGGGAGATGAATACCACTTTTTGTTTTTGGCCAAAGGCGGCGGATCCGCCAATAAGACCTATCTTTATCAGGAAACCAAAGCCGTATTGACACCGCAGCGGCTGTTAGATTTTATGAAAGACAAAATGAAATCACTCGGTACTGCTGCCTGCCCGCCTTATCATCTGGCGTTTGTTATCGGAGGGACTTCGGCCGAACTCAATCTGAAAACGGTAAAACTGGCCACCGCCAGCTATCTGGACAGCCTGCCGACCCAAGGCAGCGAAACCGGACATGCTTTTCGGGACCTTGAACTGGAAGCTCAGGTGCTTAAAATATCAGAAGAACTGGGTATCGGTGCTCAGTTCGGCGGGAAATATTTCTGTCTGGATGTCCGGGTGATCCGATTGCCGCGTCACGGCGCATCCTGCCCCATTGGCGTGGGGGTCAGCTGCAGTGCAGATCGCAATATCAAAGCCAAGATCACATCAAAGGGGATTTTTTTAGAACAGCTGGATACAGATCCGGCCCAATATTTGCCGCAAGTCGATGTCGCAGATACCGATGGGGTGCACGTTGATCTAAATCAACCCATGGATCAGATATTGGCGCAATTGAAACAGTTTCCGGTCGCTACACCCTTGCTGCTGACCGGGAAAATTGTGGTCGCCAGAGATATTGCGCATGCTAAAATTAAAGAGCGCCTGGATCGCGGCGATCCGCTGCCGGATTATTTCAAAAACCACATTATATACTATGCCGGACCGGCAAAGACCCCGCCCGGGTATCCGTCGGGCTCATTCGGACCGACAACCGCCGGCCGCATGGACCCTTATGTGCCCATCTTTCAAGCCCAGGGAGGCTCGATGATCATGCTGGCCAAAGGCAACCGATCACGGGCGGTGACCGAATCCTGTAAAAAGTATGGCGGATTCTATCTGGGTTCCATCGGCGGGCCGGCAGCCAGGCTCGGTAAGGAATGCATTACCAGCGTTGAGACCGTTGAATATGAAGAACTGGGCATGGAAGCCGTTTTTATGATAACCGCAAAAGACTTTCCGGCCTTTATCATTGTCGATGACAAAGGCAATGATTTCTTCGCACCATTACTAGAATAACTGTGGCAGAATGCTTTTTCGAAATCTGGAGATTCTAAACAGCAGGAACACTGGAATAATGGAATACTGGAATAATGGGCATAAAAATTGAGTCGATATGATTAAGATGGATATATTCATTCATTTTTACCCATCCTTCCACCATTCCAAATGGCAGATTTATGATTTACGAGTTTAAATAACTAATTAATTTTACTGGAATATCAAGATGTTGAATCAAAGGAGCAAACTATGGCAACCAATGATATGAAAACCATGGATGGGAACACCGCAGCCGCCCATGTGGCCTACGCCATGAGCGATGTGGCCACCCTTTATCCCATCACACCGTCTTCATCCATGGGTGAAATCGCCGATGAATGGGCCGCCGAAGGGCGCAAAAACATTTTCGACCAACCCATGATTGTTCGCCAACTGCAATCCGAAGCCGGGGCAGCCGCTTCGGTGCACGGTTCACTGGCGGCCGGCGCGTTGACCACAACTTTTACCGCCTCCCAGGGACTGCTTTTGATGATCCCCAACATGTATAAAATGTCCGGTGAGCTGCTACCGGCAGTTCTGCATGTTTCCGCGCGGGCCATCGCTGCCCACGCGCTATCCATTTTTGGTGATCATCAGGATGTGATGGCCGTGCGCCAGACCGGTTTTGCCTTGCTGGCATCCGCTTCCGTACAGGAAGTCATGGATCTGGGCTTAACCGCCCATCTGTCCGCTATTGAAGGCAGCATTCCGTTTGCACACTTTTTTGACGGTTTCCGTACCTCACACGAAATCCAAAAAATTGCCGTCATCGAATATGAAGATATGGCCAAGCTGACAAATTTTGAGGCTGTGGCCAAATTTCGCGCTCGCGGCGCCAATCCGGAAAGGCCTGAACTGAGAGGAACCGCGCAAAATCCGGATATTTATTTCCAGGGCCGAGAAGCGATCAATTCCTATTATCTCAAGGTGCCCGGCATCGTCAGCGATTACATGAAAAAAGTCAGCGATCTGACTGGCCGGCAATACAGCCTTTTTGATTATGTAGGCGATCCAGAGGCGGACCGCATCATTATCTCCATGGGGTCGTCGTGCGAAACCATCGAGGAAGTCATCAATTATCAGTTAACCCAGGGTGAAAAAGTGGGCCTGGTTAAAGTGCGCCTGTTTCGCCCGTTTTCAGCCGAACATCTTTTTGCTGCTATTCCCGATAGCGCCAAAACCATAACGGTGCTGGATCGTACCAAAGAACCGGGTGCGCTGGGGGAACCGCTGTATCAGGACGTTTGCACCGCTTTTATGGAACGCGGCCAAACACCAACAATTTTAGGCGGCCGCTATGGTTTAGGATCAAAGGAGTTTAACCCGGCCATGGTTCTGGCCGTTTATGAAAACATGAAGGGCGGTAGTCCCAAAAACCACTTCACCGTGGGGATTGTCGATGATATAACAGGCACCTCGCTGGATGTGGGAGAGTCGCTGGATGTGACTCCGGAAGGCACGGTCCAATCTAAATTCTGGGGCCTCGGCGCCGATGGAACCGTGGGCGCCAACAAGAGCGCTATAAAAATCATCGGTGATAACACCGATATGTTCGCTCAGGCCTATTTTTCATATGACTCCAAAAAATCAGGCGGGGTGACCATTTCCCATCTGCGGTTCGGCAACAACCCGATTCAATCCACCTACCTGATTGACACCGCCGACTATATCGCCTGCCACAAATCCAATTATGTGGATATTTACGATGTGCTCGAAGGTATCAAAGACGGCGGAACATTTGTCCTCAATTCGCACTGGTCGCCCGAGGAGATGGAAGAAAAGCTTCCGGCTGACATGCGCAGCACCATCGCTCAAAAAAAGCTCAAATTTTACAATATCAATGCTGAAAAAATTGCCAGTGAAGTGGGGCTGGGCGGTCGCATCAACATGATCATGCAGACGGCCTTTTTTAAGCTGGCCAACGTGATTCCGGTTGATGACGCCATCGCTTATCTGAAAGACCAAATCAAAAAGCTGTTCGCTAAAAAGAGCCAGAAGATTGTGGATATGAACTTTGCCGCGGTGGACCAGGCGCTGGACAATCTGGTGGAAATCGAATATCCGGAATCCTGGGCGGAAGCCACCGGAAAATCCGCGACTGAAAAGGACGAGCCGGATTTTGTTAAAAATGTAATGCGCCCCATTTTGGCCCAGCAGGGTGATAAGCTTCCGGTCAGTGCTTTTCAACCGGACGGCATTTTTCCGGTGGACACCTCCAAGTACGAGAAGCGGGGAGTGGCCATCAATGTGCCGGAATGGATTATGGAAAACTGTATCCAGTGTAACCAGTGCGCCATGGTCTGCCCGCATGCCAGCATTCGCCCGGTGCTGCTGACCGAAGAGGAGCTGGGCAAAGCGCCCGACGGTTTTGAGGCCAAAAAGGCGGTCGGCAAAGATCTTAAAGGTTACTATTTCCGAATTCAGGTGGATACCCTTGATTGTATGGGTTGCGGTAACTGTGCGGACATCTGTCCGTCAAAGAAAAAAGCGCTGGTCATGAAACCCCTGGAGACCCAGACACCGCTGCAGGTGCCGTTTCACGAATTTAGTGTGGAGCTGCCGGTGCGCGACGATGTGGTCAGCCGAACGACGGTTAAGGGCAGCCAGTTTTGCCAGCCACTGCTGGAATTCTCGGGGGCATGCGCCGGTTGCGGTGAGACGCCTTATGCCAAACTGTTGACCCAGTTATTCGGCGAGCGCATGCTCATCGGCAATGCCACCGGCTGCAGTTCGATCTGGGGCGGGTCGGCTCCGGCGATTCCTTACTGCGTCAACAAAGACGGCTTTGGCCCCACCTGGGGCAATTCACTGTTTGAAGATCCGGCCGAGTTTACCTACGGGTTGTTTTTGGGTGCCCTGCAGCAGCGTTATAAGGTGGCGGATTTGATGCGGGAATCGCTAAATACGGATATTTCCAAGGAAATCAAAGATGCCATGCAGGGCTGGCTGGAGAGCTTCAAAGATCCTGAGGGTTCCAGGAAATACGGCGACCATCTCAAAGCGCTGCTAAGCCAAAAAGACGGCAATAAGCTTCTGACAGAGATCGCGAGCTATTCCAAACTGTTTACCAAAAAATCATACTGGGTGTTTGTCGGCGACGGGGCTGCCTATGATATCGGCTTCGGCGGTATTGATCATGTGTTGGCGACCGGAGACGACGTCAATATTCTGGTCATGGATACCGAAGTGTACTCCAACACCGGTGGACAATCTTCAAAGGCCACACCCACCGGAGCGGTTGCCAAGTTTGCGGCCTCCGGCAAAAAGACGCCCAAAAAGGACATGGGCAAGATGATGATGTCCTACGGTTACGTGTACGTGGCCAGCGTGGCCATGGGCGCCAACAAACAGCAGATGATGAAGGCCTTTCTGGAAGCTGAAAGCTATGACGGGCCCTCAATAATTCTGGCCTATTCACCGTGCATCAGCCAGGGCATCCTGGCCGGGATGGGCAAAAGCCAGGAAGAAGAAAAATTGGCTGTTCAGTCCGGCTACTGGCCGCTGTATCGCTACAACCCGCTCCTCAAAGCACAAGGGGAAAATCCGTTTATCCTGGATTCCAAAAAACCGGACGGCAGCCTGCGCAAGTTTATAGAAGGCGAAATTCGGTTTGCATCCTTGAAGCGGACTTTTCCGGAAGAGGCCGAGAAACTGCATGCCGAGCTGGAAGAACAATTCAATACCCGCTATGAGGATCTGGCGCTGATGGCCGATCCAACCAGCGTGTGCAAAGAACCGGAATCTGAAGAACCGGCAACCGCTAAATAATAGCTCTCGGAATGGCGTGGTAAAAGCTAAAGGTGCCTAACAATATATGCCGTTAAGTCTAAAAGGCCGTTTGATTGCTCAAATGGCCTTTGTTTCTATTTTAATGTAGCAGATTTGCTAGGGAGGAATTGTGAAATTCCTCTTGCCCGTTTAGACCTGTATTAAGGAATTCAGGTCTTTCATCACGATAGGGTTGTTTATGATTTGCCTCGACAGTATTCTTCGCAGTACTCCGGGCCGGTTTTGCAGTCCCAGGTGCCATCTTCTTTCTGCCGGCAATTTTCTGCGAAAAAATAGCATCCTTCAAGGCAAATGCTTTCTTTTTCTGACATTTTTTCACTCATGAGTATATCCTTCTTTTGGTTTACAAATACCCCCAGGGGTAACATTCTAAACTTAACCATTGTATGGATATATGCAATGTGATCATCTCAAAAGAATTTGACTATTACCGGGAAAGTTCATACCTGAATCTTGCATGAAAATTAATGAGAATATGAAAACCTCCGGCTCGCGCA
>PVMS01141822.1_pt1 | contig 11190 bp, 10 predicted proteins | sample 1853461 | NCBI WGS metagenome assembly PVMS01 (sample SAMN08582032, study PRJNA380276) | Marine sediment metagenome, whole genome shotgun sequencing project. | isolation source: ocean sediment barecode stripped | collected 2017
GGAAAACCACTGGTTTCACGTCACCCTCATGGAAGGGCGTAAGCGCGAAGTACGCCGCCTGTGGGAATCGCAGGGGCTTACCGTCAGCCGCCTGAAGCGTGCAGGGCCATCGTCCAGTTCCACGCCCTGGCGCAGGTTTTCCAGCTGCCCTGCTGCGACTTCACCACGAATCCGGCAAGCGTACTCCCGGTCTACATTGGAGGAGGGGTGCATCATCGCATGGGCAAGCTCTCCGTCAGTGGTCAGCAATAGCAGGCCTGTTGTATTGATATCCAGGCGCCCAACCGCCACCCAGCGGGCATTTCTGACGGTCGGAAGACGATCGAAAACAGTTGGTCGGCCGTTCGGATCCGAACGTGATGTGACTTCGCCCAGGGGCTTGTTGTAAATCAGGCCGCGGTGCTGCACGGCTTTGCTTACTACACGCCAATGCGTATGTTCAAAAACGATGCTGTCGCCGGCCGAAACCGTTTGCCCCAGGCCGGCCGATTTGCCATTGAACTGCACCTCTCCACTGCCGATTCGTTTTTCCAGTGCACGGCGTGAACCCAGACCGGCCGAGGCCATGACTTTTTGCAGGCGCTCGGGCGGCGCTGTTTCGCTCTCTAATTTCTCTTTTCTTCTCATACCTGTCCAAATGCCTGTAGGAGCGAGCCTTGCTCGCGAAAGGATTCTGGAACCAGTAATTGACCGATTCCGGCCAATTCTGTTCGCGAGCAAGGCTCGCTCCTACAATTCTGCTTGAGGTGTCTCTTCCCTGGCCAGCTCCGGCTCAGCCACCGACTCCGGTTCAGCCACCGGCTCTGGCTCAACCACCGGCTCGAGGTCCAGTTCCGGCTCGAGGCTGTCCATGTCCCTGATTTCGGCCAGTGATGGCAGGTCATCCAGGCTTTTGATATTGAAATAATCAAGGAAGATTTTGGTCGTGCTGAACAAGGCGGGCTTGCCGGGTACGTCACGATGCCCGACCACCCGGATCCATTCGCGTTCCTGCAGGGTGCGGATGATGTTGGAACGGACCGAAACGCCGCGTACTTCCTCGATGTCGCCACGGGTGATCGGCTGGCGGTAAGCGATCAGCGCCAGTGTTTCCAGCAAGGCTCTGGAATAGCGTTGCGGGCGCTCCTCCCACAGGCGTGATACCCAAGGATGCACTTCCTGCCGCACCTGCAGCCGGAAGCCACTGGCCACTTCATTCAATTCCAGGCCGCGCTCGGCGTAATCGCTGGCCAGGTCCGTCAGCGCTTTGCCGATTTCGCCGGCCGTCGGGCGTTCATCATCGGTGAACACCGAAGCCATCATCGCCACGGTCAGTGGCTCGCCGGACGCCAGCAACAAGGCTTCCAGAATGTTTTTCAGGGATGCGTGTGGTGTGTCACCGATCGTGGACATGAATCTTTACTCCGGGTGCTGCCCTGATTACTCGAATACTTCGCCGGTCATTTCCGGGCTCTTGACGTATATCTTTCCCATGGGCTCATTCTGAACGATATCGACCAGGCGTTCCCGGGTCAGTTCCATCAAGGCCAGAAAGGTGACGACAACTCCCGCCCGGCCTTCCTCCACGGTAAAGAACTGTGGAAACTCCATGTACGGGTTTGCGCGCAGCAGATCGATGATTCGTGTCATGCGCTCCCTGACCGAAAGCTGCTCCATCTGCACACGATGGTGACTGAACAGGTCAGCGCGGCTCAGAACATCGCGCAGTGCGACGAGCATGTCGTGCAAGTCCACTTCTGGCGGTACCCGCATGACCTGCTTTTCCTCGAGAAAAGCTTCAACCACCACAAATTCCCGGCCTTCCCGGGGTAAATCATTGAGGTCTTCGGCGGCCTGCTTGAAGCGTTCGTATTCCTGCAGCCGGCGGACCAGCTCAGCCCGAGGATCTTCCTCATCCTCATCTTCGCTGGCCGGCCTGGGCAGCAGCATCCGTGACTTGATCTCGGCCAGGATGGAGGCCATGACCAGGTATTCCGCAGCCAGTTCAAACTGGAGTTCGTCCAACATGCCGATGTACGTCATGTACTGCCGGGTTATTTCCGCGATTGGAATATCCAGAATGTCCAGATTCTGCCTGCGGATCAGGTACAGCAGCAGATCCAGCGGACCCTCGAAGGCCTCGAGGAAAACCTCCAGCGCATCCGGCGGGATATACAGATCCTTGGGTAATTGCGTATAGGGCTGTCCCTGCACGACAGCAAAAGGCATTTCCGCCTGCTGAGCCTTGCCGGTTTCCGCCTCGTCGGCTTGATCGTTGATTGCTTCCATTTGAACTCGAATAGTGAAGACTAAAAGTCTATCACGCCTTGACCCAAGCGCAGGACCCGCGGCTGATCTTCGGTCAGGTCCAGCAACGTGGTCGGCTCCAGCTTACAGTAGCCGGCGTCGACGAACAGGTCGATCTGGCCGTAAACGGCGTCATACAGGTCTTCGGTGTCCATGATTTCGTCCTCCATCCCGGGCAATATCAGGGACGAACTGAATATGGGTTCATCGATGGATTCGAGAATCGCCTGGACGATGGAATGGTCCGGAATCCGGATACCGATGGTTTTCGGTTGTTTGCCCTGAGCGCTGCGGGGCACATTGTTGCTGGCCGGGAGGATAAAGGTGTAGGGTCCCGGCGTTAGCTGGCGGATCAGGCGGTGGGCCCAGTTATTGAGCCGGGCGTATTGGCTCACATCGGCCAGCGTCCTGCAACAGTAAGTGAAATGATCGCTTCTGCTCAGCTGGCGCAGTCGAATGACGCGGTCACGGGCCTTTCGATTATCCGCCCGCCAACCCAGGGCATAGCCCGAGTCCGTGGGATAAGCGATGAGGCCGCCACGCACCAGCACTGCCACAATATTGTTGATCAGCCTGGGTTTGGGGCCCTGGACTCTCAACTCGATTCTTTCACTCATTGCCGTTGTACATTAGTCTCCGATTGCGCGACATTCTAAAGCAGTCTATCGCCAGGTAAAACAAAGATTTTCAGCGCCCCGCATCGACGGCCGTCCCGATTGCCGCACGATCGTCCTGGCGGCCATGATAAGCTTCCTGCCTTAAACAAATCAGCAGGCACATAATGTGGTATGTCATCTATTCGAAAGATCGTGAAGACAGCCTCCAGGCTCGTGTCAGCGTCAGGGATAAGCACCTGGCCCGGCTCACGGCATTGCTGGACCAGGGCCGGCTATTGCTGGCCGGGCCGCGGCCGGCACTTGACAGCAGCGACCCGGGCCCTGCCGGCTATCTCGGCTCCCTGGTTGTCGCCCGCTTCGATTCTCTGGAACAAGCACAGTCCTGGGCCGATGCCGATCCCTACATCGAATCCGGCGCTTATGAATCAGTGGAAGTCAGCCCCTTTATCCGGGTGATGCCAAAATGAACAGTGAACAACGCCTCGCAGAAATCCGCTCTCGCCTGCAAACCGCCCTGTCGCCCGAGTCCCTGCAGGTGGAAGACGAAGGCCACCTGCACATCGGCCACGAGGGCGCCAAAGACGGCCGCGGCCACTTCCGCGTACTGGTCGTCTCAAACCAATTCCAGGGCAAGAACCCCATCGCCCGCCACCGCCTCATCTACCAGGCCATGGGCCAGCTCATGCAAACCGACATCCACGCCCTGGCCATCGACGCCTACACCCCGGACGAATTCTGAGTCGCAGTCAGCTGATTGGGGCAAAACAATTCAGCCGAAAACTGCGCACATCAGGTTATTTAAAAAGAGCAAAATGTCCGCAGATTTCACAGATTACGCAGATTAAAAAACAAAAGAGTAATTTGATATTGGGAATGCGCCAGCTGATATTCTGAGTGTATCGAACAGCTTGGAAGGATTAGAAACCCACAATTTTTTGCATTGAATTTCAGCCCGCGACGTACCAGCAATAGATTATTTTCATTCTAATCTGCGAAATCTGCGAAATCTGCGGACAAATAATCAAGCCTTAACCATCAGCTACCCAGTCCGGGTCCCGGTGTTCGGCGGTGACGGTGGTGTAAATTCCGCCGCGGACGTTGAATTCGGCGGTGAGGCGCATGTAGCGGGGCTTGAGTGCGGCGACCAGATCGTCGAGAATCCGGTTGCTGAGATCTTCGTGAAAACCGCCCTCGTTGCGATAGCTCCAGAGATAAATTTTCCATGATTTGAGTTCAACACAAAGCCGGTCCGGAATATACTCCAGCTTCAGCGTTGCGAAGTCGGGTTGACCGGTCTTCGGACACAGACATGTGAACTCTGGAGACTCGATGTGGATGGTATAATCCCGCGATGGTTTGGGATTGGGAAAGACTTCCAGTTCCTTGCTTGGAATGGTGCTCATTGCGACTCCGGAATCAGCCTGTTGAATTATTATAAAAATCACACAACTAACAAAGCAGTTTAGCTACTTCATGAACAAAACTTCAATGCCGTCGTGCGCGGCAAATCATCCCGGCTTGCGGGTCCGGCGCCAGATGCAGGCTCATCAGGAATGAGACTGACCTCCATCAAGATGTCGGGATTCAAGTCTTTTGTCGACCCCACGACCTTCCACGCGCCGACCAATCTGACCGGGGTCGTCGGCCCTAACGGTTGCGGCAAGTCGAATATCATCGATGCCGTGCGTTGGGTGATGGGTGAGGGCTCAGCGAAAGTGTTGCGCGGCGAATCGATGGCCGATGTGATCTTCTCGGGTTCTTCCGGCCGCAAACCGGTAGGCACGGCCACGGTTGAGTTGTTGTTCGATAACTCGGATGGTCGGGTGGGCGGGCAGTTTGCGGGCTACAACGAGATCTCACTCAAGCGGCAGGTTTCGCGTGACGGCATCTCGGTTTACTTCCTCAACAGCAGCCGTTGCCGGCGCAAGGACGTGCGCGACCTGTTACTGGGTACCGGCCTGGGTTCGCGCAGTTACTCCATCATCGAACAGGGCATGATCTCCGAAGTGGTGGACGCAAAGCCCGAGGAGATCCGCGGTCACCTGGAAGAAGCCGCCGGCATCTCGAAATACAAGGAACGGCGGCGCGAGACCGAGCGCCGAATTCACCACACGCGGGACAACCTGGCGCGGCTGTCTGATTTGCGCGAGGAAGTCGGCAAGCACCTGGCCCGGCTCAAGCGCCAGGCCAATGCAGCCAACCGCTACCGCAAGCTGAAGCAGCAGCGGCGCGAGCTGGAATCCAGGCTGATGACCCTGCGCTGGCAGAAACTGAAAGAAAAGATCGAAGCGGGCAAGCAGGACCTGGCCCGGCGCGAAACCGGGTTGCAGGAAAGCATTGCTACCCAGCGCTCTGCCGAGGCGGCGCTGGAAAAACTGCATCAGGAACAGGGCCAGGCCAGTGAGGCCATGAGCGAAGTGCAGGGTGAGTTGTACGGTGTGGGCAGTGAAATCGCCCGCCTCGAGCAATCTATCGAGCATGCCCGGGTACTGCGGAAAAGACAGAAGCAGGAATTCGAGGAAACCGAAGCCGCCCTGCAGGATCTGGAAAAACACATGGCTCTGGACAAGGCCCAGGTGGAGGAATTGACCCGTGGCCTGGCTGAAGTCGAGCCGGCGCTGGCTGAGGCGATCACGGCTGAGAATGATGCCGAGGAACTCATGGCTCAAGCCGAGCTTGCGGTCCAGTCATGGCAAAAGGAGTTCGAGGAACACCATCTTCAGAGTACCGAACACAATCGTGCAGCAGACCGCTCGCGGGCCGAAATCGAGGTGTTGGATCAGGCGCTGCTGCAAGCGGGTCGGCGCCTTGAAGCGCTGGGCAGGGAAACCGAGTCCATGGATGCGACGGGAACGCAGCAGGCTCTGGAGGATTTATCCGCTCAATCAAAAAAGCTGGCCGGCCAGGAGCAGAAAAAGCAGGCTGCGCTGGAAAAATCGCAATCCGGCCTGGCCGCAGCACAGCCGGCTTTCCGGGAAAGCGAAGAAAAGACGCGCGAGATGCAGAGAAGGCTGCATACCTGCGAAGGGCGCCTGGAATCACTGCAGGCTCTGCAACAGGCTGCCCTGGAAGATAAAACCGGCGATGAGTGGCTGCAACGGCAAGGGCTGGCAAAAGCGCCCCGGCTGGCCAAGTCCATTAAAGTGGAAGAAGGCTGGGAGGCGGCCGTGGAGGCTGTACTGGGGCACTGGCTGCAGTCTGTGGTGACTGAACCCGGCGCTCGTCATGTCGAAGCGCTGGATGAGCTGAGCGGCGTGTCTCTCGATTTGCTGGAAGATCAGCGGGGCGGGATCAAGCCGCTCAAAGGCAGCCTTGCCACCGTGGTCAAAGCGCCGGATGCGGTCATTTCCTGGCTCAACGGAGTGCGCATGGCAGACTCGCTGGAGCAGGCCTGGTCGGCCCGCGACAAACTGGGTGAAGCGGACTCGCTCATCACCCGCTGCGGTGAATGGATAGGAAATGGCTGGGTCAGGGTGGCCGGGGGCCAGACTGAACAGGACAGCATGCTGGCGCGCGAGAAAGTCATCAAGCGATTGCGAAAAGAGATGTCTGAACTGTCGGTCAAAGCAGAAAAGAGCCTGGCCAAAACGAACCAGCTACGAGACAAAGTGGAGCAGTACGAAGCCCGGATTGGTGAAGTTCAGGCCGAGTACAATGCCCTGCACCGCAAACGTAACGAAGTGGATGGGCAGCTGGAGAGCCGTCAGTCCAGCATGGCCCTGATGGATGACCGGCAGCAGAACATCAGCAGTGAAATAGGCCAGTTGAAGCCGCAGATCAAGCAAGACGAGGCCGTGGTTCGCAAGTCGCGCGCGAAACTGGAAAAACAGCTCAGCGATATGGCAGGTCTGAAAGCCGAGCGTGATGGCCTGGACGCCCACAGAAGCAAGCTGATGGCGGACCGGGATGCAGCCCGTGGTCAACTGGGCCAGGCGCGTGACCAGCGGCACAATCTGGCGCTCAGGGCGGAAGCCCGCCGCGCCAGCCTGGACTCACTGCGCCAGTCGCTGCAACGCATGGACACCCAGCTCAGTCACCTGCAGCAACGCTACCTGAATCTCAGTGAGCAGATCGCCCGCGCCGATCAGCCCGAAAACCTGCACCAGGCCGAAATGGATGGATTGCTGCAACAGCGGGTAGAAACTGAAGTCCGTCTGGGCCAGGCCAGGCAGAAAGTCCAGCAACTCGAAGACAGCTACCGCGAAAAAGACGGCCAGCGGCAGAAGGCGATTCAGCAGTCCGACGAGATCCGCCAGGACCTGGAACGGGCGCGTCTGCAACAACAGGAAATCGAACTCAACGCACGCAGTATCCAGCAGCAGGTGGAACAGCTGGGCTCTGATGTCGAGGAACTGGTGGAATCAATACCGGAAAAAGCTGAACCGGATGCCTGGGAGCTTGAACTGGAGAATCTGCAGCTGCGGATTACGCGGCTCGAGCCGGTCAATCTGGCCGCCATCCAGGAATTCGAAGAGGAACAGAAGCGCAAGGAGTACCTGGACTCCCAGAATGACGATCTGTGCGATGCTCTGAGCATGCTGGAAAACGCCATTGCCAAGATCGATCGCAAGACGCGCACGCGTTTCAAGGAAACCTTCGAGCGCGTCAACAAGGGCGTACAGAAGTTGTTTCCCCGCCTGTTTGGCGGCGGCCACGCCTACCTGGAACTGACCGGCGAAGATTTGCTGACCACCGGCGTCAGCATCATGGCCCAGCCTCCCGGCAAACGGATCAGCAACCTGCACCTGTTGTCAGGTGGTGAGAAGGCACTGACGGCGGTGGCATTCGTGTTCGCCATTTTCCGTTTGAATCCGGCCCCGTTTTGCCTGCTTGACGAGGTAGACGCACCACTGGATGATTCCAATGTGGCGCGTTTTTGCAGCTTGGTAAAAGAAATGTCGGAAACGGTTCAGTTTGTTTTCGTCACGCACAACAAGATTACAATGGAAATGGCGAACCAGATGAGCGGCGTCACCATGCGTGAGCCCGGCGTGTCCCGGCTGGTGCAGGTCGATGTTGCCGAAGCGGCGAAACTGGCCGGTAGTTAGATTAAGTGCATCTTGGTGATTTTATGAACAGGCAAAAGAGGTAAGCCTTGGAAACTGCAACACTTCGCTGGGTGATTATCGTCATCGGGGTCCTGGTCCTGGCCTCGATATTTCTGTTTGGCAACCCGGAAAAAAAGCGCAAACCCCGTGCCTCCCGCAAGCGGGAAAATCAGCCATCGGAGCGCCGTGAGCCCACCCTGGAAGGCGCGGCTGAAGAGGAAATTACCCAGTTTGCAGGCCATTCGGAGTCGGGCCAGGGCGAGCTCGAGATAGGCGGCCCTGAAACGCCGGTCAGGACAGAACCGACCCTGGGGCCTCAAATGGGGTCCGGTCAGGCCGCAAAGCCAGCCACAGCGTCTCCTGAGAAGATCAAATCACTGTTCCTGCTGGCCCGCGACAATCACCTGATCAACGGTGCCGAGTTGCTGCAGGCGGCACTCAAGACCGGCATGGAATTCGGTGACATGAATATATTTCACCGCATAGCAGAAGGAGCGGAAAAGCCGGTATTCAGCCTGGTCAACGCCGCCAAACCCGGCCATTTCGACCGGGATGCCTGGAACAGGTTTGAAACCACCGGTGTTGCCCTGTTTCTGACCCTGCCGGGGCCGGTCTACGCTCTGGATGCCTGGGATTCGATGTATGCCACGGCGCAACGGATGAGTGAACTGCTGAATACCACGCTGATGGACGAAGAGCACAGCCCCTTCACACGACAAAAAGAAGCACAGATCCGGGAGGAAATGCGCGATTACGACAGGAGCAGGTCCTGAACCAGCTAGCAGCCGAAGCATGAACCGGGCACAGGCAAGTCGCCGAATCGACCAACTGCGGGCTGAAATCGAGCAGCACGATTACCGCTATTACGTTCTTGACGCACCCTCGGTGCCGGATTCCGAATTCGACCGCCTGGTGCAGGAGCTGGTCTCGCTGGAAACGGATTACCCCGCCCTGGTGACGCCTGAATCACCCACCCAGCGGGTCGGTGGTCAGTCGTCGGAAGGTTTCGAGGAAGTTCGCCACCGCACGCCCATGTTGTCGCTGGCGAACGCATTTTCAGACGAGGAAATCCACCAGTTCCACGAACGGGTGATCAAAGGCCTGGAAATCAGCCACGTCACCTACGTGGCCGAACCCAAGCTGGACGGCGTGGCCATTTCCCTGCGTTACGAGTCCGGCGTCCTGCAGCAGGCCGCCACCCGCGGAGACGGTGCGACCGGCGAGGACGTGACGTCCAATGTACGTACCATCAGCGCCATTCCCCTGCAGCTGCGGGCCGCGGAAAAGTCGGGCGCATGGCCGGCCAGTCTGGAGGTGCGTGGTGAGATCTACATGCCACTGGCCGGATTCCGGGCATACAACGCGCAGGCCGTCGCACAAGGGCTCAAGGAGTTGGTGAACCCGCGTAATGCCGCTGCCGGCAGCCTGCGGCAACTGGACCCGCGACTGACCGCCCAAAGACCACTGGCCTTCTACGCCTATGCGGCCGTCGCCGCCACCGGTATACCCGAAAGTCATTACCAGTCCATGCAGTACCTGAAAGACTGGGGCTTCCCGGTTAGTCCGGAAATTCGTCGGGTGCAGGATGCGCAGGGCTGTGTGGCCTATTACCACGCCATGGCGGAAAAACGCGCCGGCCTGGCGTACGACATTGACGGCGTCGTGTACAAGGTCGATCTGAAGGAGCAACAGGAAGCGCTGGGCTTCGTCAGCCGTGCGCCGCGCTGGGCGATTGCGCAGAAGTTCCCGGCCCAGGAGGAAATCACGCGCCTGCTGGATATCGACATCCAGGTGGGACGCACCGGCGCATTGACCCCGGTGGCCAGGCTGGAACCGGTTTTCGTGGGTGGCGTGACCGTGACCAATGCGACTCTGCATAACCTGGACGAAATTCGTCGCAAAGACGTACGGGCAGGCGACTGGGTGGTGGTACGGCGGGCCGGGGACGTGATTCCCGAAGTCGCGCGAGTGGTGATTGAGCGCAGGCAGGGTGATCCCGCCGGGTTCGAGATGCCCGAAACGTGCCCGGAGTGCGGCTCAGCGGTCGAGCGCGTGGAAGGTGAAGCCGTGTTCCGTTGCAGCGGGGGATTGATCTGCCCGGCGCAAAGGAAGCAGAGCATCATGCATTATGCATCGCGGCGTGCACTGGATATTGAAGGCATGGGGGAAAAACTGGTGGACCAGCTGGTGGAATCGGGCCTGGTTCATTCCATCGCGGATTTATACGGTCTTGGCCGCGACCCATTAACCGCGCTGGAGCGTATGGGTGAGAAATCAGCCGATAATCTGCTGGCCGAACTGGAGCGCAGCAAAACACCGGATCTGGACCGTCTGCTGTATGCCCTGGGCATCAGGGAAGTCGGTGAAGTCACTGCCCGCTCCCTGGCGCAATATTTTGGATCACTGGAGAAGATCGCCGGCGCCAGCGAGGAAGATTTGACTGAGGTCGCCGATGTCGGGCCGATCGTAGCCGGTCACGTCCGCGCTTTTTTCGGGGAGGCCCATAACCGTGAAATCATCGCAGCGTTGGAACGGGCCGGCCTGCGCTGGAAGCCGGTGGAAGTCAACGAGGCTGAGCAGCCCCTGGCAGGCCAGACCTGGGTGCTGACGGGCGCCCGGGGAATGCCCAGGGCCAGGGCGAAAAACCTGGTGGTATCACTGGGCGCAAAAGTGTCCGGCAGCGTTTCATCAAAAACCAGCGTGGTGCTGGCCGGAGAAGCTGCCGGTTCCAAGCTGCGAAAGGCAGATTCGCTGGGCATCGAAGTCATAGACGAAGACCGCTTCCGCCAAATCATGCTGGAACACGGCATAAAATTGTAGGAGCGAGCCTTGCTCGCGATGTGCGGCATGACCGAACGAGGCATCGGGTACCTATGTGCAGGACACGCTCAAGACGTCCATGTGCGCTAATCGGCTGTTCCCGACAGCCGATTGTCCTGAACACAGGTACCCGATACCTCTTGCAGGCTGATTCATGAATCGCGAGCAAGACTCGCTCCTACAGTTCCTCCGGTAACTGCAATTTGTACAACGGCGTGGGCAACCGCTCCGTGCTCACGAACACAGAACGTCCATCCCGGCTGAACGTAACCGCCTCATCATGCAACCCCGGCGGCCCAATAATCTCGAGCGGCTCTTTCTGAAATGCCTCGACCCAGGTCTCCTCATCTTCCCTGGAATACAGATACAGGCTGCGATAGGTGATCACCGCTGCGCGTTTGCCGTCCGGTGAAATATCA
>PVMS01015618.1_pt1 | contig 11189 bp, 11 predicted proteins | sample 1853461 | NCBI WGS metagenome assembly PVMS01 (sample SAMN08582032, study PRJNA380276) | Marine sediment metagenome, whole genome shotgun sequencing project. | isolation source: ocean sediment barecode stripped | collected 2017
TATCGGATGTTCAATCCCGGCCTCGCGACCGAGCTTCTCAACAAAACCGACCATTCGAGCGACACCACCATAGACGTCATCGTCCATTCCAAAATGGAGCGCCAGGTAGAACATCAGTTCCGAATCGGTAGTGCCGCTGATTCTCGGAAATAGTTCAACATCCAATTCCAGTGCCAATTGGCGCCTGAGCTGCCTGGCGCCACGAATAACGCCGTTGTGTGCGAACAGCCAGTTCTTATACCGGAAAGGATGACAGTTGGATCGCTGAATCGCTGTTCCCGTTGCGGCTCTTACGTGAGCAAGAAACATGTGAGACTGAGTGTGCGTACAAAGGTCCCTCAGGTTCGAGTCGTTCCATGCGGGTTGGGTGTGCTTATACAAACCCGGAGACTCTAGCTGATCGTACCAGCCGATTCCGAATCCGTCTCCATTGGTCGTCTGTACACTGGACCGGGCCGCAAGACTTTGATCGATAATCGAGTACTGCGTATCAATTATGAGTTCGCTCAGGGCGATTGGCCCACCCGAGTACGCTAACCATCGGCACATGGCTTAATCCTCTTTTCGTCGTTCGTGCATTCGGAAATCAACACTACCTCAAACCATACACCAGGGAGGGATGCTTCCTGAGTAACAACAACTCCAGTTGTCATTCCAGTCGCGGTTCTATAGCGCCAGGCTTGCCCTTAGCCCCAGCACCCAAACCCGGTCCTCGGTGGGGTTGAGCGCCGGATTGAACACGATCTGGACGTCTGGCAACAGGGAGAAATTTTTCGTTAGCTGGAACCTGTATGACAGCTCAGTGACGTACTCGTCACGAAGCCCAGGTCCATAAGTATCTTCGGACGGCCTGGCCCATCCCAGTCCAACGGTCAGCGCCCGGCCAGCCCGCGGAGAAAATTCAACACCAACGCTGGCCGCTCTCTCAGCCGGTACGCCGGCGCCTCCGTTCGATCGGCCCACACGGAAAAAGGATAAGACTTTTTCTCCCGTTTGATAGCTGGCGGTCACCACCCAGCCTTTGCCGGACGAAACACCTGCCTCAGCCCGCTCATCTTTGGACCAGTACAGGAACTGGATCCTATCGGTCGGTCTTCGCGCAAATGAGGGCGCCCAGCCGATTTCAAGCCCCTTCAGCCATTCATGCTGCCTGAAAGTATCCAGATCGAAACTGCCGCTGACGGCGTTTCCATCGTATGTATGGCCACCCAGCCAGATCGAATCTGTAAGGAAACCCTTGACAACAATACCCAGTGCGCCGACACCGGTACTGCCCAAGGTAGGATTGAACAGGAAGCTCCGATTGAGGTAACCCCTGGAGAAAGTCGAAAAAACGAAAGAATCCATGTAGACATCAGTCGCGAGGCGACCGACCGCGAAACCGACTTTGTGATCACTGAAACCCTGGGTCCAATTCAAGACGGAGAGATCCGTCGCAAAGCTTCCGCTATATCCGAAAGCGGTATTTAGCGCCGCAACCCCAATTTCGCCTGACAAGTCCGCTGGCGCGAGCATGCCGCCAAGTCCGGATCGTTTTTCGACTCGCCATTCGACTCTTCCCACTTGCCCGGAATCCCCGGTGAAAGCGGTCCAGCTGCCCTGGATTCGGTAAATACCGCCAGCGGCGTCATCTGATTCGTCTATGCTTTCGCTTGCAGTTTGAAGCAGAAACCAGGCTTTGAGTCCAAAGGACAGACCATGCTTGTCTTCCTGTTCTTGCTTCCAGTTAAACCAGGGTTCGAACAGATCGACTCCATCGAAGGAATCGCGATCCCTTTCGTCGAGTCCTAACTCCTCGGTAACGCCGTTGGGCCCGGCGAGTTGAGCAGCGCCGCCAATACCGGACACGTGGTCAACTTCGACTTGCGGGTCATCTCCTGTCTTCTGCACTGGATCACTCTGATCAGCCAAGAGAGGCTGCGTGCTCATTGCGCAAAGAAAAGTTAGCACCAGAACATTTCTCATTCTGTTTAGCCCATTGATAATTACTGCTATTGGAAATTAATGGCAGACTCACTTTTAGCGCAGCCGGATTTACCGCGACCAGGACATCGGGCGCATCGCCAGGCGTACAACTATTGAATCTTTCGTTTTGGTTTCAACGCTCAACGTCTTCTGGTTCGGTCTCAGGTTCGGTTTCTTGCTCGATTTCCGATCCAGTGATTCGCTCGACCGCTACCTGCACGGGGGCAATTTTCCGCATCTCCTGGTAAGACTGATAGAAAAAACCGAACACGAGCAACAGCATGACGATTGAAAGCGTCCAGGTAACCTTCAGTTCCCATGGCCGGTCTTTTCTATACTTTGCCACCAGTCAGGCCCTCCCTGCGGCTTTGCGGCTGAATACACTTTTTATTTTTCGGCGAAGACGAACCATCTCATTCAGGTACAAACCGACCGGGCAGAACAATCGGCACCAGAATCTTGGCACGAATATTGAGCCGAATACGGAAGCCGGCAATATGTACCATTGAATGCCCAGGCCCTCGAGCGAAAACATCATCGCAAAAGGTTCATAGGATCCGAGTGCCGGATGCGCGGAGAGAAAAATAAGCATCAGTGCAACCCAGCTCAGGGAAAAAATCAGTGTTCTCGCCCTTCTCTGAAAGCGACTATCGATTTTCAATTTAATGCCGCTGATTTTCTGCGCCAGGTCCTGTACAACCATGAACGGGCAAAGCCGTTGGCAGTAAATATTTCGGCCCATGAACACGATGCTGCCCAACACACCAATCATCATGATCCACCACATCGGATGCTGGCGCGGACTGGGTATGTAGCCCATGAAAACGCCGGCAATATTGGCAAGGCTGAGAGATGCGTTCGCCATGAAGCCGATGAAAACCAGCGCGCCTGCCGTGACAGCGAGTCCCGCGTATTTCCCGACTTTGTCTTTCCGGTACCCCGCGATAAATGCCAGAACGAATAACAGAATAAGCACTGCTTCATCTCGGCCGAAAACCCAGCCCGGTTGCTGCCAGGTTTGTTGGAGCTTCAGGTGGTTGACCGCGCCGAGATGGACCGCGCCGCGAATTGCTGCCGTGAGCCCCCTTGCTGAAACTGTCGCGCCGCTCACGGCATCGATATCGTCGTCGACTATGAAATTATCGGCTACCTGCTTGCCGGCAAATTGGTTGAAAAATTTGCCGCGGTGCAGGCGCTCCATGAACGCGGGTGTTTCCTTATGCGACAGCATCAACGCCTCGGCAACGCGACCGCCATCCTCGGTTCGGCGCGCGCGAACACCCACAACCAGCGGACCACCGTAGCCTTCGCCTTCGGCAATGATTATTACCTCATCCTTGCCTTCGACCTGGTAGACAAATGGCAATGAATCGTTGGCTTGCGAACGGAGCAGCTTTTCGCCCGGCAACGCCTCCTTCAACATGCTGTCGTAGTCCGGTTTTGCGGCGATCTGGCCGATGACAAAGGCTGCCACGAGCAGCGCCCATGCGAAGCCCTCGAGGATTGCTCGCCACGGGACACCCGTTGATGACTCTGCAGGTAACTCGCCTGATGGCGCAGGACTATCGATAGGATTGGCCATCAGGCGGACTTACTATCCTGCTCCGAGGCCTTCTTCTCAAATTCCGGTGCGACCAGAAAACGCCAGGTAAGCACCATCATGATGAGACCGGTGCCAGTGAAGAACATAAGCGCCATCGCTCCGGACTGTGCGATTCCCTCAAGAAACGAGGCCCCTGCCCAACCGATACCGAACAAGATCGCCACGACGCCAGTAAAAAGACTGGCCCACGTGTACCACTTGAGCTTGACCAGAAGAGACAGGTAGGCAAAGGCGAAAACGCTAACCGTAAAAAGCACACCCATAAAAAACCATTGTGCAAGTTCCATAGTGATAACCCTCAGCTTTTGTTCGACGTGCCGATGTTGTTTTTCATCTCGCTGTTCGTGCGCATTCCTTCGCCCGATTTCCAGAACTTCACGGCTTTTTTCGGGTCACCGGTGTGTCCGTATCCAAATGCGGGGTGAGATTTGGCCATCAACCCGTGCAGGAAGCCTGGAGTTTTCGGCGTGATGCCCATGATGAATACGTGGTGCCACATGTCTGGCTCATTAAATGTGCAGCTCGCGATGCAGGCACCGCAGGCGCTGCCATTCTCGACCCAGAAGTTGTAGCACTTCTTGGCATCGCTGTAGAACTTCTTGATGCCATGGTGGTTGTTCCATGTGTAACCCGGCTCATCACTGAATTCATAAGACGGCTCAAATGCATAACCACCATTTTTGTCTTCAGGCAGGGGAATAGCGTCCGCTGGGCAAGCCTCGGCACACTTGCCACAGCTAAGGCAGAAATCAGTGATGCCCCAGGTATGCGGCTGGTCGTACTCAATGAACTCGAAGTCCGTGTAGACCTTGCAAATTCTTACGCGCGGCCCGATGCCGGGAGCCAGCAACGCCCCATTACGCCCTCCCTCACCGAGCCCGGCCAGTATCCCGTACGGCACGCTGCTGCCCAGGTCATTGCCAGCACCGACTGCGTGGTAACCCATACCCTGCAGGAACTTGGCCATTTGATTTGCGAGAACGGAGCTCTTCGTGTAGCCGTCTGCGGCGGTGCCATCGGCTGTCCATGCCGGTGCTGTTGCCATACAGTCATAGTCCATTGGAACCAGCATGACGATGACCGTTTTCGGCACAAATGGAAAATCGTTTTCCCAGCTTAACTCGCGATCGTTTTCGGCATCGTAAAGCGGATCGTAATCGAAGCGTTTGTCGCGTTTGGCAATTCCGCACTTGACGGCACCAAATACACGCGCAGCACTCTTGATGGCATCGCCGGCCTGCTTCTTGTTTTCAAACTTGTACTGCTCCTTCTCTACAGCCGACTGATCCCAGCTATGCAGGGGCGTATTGGGCTGCAGGTTTGCAACCATGCGGCTGCCGGCAACAACCAGCGGTTCCCAGCCGGCTTTTTGCAGCGCGCGATCCATCTGTGTGTACCCCGGCTTGCTGTTGTCCCAGGGTTTCGCGTACATCTCCTCGAATCCCTCCTGGAAATTGAAGTCCTTGTTTTGCAGTTTGTTGTATTGCGTGGTGCGTTCCGGATATTTTTCGCCCAGTACCTTGCTGTGAGCGAAGCCAAGGACAGTATCCCGCTGGTCTTTCGGTTTGAAAATTGCCGGGTCAACCAGGGGATAGTCGCTTACGGGCTTGCCTTTGATTTCGCTCTTGATGAAACCGAAGGACCCAGCACCGGCCAGCAGCGCGCCACCACCACCCAATGCTGCACGCTTCAGAAACGTGCGGCGTCCGTTGTTATCCAGCACTTCGCTATTCGATGCCGTAATTTCACTCGCGGATTCCAGTGAATCCGGCTGCTGCGTCGATTCGTTACCCTCAGGGCCCTGGTGATTGTCCTGGCTCATTCTTGTTCTCCAATCGAATAGTTAGAATCACTCGCATTGCGTCAAGCACAAATTGGCCTATAGATACGGATGCAGTGCCAACATCGAACATATATCAGCCCTTGAGAATAGTACTAATCTGGACTCTATCCAACTATACGCATTATCCGACAGGGTAATGAAAACCCAATCGAATTCGCAGGTTGAAAATGTGCCATTTTTTAATGGGGCAGCTGTCATACTCGCTTGACGGCACGCCACATTTTCAGGACCTCAAGACCATGTCTCCGAATCTCAATTGGATATTTACGTTCATGCTACTTGCCCCGTCACAGGCCTCATTCGCCGATGCGGAGGACGAACGCGATGCGCTTCGAGTCGAGGTCGAGCAACTTTTGCAGTTTGGCCGGCTCAGCATCGGTGACATCGATATCGCGTCGGGCGAGTTGATCGCTGAATTTTACGAGAGACGCGACTATGCACCGGCGTGGAGCCGCAACGATCAGATAGAAGAGCTGGTCAGCGCTGTTAAAGCAACAACAAAAGATGGACTGGATCCATCGGACTATCACCTTGACAGCGTACTGCAGGTTCAGTCGGCGCTGGAAACTGGTCAACTCGATACTCCCGAGGAGATTGCGGATGCCGACCTGATCCTGACAGACAGCTTAATCAGGCTCGGCTATCACCAGCGATTCGGTAAGGTGAATCCCTATTCACTGGATCCGAACTGGAATTTTCGTCGCGAGCTGAACGACGTGCACCCCGCAACTGCGATTCAGGAAGCCATTGATTCAGACTCGTTAATAGAGTACATGCACAAGGTGTTTCCCCGCGGCTGGGTTTATACGCAGTTGCGAGATGGCCTCTCCCGCTATCGGGAGATTGCGGCCAACGGGGGTTGGCCTATGATTCCTGACGGCCCTACGCTGAGACCCGGTGCCGCAGACCCGCGCCTCTCAATTTTAATGCAAAGGCTCGCAATTGCCGGGGATATGGAGATCGTTCAAACCTTTGCGCCAGTCACCACCTATGACGGGGTGTTGCAGGCTGGTGTCCGCTATTTTCAGGAACGGCATGGTCTGGATGCCGATGGCATTGTTGGACCGGCAACGATAAAGGCCCTTAATGTTTCCGCGGAACAACGTGTCCTGCAACTTGAGATCAATCTCGAACGTGCCCGTTGGGTACTCGACGATATCTCCGATAACTTTATTCTGGTCAACATCGCCGGCTTCCGCGTTTATCTGATGCGCGATCGAAAGATCGCCTGGCAGTCCAAAGTTCAAGTCGGCACGACCTATCACCAGTCCCCAGTGTTTCGCGATGAAATGAAATACGTCGATTTCAATCCGACCTGGACCGTACCCTACAGCATCGCGTCGAAAGAAATGCTTCCCAAAATACAGGCCGACCCGGACTTTTTTAGGAAACGCGATTTCGACGTCAAAGACCGTGGCGGCAAGTTGATAGACCCCGAAACTGTTGATTGGTCAACAATCACTCGCCGCAATTTCCGCTACACCCTGGTGCAGCGGCCGGGCCCCAGTAATGCACTTGGCCGAGTCAAGTTCATGTTTCCGAACAAGCATGCTGTTTACTTGCACGACACACCCAGCAAATATTTGTTCGGTCAGGCGGAGCGCGCATTCAGTCATGGATGCATCAGGGTGGAGCACCCATTTGAATTCGCCGAGTTGTTGTTGGGTCCGGACTGGAGTCAGGACAGAATCAAGACTGTGCTGGACAGCAAGGAAACCAAAACGGTGCTCTTACCCAAGCCGCTCCCGGTGTTGTTGATGTACTGGACAGCAATCGTCAGAGAGGATGGCGAAGTCTTGTTCTACAACGACGTATACGAGCGCGATCAGAATATTGCTGACGCGTTGGATGAGCCGTTCCGAATTGAGCTACCGGATAGCTAGTCAACACTGATCGAGCTCGAGCCGTTGAACTTTCCTAACTGACGTCCGCGTCTGTGCAGGCACCGAAAGCAGATACAGTAATCCCATCACGCGCGATGGCCGCGGAAAACCGGCCGAATTCCTCTTCAATCAGGATGCTGTAGGCACGATTATTCTCAACGCCTTGCAGGAAGATCCGTCCATCAACCCTGGACATGTTAGCGACCGGACTTTCGCGTTTATCGCCGCTGGCCTCGGTTGTCGAAACAGTTTTCTTTTTGGTGTCAATAATCAAGAATTGAGGTGCGTCCGCGTCAAGGACGGATATTTCAAAACACAATCCGTCTTCTACACACAGCATGACCTTGGAACTCGAGCAGAGGATTCGATCTTTGTCTCTAACGTCATCTGCATGGGCCGCCGCGCAGGCTGTCAGTGCGATAAAAGCTGAGATTTTGATCTTTGCCAATAATGTTCGATTTTTTGACGACATGCTTATTCCTTTCGCTTCTTTCACGCTCATCAGTATTTGGCCACGTAGTCTTTAGCTTCAAGGCACGCGGTGAAGCCGTTCATGAATTGGTCAATTTGCGCAGCCGTGGCCTGTTGGCCGCTCGCGGCCTGTTGTTCTACCTGCGCTGCCTGCTGTTGCGCCTTTTTGTTCCGACGCCGGTTGGCAACACCGCCGATCGCCGCGCCCACTGCCGCGGAATGGCCAACATCGTTACCCGCGAGTTCGCCCACAACTGCACCGGCTGCTGCACCCTTCACGAGACCGCCCCCGCCCTGGGCTTGCTCGGCGGCCGCCAGCTGCTCATCTGTTTGCTGGTCCCGCGCGTCTTGCTGCTTCTGGAGTTCAAATGGGTCAACGCCGGAATTGTTTTCCGCCCAGCTGTAGCACTCGGCCTCGTCCTTCGATTGCTGGGTACTATCCTGACCGTCGGCTGGAAAAACAGACACGCCCATCGCCGAAGCCAGCGACTGACTCTGCGCCTGCACCAGGCTGCCAAGTGAAAAGAGCAGAGCCAGGCTGGCCCAGATAATATATCGTGCTGTGTATTTCATTTTCGTCTCCATACTGTTCGGTAGATCCATGCGTAATCGTAACACTCATCCGCAAAACTTAGAACGTAAAGATAAAGCCCAGTACCGGGCCGGACATGGTGATTTCAGATTCAATCGTGCCGTTGGTATCCTCGCTCTTTAGCTCAATATTCATGTACCGGTAACCGAGATCAAGCTAATATAATCCGTTTTGTCCGAACGTGTAACCCAGAGCGGCCAGCCCAAGGATGGGCTCGCCGCTAACCGCAACGTCCATCGCGACATCCGATACCCATAAGTATGGCGCTATCGTCCAGGTAAGGTCATCCGCGTGAGATTGTTGCGGCGAAAATCCCAGTGCTACGGCAATCAACACAGCAGCCAGCGCAAAACGCCTGTGTAAATTCCTAATTAAGCAGGTGTTCATCTCATGTCTTCCTCTTGTTTGAATACTTCTGGTAATACGGTGCCCTGGGCGGATGCAGGCGGCGACATGCGAAGCAACGCTGCCAGCGTCGGTGCGACGTCCGCCGGCTGAACCGGTCGATAGATTATTTGTGACTTAATTCCGTTGCCAGCGAAAATCACTGGTACATGGGTATCGTAACTCCACGGCGATCCATGCATTCCTGCAACCGGTCCTTTGTCGAAATTGAACCAATAAGGATCCTGTACGACGTAGATGTCACCCGAGCGGACCGGGTGGATGTTGTTTCTGATCTGTCCGAGCAACTTTGAATCGGGCTTGTCTTCCACGCCTTCAGTTGCAATGGCGAGGTAAATTCCTGGCTCGCGAGTGAGCGCCTCCGCCAGCGACTCGTTAACCGCTTTCTTGTTTAGATCGGCGGCCACCAAGACATCTTCATCCAGGTAGACGAAAGGCCGGTAGTAGAACTTCACGAGATTATCCAGGCCGTACAGCTGCTTCGTTATGCGTTCGGCTGCCTCTAGCACGACGTCCGTAGTAAGTCGCCCGGCATCAAATCCCATTTCGGATTTGTACTCTGGCAATTCCGCAAAACCATGATCAGCTGACAGCACGACGAGTGTGTGTCGTAATCCGACGGTCGCATCGACATAGGCCAGCAGATCGGCAAGCGTCCTATCAAGCTGTAACAACATGTCTTCATTCTCAAGGCTTGATGGCCCGAAAAAGTGATTAACAGCATCGACACCGGAAAAGCTGATTGACAGATAATCGGGCACGCCGTCCTGACCGAGACCCTCACTCCCTATCAGCGTTTTCGCAAAATCGGATAACAGCTGATCGCCACGGGGGCTGGCGACGAGCTGTGTGTAAAGAAGCTTGTTGCCATGCTCACCAAACCGGTGGGGAAACGTCCGCCCGTATCCGCGAAGATCCGTTTCATACGCGCGATCATCCTGATGCGCCAATAAATACGTTCCCTCGCCGTGCATCAACTGCCATTCGGTTTCAGCGTACTCGTCTGCTTTACGCTCGGCATTCCAGGCAGCAACCCACTTCGGATAAGATTCGTAATAATAAGTCGAACTGATGAAGTCGCCACTGTCGGTAGACATCCAGAATGCCTTGCCTGCTCGCCCACCCATGGCTACCGCGCTACGGTCTTTGCCAGACACGGCGAACACCTTTGACCTGCCGCCACTGTGCGCCTTGAGCTTGTCAGCGAAGGTTTCGGACAGTAATGCTCGCGGAGACCGGCCGCTGGTTCGGGCAAGTTGTTGGGCCGGGTCAACCTGGTCGCCTTTTACTGCAATATCGCGTGTCGGAATCAGTGGATGTTCGGCATCCTCGATGTTATACGACAACTCGCCATTTTCGGCATCGAGCCAGACGTTGCCGATCATGCCATGCACGGATGGCTGAGCGCCGGTAGCTAACGTGGCGTGACCGACGATAGTTTCAGTATTAGCGTGCTGATAATGCGCGTTAGCGAATACTGTCCCGTATCGCTTCAGGAACAAGAACCCATCGTCACCGAAGCGATCAGCATATCGGGCGAGGAGATCAGCACGCAGGCCATCTACTGTCAGTTGCAGTACCAGCCGGATTTCGTCTTTGCCTTCGTCCGCGCTCAATCTCGAGGTGGTCGTCGCTGCGACGAGTATCAGAAGTGTAAGTTGAAGGATTTTCGTGCTCATCAATCCAATTTTCGTTGGGCGCCAACAAACCAGCCGGCCCACCGCAATGGGCCGTCCCATATTCCTTACATTCCCGGCGTTTTCTGCATAAACAAGAATTCTTCAACGGCAGCTTTCGACTCGGGCCGAAGGTTTTCTATGCCCTCATAGGGCATACCCGTTGCAGGACCTTCGTCCGGGTATTTTACTTTGCGTGCCATGTGCCGTTGAATCATCCTGACAAACTTCGCCCCACCCCATGCGCCTATTTCGGTGGATAAGGGGTACTGTTCGCGGGTATCCCGGTTCAGGTCATAAAAGTCAGCGAGAATCGCATTCTCAATTGAGCCCGGTATTTTGAGCTTGTACTGCTCTTTTATGGCTGCCTCCAGATTGTTGATGTTGTACAGAAATACGTAGTCGCGCCTGCCATGCGTTTCTCCTTCCAACATTAGCGTTGTCTGGTCGATACCGTCGATAATCCGATCGGTGGCGATCTCATTGGTGGCACCAGCCAATCGGGCAATCGTCGTAAACAAATCGGTAACATGCACGATGTCTCCGACGACCGAATCGGCTTCAATCATTCCAGGCCAGCGCACGAATGCATCGACGCGTACACCACCTTCGAATGTTGATCCTTTTCCGCCACGAAAAATCATCGGCGTATAGCCGGACTGCGGTGAATACTTGGTGAAATGGCCGTTGTCGCCCATGATGACGACAAGCGTATTATCCACAATACCCAGCTTATCCATTTCTGCCATGA
>PVMS01074515.1_pt1 | contig 11189 bp, 6 predicted proteins | sample 1853461 | NCBI WGS metagenome assembly PVMS01 (sample SAMN08582032, study PRJNA380276) | Marine sediment metagenome, whole genome shotgun sequencing project. | isolation source: ocean sediment barecode stripped | collected 2017
CATTGAGCACTCTTGACCGATTAGTTTTGAGCAGTCTATTTGTTATCAATTAATATAATCTTAGTTAAATTCCACCAACTCGAAAGGTTCAAACAATCCGTAATCCATTAGGAAATATTCAGATGCAGGTGGTATTTTTTCAGGTGCTTCGTTCCAGGAGTGTGGCCCGAATATCCAATTGTCATTGCTGTTATAGAAAAAACCAAAGGTGTTTTTAAGGCTTCCGGTAACTTTGACCACCACTTCATTTTCACCCTCTGTCAACCATGAAGTAACATCCAGCTCATTGGGCTGCCAGGAGATGACTCCGGCCGGTTTCCCATTGACCCAGACTTCAGAAACAGAGCCGTTCCAGTTGTTCATTCTAACTTTATAGAAGGTGTTTTCTGTTTTACTCACATTGAAATTTTGAGAATAGGCCACTTTCTGAGAATAGAATGGCAGACCTGCTTCACGCCACGATCCCATAGCACTGATATCTCCACCGCACATTTCAAATCCTTTGTTGCCGGGTTGAACAAGAAAATCGCCCAGGAGGTAAACTGGCATAACTTCAGCCAGAATATGCATCCTTGGAGCTTTCAGGGTAAGCGTATTTTTCCCCGTCTTCAAATACGCACCAAGGGCAAACACCGGAAAATCTTTATCTATCCAAAAACTGCCTTCCTGTTTTGATACCTCCTCACCATTGATATGTACCTGCCATAATTCAGGACGTTCTACCACGGCACGAATTGAATTCATCGCTGTTTCACCCAGATTTTCATTTATTTCAAAATGGTAGCTGGCTTCGAAACCGGAACTGGAATCAAATAAAGAATCCAGTGCCAGGTAGTCTTTTTTATACTGTATTTTATGCTGCCACGGGTTTCCCATCTCAATGCCATTCTCATTGAACAGGCCAATAAGCCCGTCCATAAAATAGAGCTCCTTTTTATCTGATTGTGAGCTAAGCAAATCGAGATAATTTATCATCATGATATTGTCTGATTCACGCGCTACCTTCACCTCCCCATTGCCAGCCACCAGCTTTCCTGTAGTTGGTTGCCTGTATTCTTTCAGGTGTTCCGGCTTCTTATCTGTAATCACAAACAGTGCGCTGCCCACAGGATCCAGATCAATGTGAAAAGATGCTTTCCCATTTTCAATACGGCTCGGATAGCTATACTCCTCTCCGCTTACCAGATCAAGTTTTATGACATATGTTCCTTTAACAGAAAGTTCTGCAGATGCTCTTTTTGTCTTATGCGAGTTTGCCACGAAAAGCAATTGCCCGTCATCGAGGATCCTGCGCTGATGATACAGCATGCCATTTTGGGTTTGATCCTTCATTTCAAACTCACTGCTTCCAAGCATGTTTAATGCGACTGGATCTTCAAGGTTTACCTTAAATATCCATTGTTCAGGGAAGCTATTTGCTAACTCATTTACTGCGGAAGATATCTCTCCGTCAACCCGTAATATATTCCGTCTGAAGGATAGGATTTCACCTCCTTTTTTCAGATAATCGGCCAGCAATTCAAACGTTGGACCATCCATATTTTCCATCTCTGCAGGGATCACCACCAGAGAATAATCACGCCGTCCAACAGTAAACTTATCTCCGTTCACACTGCCCAGGGTCTTAATTACATATTCTGACCCAAGGTCATACTCCAGGTGCTGCTGTTCCATCCGGTAGACAAAATTCTTAAAGCCATCTCGGATCCCATAGATGCTTGAGTTCTTCACTTTGCGAGAAAAATACATCCAGGCGGAGGTGGTGGGTTGAAGTACCAGGATTTGATTTATTTGTTCTCCGGCAGACATGGCCATACTTACCCTTCCAATGTAATCGCCCATCAATTTGTATTGATCCCACCATGGCTCATGATAGGAAAAGGAGGGAGGATAATCGAATTTACGCACCCCATTGAGCGAATAATAGGAAAGATGCTGATTCACGAAGTTAACTCCCAGCACACATTGCCAGTCCACCAGCCTTTTTTGTTCCTCAAAATTCAGTTCCCATCCACCGCCTCCGTAGGTTTCACTCAGAGTACGAATTCTGCCTGCCTGGTTGGCGGCACTCCGCAGTTCCCTGACGGCCCTGTCATTGCCAAATTGGCCACCTAAACCATCTTTTTCCAGGCGATTCCCAAGCATATCAATGCCTGGTTGCTGGTGCCAGATATAAAAAGCAGCCTCATCAAATCCATGTGTGGGCTCCGGCCAACCGTGCTCCCAGTAATGACCGGTCCATTTCAGCTCGTTTTCATCGCAGTACTCACTCCAGGGCTTTGCCCAGCGGTCGATAAAAAGTTCAAGAATAAGTTCATAGTAGTCGTGACGAACCTTTCGCCAGTCTCCGGTCTCTTCGATCAAAGAAGGCAGGTTTAGTCTTAAATCGTAATCCCACCGCTCCTGAAAAGCATCCCATAAATCGGGAGTCCATCGCATAAAAGCGCCCTCCGACATGGCGGCTTCAAGATTGGGTTCATCGGTAAAAATCCCGGATATCGTTGTGCCAAAATCGGCAGCATTTCTTTCATACCCATCGGTCATGGTAATCTCCAGGAATTTATCGCTTACCCCCTTATACAGAAGGTCCACATAAGAAAAACCTCCATACCAGGGCGATCTCTCCGGATATGTTTTTTCGAAGAGATAATAGGTGCCTGTATTTCCTTTTTCATTTTCAATGGAGCCTGTGATGTCAACAAAGCCATTTTCAGTCTGTTTCAGGACAACTTCCAGGTCATCAGAAGGAAGAACATCCACTGTTTCCCGGACATACACCCTTAAACCGGTTCCATGTTTGTAAGAATCTGGCATTTCTGCAGGAACATGACCCCCGGCAAACCCTGAAGGATATGAATTCTCATCATAGATCCATACCTTCATATCAAGCTCTTTCCCTAGTTGAACGGTGTAATCAAAGAGGCGAAACCAGTCATCGGACAGATACTCGGTAAGCAGTCCGGGGCGTGGGTGTACAAACACACCCCCAATTCCGACCTTTTTGAACTCCTTCATTTGAAAATCGATCCCCTCTTCGGTGATTTGTTCATTCCAGTCCCAAAGAGGTGCACTGCGGTATTCCGACGGGGGATCAGCAAAGAGGGCTCTCACTTCTTCCACTGAATTAATGTTTTCTGACACAGGCTTTTGGCTACAGGCAAGAGCCAGAAGCGATGAAATCAGTATAAGGACTCCTTTTAGAATCTGGTATGTTTTTCTCATAACTATACCTTTTGATATGTTTATTGTAATGCTCGAAAGACTTCTCCTTTGACACCACACGAAAGATACAAATTCATTGCTGGAGTTGCCTGGTGAACTACAATTCCGTATCGATTAATGTCCTTCAAGTGTTTTTTCCCCGGCTTCGATATTCAGGGGCAAGTGATTTTCTGGCGGCGGCATGGGACAGGCAGCGAAAGGTGTTACGGCGCAGGGTGGATTATAGGCCTTGTTAAAATCAAGGATGATCTTTCCTGTTGAGTCAGGGTAAGCGTACATGAATCTGCCTCCTCCATATGTTTCCATGGCTGATGTTTCATCAGAGATGATAATGAAATATCCTTCCCGGGAAGTGAAGGGGAGAAGTTTCAGCTTTTCTCCTTTAAGTTTGAACTGGAGTTCTCCCGGACAATGGTAATCCTGGGTGTAATCCTGAAAGGGAGTATTTACGGTAATGGTTCTTGGCTCCTCGAAGGTGTGCAGTGTAGCTTCCACCACGTAATCCGGATCAATGGGGTAGGATGGGATATGATCCAGTGCTTCTATGGCAGGATTCTTATAGTCCCTGAGTCGAATGGCCAGACTTGTATGTCGCTTCATAATATACCAGGCGAGATCCCCGTGCGTGATGTATGAAGGTGTGCCGGAACTGTCGTAGCTCAGTTTAAGATCATTTACCCGTTCATTTTTATAATACAACTCCGCTTCGTCATTTACCTTGATATGGGCTACCTCGTCCTTAATGCTTATTGTCCCTATGAAAGCTGCTGCCTTATCCGGAAAAACAATATCATTTGAAGGATGTGATCCAAAGGTCTGTTCCCCCTCTTTCAGCCAGTAAATACCAGCCAGGTTCAACCAACCATCCTTAGCTTTCAAGCCCTCCAGACGATCATGCTGCCATTGTTCGATAGATTCAATGTAGCTTGCCTTGTCCTCAATGACCGGTGCTGACCTGTTGCAGGCAGAAGCCAGCATTAGCAAGGCTGACAACTTAAGGATGGGTAGGTGGTGTTTCATGTGGGTCAAATTTTAGGAAAAGCCAATGCTACCAGAAATCGGGCTTTAGAGCTGAACTTCCCTTATACGCCCTGCAATCCACACAGTGCTTGTTTACCTCCGCATAGACTGTCGTTCCATCATAGCTTGCCCGCGCAAAATAGGAAGGATAGCTGGTGGGCGAACCAGATCCGGGTCCCCGGTCTACCGGCATACAATAATATATATAAGGGCTATTGTCCAGTCCGGGAATCTCTTCTGCGAATACCCGGACTTCCTGCATCCCCGACATGGTGAAAAAGCCCAGAACCTTTTCGGTTTCATCTGCAATATTGCATATATTCGACTGCAACAGGGCCGGTTGTTTGCTAAATATTTGTCCCTGCGCCTGACTGTTTAACCCCAATTCGTGCCAGTAATGGAATCCCTCAGAACCCACGGAATACTGTCTCACCAGCAGACTGTATTTGTACATGAGTTTTTGTTCCATCTTATCGTGGGGAACAAAGTCAAAGGATTTGCTAAAGGAGCCATAACTCAGTTCCTTCGTGGATATACTATGGACAGCAGGAAGTGCATGTGTAATATAACAGACCTGGGGATTATCTTCCCCTTCCAGCTGTATCCTTGTCCAGCGGTTGGTATATAGATAGGCTTCCATGTTGGGATTATGAAACTCGTAGGTCTCGGTAAGCTCCCATCGGATGTATTCATAGGCATCATCGTCATAGGTGAAATCGACGTAAAAGCGGATTCCCGGGACGGGGTCATCCTCACCCGTATATGTCATGGTCTCCGCCTTATAGTATATAGAATCTATGGAAGGAACGGGTCTGATCTTGTCGAAATCCGAATGGTATTCATTCCCGTTCTGTGTGATCACCTGCAACTGGAATAACATCCCTTTACGCAGGAAGGTTGTATCCAGCTCTGCGTTGTAAACACCCGGACGTTCACTGGTGCCGAACTCACGGCTTTCTCCATCCTCTCTGAGTAAGTGTATGTAACAATCTGACTCGGGTTGAACACCAGGTAATTCTATGTGGGAGGAGCGTGATATTTCGATCGTTTGAATTCCGGGTTCATCAGTAATATGTGCGTTGATCACCAGGATATCCTTGCGCAGATACATTTCGTCGGGATGATAACGCTCCACACAGCTGGAGAGGAGTGCCACAGCAATCACATTAGTGAGGGCAATTAGTGTGAAAGAAGAGATTTTCATAAAGATTTTCCAAAGCCCAAAGATATTATTTTTCCAGTATGGGCCTTTCCTGATTTCGGGTAAGTATAATTCTCTTTTAGAAATGCTGAGAGAAGGAATAAATGCAAAGATTGAGAAAACTGCGTGTTCAACTTAACAATTACTGGGTATTTGCTGTTTATTAAATGCTTATGGATGCTTCCTTTGATAAACATTTAGGTCCACACATTTATATATTCTCCGGGGGTAAGGGACTCCCAACCAATAGCATCGTACAATCATTACTGGTGCAGTTTCCCGAGAACAAGATTCCGGTAAAGATTATCCCGGATATTATGGACAGGGAAACTCTTGAAAAAGGCATTCGGGAAGTTTGGAATAGTGGAGGATTCATAGTGCATTCCATGGTTGACAGGAAAATCCGTGAACTACTGGTTGACAGGTGCAGGGAATTCGGGATCCTGGAATTTGACATGGTAGGAAACCTGATAGTCTATCTCACGTCTATACTGAAGCAGAAGCCTTTGAATGAACCTGGTCTTTTCAGAAAAATGAACCTGGAATACTTTGACAGGATAGAGGCCATTGAGTATACCATCGCCAGTGACGATGGTCTGAATCCTAAATCGATTCATGATGCCGATATTGTGCTGACGGGAATTTCCCGCACTGGCAAAACTCCAACCAGCATGTACCTGGCCATGCTTGGCTGGAAGGTAGCCAATGTACCTCTTGTTCAGGGAATCGATCCGCCGGAAGATCTGTTCCTTGTAGATCCCGGGAGAGTGTTTGGCCTTGATATCAGCACGAACAGGCTTGTTACCCACAGGAAAAAGAGACTATCGGATTTTGGATATGATGATTCCACTAAATACATAGATCCAAGGGCAATACGAAGTGAACTGGACTATGCCCAATCGATTTTCAGAAGAGGAAGATTTGCTGTGATCACAGTTACCAATAAGCCCATCGAATCGGTGGCCAATGAGATCATTGAGATACTCTCCTTAAACTATCATGAGAAATCAAGAAAAAAAGGAGACGAGATTTAATGGGTGCTCATTTTCAATTGGAATTTGTAGCGTATTAACATCTATTTGTTAGATTTGGAACCAACTTGATCAAGGTCACGAATAAGTCAGCACCCTATATGCGAAGGTTTGCTATGAATTCAGTCTGGGAAAGGAGCTTAAAGAACTCTTTTCTATTCATCTCCATTGCAGGTTTTTTTAGTTTATGTTTTAATGTTCTTTGTGCCCAGACTTCGACGAATATTCTGCCCGCAGGCCCCCTTATTACTCAGTTCAAGATGGATTACTGGACCACTGAAGATGGTCTGCCTGCAAACGATTTGAGCAGCATTTTCCAATCAAGCCAGGGTTATCTCTGGATGACCAGCTATCAGGGAATAATCCGTTTCGATGGTTCCGCTTTTAGTGTGTTTAATACAGATAACACCCCTGTGTTCTCAGGCAATACTTTTACCTCAATAGCGGAGGAGAAAGACAGCACATTAAAATTTAGTGCTGATCATGAAGTCTACCTGTACAAAAACGGATTATTCTCAAAAAGCGAAGAACCCTATAAAATTTCTGCTCCGGACGCACCTCACGATGTACATTACTTTGAAGATCACTCTTTGCATTTTCCGGATTTTGACACAACCTTCACCAATATTGTGGTGAATTCCGTAGTTGAGGATGGATCTGACAAGCTCTACATTAGTACAACCACAGGACTGTTTCAAGTAACGGACAGAGGAGTGAAACATTTCACCAGGCACAATGGCTTGGGAAACGATATTGTGATGACACTGTTGGTGGATGAAAATAATATACTTTGGATAGGAACTCAATCTGGCCTCTATTATTTTGATGGTTATGAGTTTCAGCAAGACGGAGACTTCAATGAAATCTATATCAAGGATATCGTACTTGATAATGACGGAAATTATTGGCTGGCAACTACAAGCGGATTGTTCAAAAAGAATAGCTCTACCGGTGAAATAGAACAGTTCACTGTTGAGAATGGATTACCGGTCAATCATATAAAAAAGGTTTTTATTGATTTTGAAAACAACATTTGGCTCTTGCCATTACATGGAGGTTTAGTTCGTCTCAGAAAGGCAAAATTTACAGTTTATGATAATAAAACAGGAATGAATGCGAGGATTGTAAATGCTGTTTGCGAATATAATCCCAACGAAATCCTGGTGGTTTTTGAAGATGGCATCATACAGAAAATTGGCAATGGCAGCGTTGAAGAGTTTCGAATACAAAGTTCTCTGAAGGGGGTGAGGTTACGCCATATTTTTTATGATAGCAAGCAAAACCTCTGGCTGAGTACTTACAAGGGATTGCTCAAAATCAGCACATCGGGCGAAGAGAGATGGTTTAGAACGGAAAATGGTTATCCATCATCACTGATCCGCCTGGTATACGAGGACAAAGAGGACAATATCTGGGTGGGTACAAGAGATGTTGGCTTAATAAGAATGCAGGGTGAAGTGGTATCCAGGATTATTGATCACACCTCGGGTCTGGGCGCGAATCTTATTATGTCTATTGAAGAGGACAATGCCGGCAATCTGATTGTTGGCACCTCCGAGGGAGGAGTCAGCATACTTCAGAACGATGAAGTAATACAGCTACTATCAACCAAAACCGGCTTGATCGGGGATGTTGTATTCAATACCTATACCGATACAGCCAATGTTACCTGGATTGCAACCAGTATGGGCTTGAGCCGGGTATACAAGGATGCAATTACCAATTACAATGTAGTTTCCGGATTGTCGAGTAATAGTCCCTATGATATCATTGAAGATAACAATGGCTCATTCTGGTTACCTAGTACTCTGGGAGTGTTGAAGGTGAGCAAGAAGATGCTGAACGATTTTGCAACAGGAAAAACAGACAAAATTGAATGCAAAGTTTTCGACAAATACGATGGGATTCCTTCTGAAGGAGTTACGCCTGTTGCACAGTCCATTAAGACAATGAATGGACATATCTGGATTCCTACCCTTGATGGTATACTTATGGTGAATCCTGATAAAATAGCATATAACACAAAACCGCCCCTGACTCATATTGAGGCTTTGATCGCTGACGATGTCTCAATTGATATAAGAAACCAAATCCGGATAGGATCCAAAATAAAACGTATCACCTTTAACTATGCAGCAATATGCCTTCAGGCAACTGAAAAGGTCCTGTTTAAGTACAGGCTTGTTGGATATGAAAACTCCTGGACGGAAACGAATTACAATAACAAGTTGGCCACTTATACCAATCTTCCTCCCGGTAATTATACTTTCATAGTATTGTCTGCGAATAACGACGGTATTTGGGACGAAACAGGAGACAGACTTTCATTGTATGTGGAACCAATATGGTACGAAACAACTATCTTCAAAATTGCAGCAGTTCTGTTTGTTTTGTTACTTGCCTATCTATTATTTATGCTGCGCGTTGGCCAATTGAAAAGGCGCCAGAGAGTTCTAAAAAGATTAGTCGAAAAACGTACAGAAGAAATAGCGAAACAAAATCAGCAGCTCGCTGAAATGAACGCAGCAAAGGACAAGTTTTATGGCATTATCGCGCACGACCTCAGGAATCCATTTAATTCCATCATGGGATTTTCAGAATTATTGATGACCAGACTTCGCGACTTAACTATTGATGAAATTGAGCATATGGTAGGTAATGTTCATTCAGCATCTAATGTCACTTTTAACCTTTTGGAAAATCTTCTGGAATGGGCAAAATCTCAAACCGGAAGAATTGAATTTAAACCGCATCTGTTTAATCTTTCTGAGGTGATAAATGATGTGGTTATCCTATTTGAAAATATGGCAAATGCAAAGAACATTACCATTACACATAATATTTCAAGCTCATTTATGGTTTATGCTGACAGGAACATCGTCAGTACTATATTACGCAATTTGATCTCCAATGCAATTAAATTCACGAACAGGAACGGAAATATTTCCATAGAAGAGGACCAAAATCCGGATGCTACAGTTATCACGATTTGCGATAGTGGTGTTGGCATTAATGAGGGGGCCTTGCAGAATTTATTCAAACTAAGTGAGACAGTATCAGTAACAGGCACAGAAAATGAAAAAGGGACAGGACTCGGTTTAATTTTGTGCAAGGAGTTAATCGAACTGCATAATGAAAAGATCTGGGTAGAAAGTGAGCCGGGGAAGGGGAGTAGCTTCAAGTTTACATTACCCAGCCATCAATAAATTTAATGGTTGGTGTATCAGGGCTTAATCACAACTTTTCCCTGTGCATGCCCTTCGTTCAGATACCGCATGGCCTCGGCGGTCTTATCAAGTGAATACCGGCTTTCGATAAGCGGTTTTATTTTGCCATCCCCTGTGAGTTTTGCGAGAAATTCCAAATCCTTTTGGTTTGACTTAACAGTAAGGATGTGCATTTTCCTCGAGCCAAAGGACATGAAGCGACCGAATACAATAGACCTGATAATTTGCGACAAAGCTCCACCGACCATGACATATATTCCACCGGGATTCAGCATTCGTTTATAGACAGAAAGCCGCCTGTTCCCATTGATAGCTAAAATAAGGTCGTATGAATCACCGCTTTTGGAAAAATCTTCTTTTGTATAATCAATCACCTTATCGGCGCCAAAGGAAAGCGATTGCTCCACATTTCTCGAACTGCATACTGCACATACTTTGGCACCGTAGTATTTTGCAAGTTGAACGGCAAAGGTTCCCACTCCGCCGCTACTGCCAACAATCAATACCTTTTGCCCCTGTTGAATGTTTCCCTTGTCTCGCAATGCACGCAGAGCTGTAGTTGCTGCCACAGGCAAAGCAGCTGCTTCTTCGAAAGAGATGTTTGCTGGTTTAAGTGTCAATGCTTTTTCAGGAGCCACAGCATATTCTGCGAAACCACCAGATCCATGATCAGAAAGGTCTCCGATGACTTCATCCCCTGGCTTAAACTGTCGAATATTGTTGCCAACCAATTCCACCCTGCCCGCTATATCGGCTCCAAAAATCCTAAGCTTTGGTATCATTCCCATTCTCATCGAACGGTAGTCCATAGCATTCACCGTTACTGCGACTATTTGGACCAATACTTCATTGTCTGTTGGCTTCGGCTTTTCAACATCACAATATACCAGCTTGTCCGGCACACCCTTTTTATTATAAACAACTGCTTTCATTCTTCTAAATTATGAAATTCAGGTTTATAACTCCCCGGGAACCACTTCTATCTCTTGCTTATATCCTTTACGTAATATTCCGAGGGATACTTTTGTGGCAATAGTATCCTCATCCAGGAATCGTTGCAGACTGTCCATGCCATTTACGGGCTCACCATTGAATTCAACAATGATGTCGCCTCTTTTTAACTGTCGATTGTCAATGTTTTTCTGCTTTAAAAGGTTCTCCACCTTCACACCATTCATCGACTTTAGTTTGTTGTAGTTAATAACCCTCAAAGGGATTTGCATGAATTGACCTGCTATTCCGAGGTAGCCCCTTCGTATCCTTCCCTTCATGATAAGCTTTCCTATGATGTATTCTGCTGTTCCGGCTCCTATGGCAAAGCATATCCCCTGTGCTTCCCTAATGATAGCTGTATTCACGCCGATCACCATCCCGTTTGAATCCACCAGCGGTCCGCCTGAGTTTCCAGGATTCAGGGCCGCATCTGTCTGGATCACGTTGTCAATCATACGTCCTGACCGGGACTGAAGCGATCGTCCAAGTGCTGAG
>PVMS01141016.1_pt1 | contig 11185 bp, 11 predicted proteins | sample 1853461 | NCBI WGS metagenome assembly PVMS01 (sample SAMN08582032, study PRJNA380276) | Marine sediment metagenome, whole genome shotgun sequencing project. | isolation source: ocean sediment barecode stripped | collected 2017
AAGTTTAATGGCGGCGCATACACCGCCAAAGCCGGCACCCAGAATGAGCACGTCCAGTACCGCAGGCTGGTTTGCAAGTTGCCGCGTGTTTATCATCGTTAACTATCCGCAGAAAATCGAAATGAACGGAGCATTTAATCAGGCCAGGTTTTTTGTGTCTATCATATGCCGGAAACTGTCGGCTACAGACTCCTGCTGAGGGTGAATGCCATCCCTTACACACCAGCGACCACCCACCATGACATCTTTCACCGGGTTGCCGTGGCCCGCGAAAATCCAACTGTCCAGCAGCGTCGAACCGGCCTTGCCGTAGAGGCTGGGATGTTGGTCGTCCAGCACCAGCAAGTCAGCCCGCGCGCCGGTGCGAACCGAGCCGGTGTTGACGCCCAGTGCCCGGGCGCCACCGGCTACCGCGCCGCGAAAAAGGGTCTTGCCCACGGAGGGTTGACGCTCATCCGCCAGCAGCGTGCGTTTCTGGTGCAGCAGCCGCTGGCCGTACTCCAGCAAGCGCAGTTCTTCGCTGGGACTGAGTGTCACCTGGCTGTCGGAACCAATGGCGAAACGTCCTCCCCGTTGCAGATACTCTACCGCGGGGAACAGGCCATCCCCCAAATTGGCCTCGGTGGTGGGGCACAGGCCCGCCACCGCGCCACTTGTTGCCAGAGCGCTGCACTCGTCGCCGGCCAGGTGGGTGGCGTGAATTAAACACCAGCGCTCATTCACGTCAAAATGATCCAGTAACCAGGCGACGGGTCGTGCGCCGTTGTGCGCTATGCAGCTATCCACTTCTCGCTGTTGCTCGGCGATATGAATATGGATGGGAGCCGTACCGTCCAGGCTGTCGACAGCTGCGATGGCCTCCTTGAGCTGCGCCGCACCAACCGCCCGCAGAGAGTGGGGGGCGATGCCCAGGTGTACATTGGGCGACCCCTGGTAGCGACTGTGCAGTTGCTGTATCAGGCTCTGGTAGGCGTCCAGTGAGTGTATAAAGCGGCGCTGGCCGGGCGTAGGGGGCTGCTCGCCAAAGTCACTGTGGCAGTACAGCACCGGCAGATGGGTGATGTGAATACCCACTGCCTGTGCTGCCGCAATCACGCGGTGAGACATTTCCGCAGGGTCGCTGTAATGCTTGCCGTCCTGGCTGTGGTGCAGGTAATGAAACTCCGCCACGCCCGTATAGCCGAGCTTGAGCATCTCGATATAGAGCTGCGCGCTAATGGCCTGTAATTCGTCCGGGCCAATTTTATCCAGCGAGCGGTACATGGCATCACGCCAACTCCAGAAGCTGTCATCACTGCTGCCGCGCCGCTCCGTGAGCCCCACCATGATCCGTTGAAAGGCGTGGGAATGGCAGTTGGGGATGCCCGGTAACAGAATGCCGTTAATCTGCTGCGCCCCCGGCGGAGGTGATGCGAGATCGCGAGTGACATCTTCTATCATGCCTGCGTCACCAATAGTGACCGCAACATTTTCAGCCCAGCCCCCGGGCAGTAAGGCCCGCTCGGCGTACAGTGTTTTCAGGGGCTTGCCCTGTGGCATTTTCAACTTCTCGTGAGCACGGTTTTACCGCCGACCACAACCCTGTGGCAGGGGTTGTTGCCAATGGCGTAGGCGAGTTCCGCCGGGTGATGGATATCCCACAACACCATGTCAGCCCGCTTGCCGGGCTCCAGGATGCCCCTTTCTCGCTCCCAGCCCAGGGCCTGCGCCGCATGACGGGTGACACCGGCCAATGCCTCCTCCGGGGTCATACTAAACAGGGTGCAGGCCATATTTAGCATCAGCAGCAGGGAGCCGGCGGGGGAACTGCCGGGGTTGCTGTCGGAGGCGATTGCCATGGGAATGCCCGCCCGGCGCAGCTGTTCAACGGGGGGTAGTTGGGTTTCACGCAGAAAATAAAAGGCGCCGGGTAGCAATACCGCGACCGTGCCCGAAGCTTGCAGGGCGGCAACACCCGTCTCATCCAGGTACTCCAGGTGATCCACCGAGCGGGCGCCGAATTTCGCAGCCAGTGCCGCCCCGCCCATATTGCTGAGCTGCTCCACGTGGGCCTTGATGGGTAGATCCAGCGCCTGTGCGGCAGTAAATAATCTCTCGGCCTGTTCAAGATTAAAGCCGATGCTTTCGCAAAAAATATCCACGGCGTCGGCCAGTTTCTCCCCGGCGACCTCTGGCAACAGTTCCTGGCACAGGTGGTCTATATAATCGTCACCCTTCTCGCAAGATGACTCGCTGGATGAGGCATATTCCGGCGGTACGGTGTGGGCGCCGAGGAAGGTGGTACTTACCGCGAGCGGAAAATCTTCTCCCAACCGCCTGGCGACCCGCAACATTTTCAGTTCTGTTTCCCGGTTCAGGCCGTAGCCCGACTTGATCTCTATGCCGGTTACCCCCTCGCGCAAAAAATTCTGCAGCCGTCGGGTCGCACTGTCGTAAAGCTCTTCCTCGCTGGCTGCGCGGGTGGCGCGCACGGTGGAGAGAATGCCACCGCCGCGACGGGCGATTTCATCGTAGGCGACGCCGGTCAGGCGCAGTTCAAATTCCTCGGCGCGGTTGCCGCCGTAAACGAGATGGGTGTGGCAATCGATAAGCCCCGGTGTCAACCAGCGACCACCGCCATCTACGACAGCTCCAGATGTGTAGTCGGTTGGCAGTTCCTCCATCGAACCGAGCCAGGCGATACGTCCATCTTCCACCGCGATGGCATCTGTGCCATCCGCGTCCGTGCTTACAGCGCCATAGGCGGCGGACCGCGTGGGATCCATGGTGGCGAGGCTGACGTTTATCCAGAGTGTGTCCCACTGGCTCATGGTTGTCGGGCCTCCCGCTGTGCCCAGTCAATCAGGGCCTGGACCAGTTGGCGCAACAGTGGCTGCACTTGAGCCGCAAGGTCGGGCCGGTAGTGGAAGGGCGGTTGCTCCTCCATATACTTGCGCTGGCATAACTCCAACTGCAGGGAGTGAATATCCGCGTCCGGGTTGCCGTAGGCGCGGGTGATATAACCCCCCTTAAAGCGTTGGTTTGTTACATGCGTGTAGGCTTTCTGCTGCGCCAGCAGCGTTTCCACCGCAGCCAGCATCGCCGGGGCGCAACTGCCACCTCCGGCCGTGCCGATATTCACATCGGGCAGCCTGCCGTCAAACAGCCGCGGCACCATCGAGCGAATGGAGTGGGCCTCAAAAAGTACAGCGATGCCGTGGACACTTTTTAGCCGCGCCAGCTCGGTTTGCAGTTTCTGGTGGTAGGGCTGCCAGAACGTCTCCAGTCGCCTTGCCACCTCGGCGCTATCGGGCTCAGCACCATCATTGTACAGCGCCTGTTCGGCGAAACTGCTGGTGGGGCACAGCTCGGTACCGTTGGCGCCGAGATAGAGCTCGGCGTTATCGGGTGGTCGGTTAAGGTCTATGACGTAGCGTGAGGTATGGGGCTGGATAATGCTCGCGCCCAACCCCGGCGCGAATTCGTACAGTCGCTGCAGGTGCCAGTCGGTATCAGCGACTAGCTGCGCAGTGGCAGTCATGCCGCCGGCATACTCCGCAGGAATGGTGGTTCCGCAGTGCGGCATGCTGATTAGCAGCGGGGTAGTTCCTGTAATAAAGTCAAATAATGGCATCAAGATTTACCGTTGGCACTACCTGTCAAAACTCCTGTTGAGGCAGTAGTATGCACCATGCGTTGGTGCCGCACTATAACGAGCAAAGTATCGAGCAGGAAATTAATCTCCACCGCAGCTATGAGTATTCTATGGCAGCCGCACCGTTGATTGAGGCGGCGCGCATTAAAGAGGTTTTATAGTATGTCTAATACGCGCCTGGACACCTCCCGTGTAATCCGCGCCCCGCACGGCACGACACTGACCGCCAGGAGCTGGCTTACCGAAGCGCCCCTGCGCATGCTGATGAATAACCTGGATCCCGATGTCGCCGAAAACCCGCAATCCCTGGTGGTTTACGGGGGTATTGGTCGCGCCGCACGCAACTGGGAATGCTACGACGTCATTATCAAAACGCTTACAGAGCTGGAAGATGATGAAACGCTGTTGGTGCAGTCAGGCAAGCCGGTGGGGGTGTTCAAGACCCACGCGGATGCCCCCCGCGTATTGATCGCCAACTCCAACCTGGTGCCGCACTGGGCCAACTGGGAGCACTTTAACGAGTTGGATAAGAAGGGCCTGATGATGTATGGCCAGATGACGGCAGGCTCCTGGATTTATATCGGCAGCCAGGGCATCGTGCAGGGTACCTACGAGACCTTTGTGGAAATGGGCCGCCAGCACTTCGATGGCGACCTGTCCGGTCGTTGGATACTCACCGCGGGCCTGGGTGGTATGGGCGGTGCCCAGCCCCTGGCCGCGACCATGGCCGGTGCCTCCATGGTCGCCGTGGAGTGTCAGGAGAGCCGTATCGATGTTCGCCTGCGCACGGGATATCTCGATCGCAAGGCGACGACTATTGATGAAGCGATGGCAATGCTGGAACAGGCGCAGGAGGCGGGCGAACCCGTCTCCATCGGCCTGCTGGGCAACGCCGGCGAGATTTTGCCCCAGATGGTGAAACTCGGTATCAGGCCCGACGCGGTCACTGACCAGACTTCCGCCCACGACCCGGTCAACGGCTATCTGCCGATAGGCTGGACCGTGGCCCAGTGGGAGGAAAAGCGCGAGACTGACCAGGCAGCGGTGGCTACAGCCGCCAAAGCGTCAATGGCGGTTCATGTGCGCGCGATGCTGGACTTCCAGCAGCAGGGCATTGCGACCTTCGACTACGGCAACAATATCCGCCAGGTGGCGCTGGATGAGGGGGTGGCGAACGCCTTCGATTTCCCCGGCTTTGTGCCCGCCTATGTGCGCCCGTTGTTCTGTCGTGGCATCGGCCCCTTCCGCTGGGTGGCCCTGTCTGGCGACCCGGAAGATATTTACAAGACCGATCAGAAAGTAAAGGAGTTGATCCCCGATGACGTTCACCTGCACAAGTGGCTGGACATGGCGCGTGAGCGTATCCAGTTCCAGGGCCTGCCCGCACGTATCTGCTGGGTCGGCCTTGGCCAGCGTGCCAAGCTGGGCCTGGCCTTTAACGAAATGGTCGCCAGCGGTGAATTAAAGGCGCCGATTGTCATTGGCCGCGATCATCTTGATTCGGGCTCCGTCGCCAGCCCCAATCGCGAGACCGAATCGATGATGGACGGCTCCGATGCGGTGTCCGACTGGCCGTTACTCAACGCCCTGCTGAATACCGCGGGGGGCGCGACCTGGGTGAGCCTGCACCACGGTGGCGGCGTGGGCATGGGTTTCTCCCAGCACAGTGGCGTGGTCATTGTCTGTGATGGCACCGATGCGGCGGCCCGGCGTATTGCCCGGGTACTGACCAACGATCCGGCCACCGGTGTAATGCGCCATGCGGATGCGGGCTACCAAAGCGCCATAGACTGCGCTAAAGAACAGGGGCTGAACCTGCCGATGTTGAATGAGAGTGTTGAATGAAAGTGTTGAATGAGAGTAAAGGGAGTTGATTGGCATTGATACGCAACGGCTAAACTCTCACCGGATTATGAAAAAATTAGGGGTACAACAATGGCTCAAATGACCTTGACCCCGGGGACGCTGACCCTGGATCAACTGCGCGACATTCATCAGGCGCCGCTGCAACTGACCCTGTCCGAGCAGAGTGTGCCGGCTATTGAAAAGTCAGCCCGGGTGGTCACTGATATTTTGCAGCAGGACGGGGCAGTCTACGGCATTAACACGGGCTTCGGATTGCTGGCGACGAAGCGTATTGCCGACGAGGACCTTAAAGAACTGCAGCGCAAGCTGGTGCTGTCCCATGCCTGCGGTACCGGTGCACTGTTAAGCGATGCCCAGGTGCGCCTGATCATGGTGCTCAAGGTGAACAGTCTCGCACGGGGTTATTCCGGTATTCGTCTCAGTGTCATCGAGGCGTTGATCAAGCTGATCAATGCCGAGGTTTATCCCTGCATCCCGGGCAAGGGTTCCGTGGGCGCCTCCGGCGACCTGGCGCCCCTGGCCCATATGTCCATCGCCCTGCTCGGGGTGGGCGATGTGCGGGTGGATGGCAAGCTTGTTCCTGCGACAGAGGGGCTGGAGCGCGCCGGACTCAAGCCCGTCGAACTGGGACCGAAAGAGGGGCTGGCACTGTTGAATGGCACTCAGGTTTCCACCGGCCTGGGGCTGGCGGGGCTTTTTGCGGGGGAAGATTTGTTGCGCGCCGCGCTGGTGACGGGCAGCCTGTCGGTGGATGCCGCACTGGGCAGTGATGCGCCCTTTGATCCCCGCATTCATGCAGTGCGCGGTCATCGGGGCCAGCAGGACGTGGCTCATTGAGGAGGGTGTGTTCTTATGTTGACCTGTGGTGAAGTACTGGCCCGCATGCTGGAAGCCTACGGTATAGATACGGCATTCGGTATTCCCGGAACCCATACCATCGAGTTGTATCGAGGACTGCCGCAAACGGCCATTCGTCATGTGACACCGCGGCACGAGCAGGGGGCGGGGTTTATGGCGGATGGCTACGCCCGGGTGACCGGCCGTCCCGCGGCCTGCTTTACCGTGTCTGGCCCCGGTGCGTTCAGTATCGCCACCGCCATGGGCCAAGCCCTGCAGGACTCCGTGCCCATGCTGGTCATCTCGGCGGACAACAGCGCGCACCAGCGCGGCCTGGGGGAGGGGCGTTTACATGAGACCCGTAACCTGCAGGCGGCCATGGCGGAGTGCAGTGCCTGGGCCCACACCCTGTTGCGCCCGGCGGATCTGCCCCAGATCCTCGCCCGGGCCTTTACCATTTTTTCCAGCGAGCGCCCCGGCCCGGTACACATCACTATTCCTGTGGATGTGATTACCGCGCCGGCCGGCGATGTCAGCATCGAACCGTGGCCGCTGCCCACCCGGCCGGCGCCTGATTTGCGGGCTATCCGCAGCGCCGCGGATCTACTGAATGCGGCGCAGCGACCGGTTCTTGCGCTGGGGGGGTGGTTGTGCCGATGCGGCGGCGCAGGTTCTGCAACTGGCCGAGGCGCTCAATGCACCGGTGACGCTGACCCACAATGCCAAGGGTATATTGCCGATTGGGCACCCCCTGCTGGTGGCATCCAGTCCATCCTATGAGCCGGTGCGCGAACTGTACCGGGAGGCCGATATTATCCTCGGTGTCGGCACCGAATTCAGTGAGACGGATTACGACTTTTTCTTCGACGGCCAGTTCGCCCTCGGTGGCAAGCTGGTGCGCATCGACATAGACGCCATGCAACTGACCCGCAATGCGCGCCCTGAAATTGCCATACGGGCCGATGCCGCCATGGCCGCCACGGCCTTGTTGGAATACATAGATACCAGCCGGCGCGACGGCAGTGCGCGGGCGCGGGCGGTTAATGATGCACTGGCTGAGCACAACCGGGCGGATTACCAGGACTTTCTGGACTGCTTTCAGCGGGCGCTGCCCGGCGCGATAATCATGGGCGACTCCACCCAGCCCGCCTACTTCGCCGCCGCCCAATACCAGGCGCCGGCGCCCCGGCGCTTCGCCAGCGCGGCAACGGGTTATGGCACCCTGGGTTATGCATTACCGGCCGCATTTGGCGCCTGCCTGGCTATGCCGGAGGTGCCGGTTGTGGCGCTGATTGGCGATGGTGGCCTGCAGTTTACCCTGAACGAATTATCCACTGGCGTCGAAGCGGGGCTGCCGGTAGCCGTGGTGGTGTGGAACAATCGTCGCTACGAGATGATCGCACAGAACTTCGAGGCGGCGGGAATGGTGCCGATAGCCTGCGATATCCATACGCCCGACTTCCTGGCGATTGCCAGGGCCTATGGCTGTGAGGCACAGCGCGTGACAAGCATCGCCGAACTGGAGGAGCAACTGCAACGATCCCGCCAGTGCGCGGTACCGACCGTGATCGAAGTGCTGGAAGAGGACTTTTTGACGCCACCAGCCGAGGTGGTCACAATGGGGGGGAATGATGGATAAGCCTTTTTCCGGCGCGTTCAGCGCCATGACAAAGCGCCTGTCCGGCGATTCATCCCCGGTCTGGGCGGTGCACGACAGGGCCTTGCAGCGCCTCGCCGACGGAGAAGATATCTACCTCCTGTCTGTTGGCGATCCCGATTTGCCGACCCTGCCAACGACTATTCGCGCAACCATAGACAGTCTGGAAAAAGGCCGTACTCATTATGCCCCCGGCCGGGGTGAATTAGCGTTGCGCCAGACCATTGCCGATATCGAGGAGCGTGCATCCCACAAACCCTGCGATCCGGATGAGATTGTCATTTTCCCGGGTGCCACCAATGCCATCTACACGGTACTGGCCTGCCTGCTGGACCCGGCTGATGAGATTGTGGTGCTGGATCCCATGTATGTGGGTTATGAAGGTATTTTTAAGGCGCTGGAGCTCAGCAAGGTCGGCGTGCCACTGGATGTGGCCAACAACTTCGCCTTCGATGTGGACGCTGTGAAGGCCGCGATAACGGACACCACGAAACTTGTTTTCCTCAATACGCCCGGCAATCCGGCGGGCAATATCATCCGGCGGTCCGAGCTGCATGAATTGGCGGCATACTGCCGGGACCGCGACGTCTGGCTGGTGTGTGATGAGGTGTATTCCATGATCACCTTCGAGGAGCGGCACGTGTCTTTGCGCCGGGCGGCGGATCACCTGGACAATGTGATTATCGTTGACGGGCTGTCGAAATCCCACGCCATGACCGGCTGGCGCCTGGGCTGGACGGTGGCACAAAAGACAGTCTCCGACAGGCTGCTGGAATTCACCTCATCGACGGTGTTTGGTTGCTGCCAGTTCGTGCAGGACGCGGCAGCCTTCGCCCTGACCAACGACGAGGAGTATATCAACGGGGTGCGCGAAGAATACCGGCAGCGTCGCAACTACGTGTGCGAGCGGGTGGCCGCTATTAGCGGGATTTCCTGCCATGTGCCCAAGGCCGGCATGTTTGTCATGATCAAGGTCGATGAGGTGGCCGCAGACGGACTGGCATTCGCCGAAGCGCTACTGGCGGAGCAGGGCGTCTCAGCCCTTCCGGGTGTGGGTTTTGGGGACTGTACCGCAAATTATGTCAGGGTATCGCTGGCGCAGCCCATCAATGTGCTGCGGCCCGCGTTTGATCGTATGGAAGCGTTCTGTGAGTCTCGTGCCAGTGGTTGAAAAAGCGGGTAAGGATCGCTACTTCGCGGCGGGGAACTCAGCTTTCAGGTTCACTAATGCTGGTGCGAGAGATGCAGCCAGCCCAATCCGGTTTGTCGGGTGAGTAATGCTGTCACAACTCCAGATATCGTCGGCGCCAGCGAGTTTGATTCGCTGCAGTGCATCGCCAACAAATAGCGCATGCGTCACCATGACAGTGATACTGGCGGGCTGATAGGGTTTAAGCTCACGGCATGCCGCTTCGAGGGTGTGGCCGGTACTGGCAACATCATCTACCAGGACGACATGCCGTCCCCGATAATCGGCGACCGGCAGTGACACCCTGACATCACTGTCACCAAAACGGTCCTTCGTGGCAACATGAAATTCAAGCTGATTCATCCGTGCAATGGCCGCGACCCATTGTTCCGATTCTTCGTCTGGTCCTACCAGGATAGGGTTCTGCAGTCGGCTATCCAGGTAGGCAGACATGGCATCGGTGGCTGCAAGCGCTATAGCTTGCGCTGCGGGTACCGCATCCTCGAGTCGATGTACACGATGCAAATGAGGGTCCACGGTAATCACTTCGTCGAACCATGTCGCGAGCAGTTTTCCAACAATCTGCTGGCTAATAGACTCACCGGGGTGAAATGCCTTGTCCTGCCGCATGTAGCATAGATAGGGCGCAACCAGGGCAACTTTTTGCGCCCCAAGCTCTCTTGCTGTGGATGCCGCAAAGATCAGTTCTACCAGTTTCTCGTTGGGTCTGTCCAGGCTCCGACATATAAACAGGCGTTGTGGGATATGTTCCGGCAGGCGTAAACGACTCTCTCCGTCCGGGAAGTAATGTACGTCGATCTCTGAGAAATTCAGACCCGCAGCCGTTGCCAGACTCCGGGCAGGGCCGCTGTATTCAGGAAAGCCGAGTAACAATCCTTTACTGTGACTGGAGGGTTTCAAACTGCGGCACCAAAGTGCAGGGGTGGCTCAGGGTCTCTCGTCGTCATATTTTTCACCGATATTGAAACCGGAATCCTGCTCAGCTGATTCTTTGGCAAACTCAAAATCAGCTGGAAATTCGGCGTAGATAGAGTAGATGAGCTCGCCGGCCTTTACCGGCTCACCGAGTTTCTTGTGCAAATCGACACCTGCGCCTTTGTCCATGGGAGCCCCGGCCAAACGTGCGATATGTGCCAACTGCAGATTATTGATGTGCGTAACATACCCGGTGTGGCTGGCAAATACATCCTGGCGCAGGCGACCGACCTGGGGAGGGTCTGGATTTTTCCCCTGCGCGGTAATAATCGCCTGCATCTTCGCCAGCGCTCGACCGGAGTCGAGGATATCACGGGCAATGGCATATCCCTGTCCCCCTCGTACATCAGGGTCAAATTCAAGAATTCTACCGGCCAGGTGCAGGCCCTTTTCTCGCAGGTCAACCGGAGCTCGCGGATCGTTGTGCAACACCTGCATGATATCGCGCGCTTCCAGCACGGGTCCGATGCCCCGGCCAACGGGTTGCCGGCCATCTGTCAGTATGACTTCAAGGTTCAGACCGAGATGATCGCCGACGTACTCGAACAGCTTGCGCAGTACCAGTGCACTATTGCGGTTGGCTACCTTGGCCGTTGTGCCAATGGGAATATCAATGATCAGGTGAGTAGCCCCAGCAGCAACCTTTTTCGCCAGGATTGACGCAACCAGTTGGCCAGGCGAATCCATTAACAGCGGGCGTTCAACGGATATCAGGATATCATCCACCGGTGCGAGTCCCGCCGTACCGCCCCATCCCAGGCATGCCCGTTGACTGCGCACGATCTTATGTAGTTCCTGCGGGGAAAGTTCTACCCGGGCAAGCACCTCCATGGTATCCGCCGTACCGGCTGGTGAGGTGATGGCGCGACTGGACGTCTTGGGTATCAACATGCCGTGCGCAGCCACGATAGGCACGATGAGCATGGTAGTGCGATTTCCTGGAATTCCACCAATGCAGTGTTTGTCAACGACCAGGGGTTCGCCCCAATCAAGGCGCCTGCCAGTC
>PVMS01171629.1_pt1 | contig 11184 bp, 8 predicted proteins | sample 1853461 | NCBI WGS metagenome assembly PVMS01 (sample SAMN08582032, study PRJNA380276) | Marine sediment metagenome, whole genome shotgun sequencing project. | isolation source: ocean sediment barecode stripped | collected 2017
AAATATATGTGCACCGGCTAATGCAGGTTATAATTTTACGTATCATACTTATTTAGGGTTTAATGAAGCAACTACCTTTTCTGCTACAGGTATTCCTGCCGGAACTTCGGTAACTTTTAATCCAGTATCGGCCACTTCTGATAACACGGCTGTACAAATGACAATAAACAATATCGAAAATAATGATATGGGAAATTATGATATTTTTGTTACAGGTACTTCAACTAGTGCTGAGAAAACAACCGGTGTAGAATTAGGAGTATTCTTAACTAGCCTAAATACACCAAGCTTAATTTCTCCTGCCAACAATGCTGTTGATGTTCTGAATCAGCTTACATTGAGTTGGACAGCTGATAGTAATGCACTAAATTATGATGTAGAAATTGATACCGAAAATACTTTTGCAACAATAATTGAATCAAGTAATGTTGTTACCAATTCTTATAATCCTCAATTATTGCAATCGAACAGCAACTATTATTGGAGGGTTAAAAGCAACAATAATTGTGGAAGTAGTTCCTTTTCAACGATTTATAATTTTACTACTGCAAATGAAACATGTGACAGCTATAACTCAACGGATACACCATTAAATATCCCTGATAATAATGTAAACGGGGTAAGTTCAATCATAACTGTAAATAACAATAAAACTATTTCAGATGTTAATGTTACTGTGAATATTACCCACCCATGGATAGGTGATTTAACGTTAACTCTGATTAGCCCTGGCGGAACATCAATTACATTATCTTCAAATAATGGAAGCGAGGGGGACAATTATATCAACACTGTTTTTGATGATAGTGCATCTTCTTTTATAACTGAAGTAGCTGCACCTTTTACAGGGACCTTTAAACCGGAAGAAAATTTATCAAATTTAAATAATGAAAATTCTATTGGAGATTGGATATTGAAAGTTGTTGATGGAGGCCCTGATGATTTAGGGAATATTGTTAATTGGAGTATTGAAATCTGTGGATTTGTAATTGATGACGATAATGATGGAATTCCAAATTCAACTGATCAATGCCCAAACACTCCATTAAGTGAGACCGTGGATGTAAATGGATGTTCGGATAGTCAGTTGGATGATGATATTGATGGTATTATGAACGATACAGATTTATGTCCAAATACGCCTAATGGAGAAAGTGTAGATACTAATGGATGTTCAGATAGTCAGAAAGATGATGATACTGATGGTATTATGAACGATACAGATCTATGTTCAAATACGCCTGATGGAGAAATTGTAGATACTAATGGATGTTCAGATAGTCAGAAAGATGATGATAATGACGGGGTGATGAACAGTGTTGATCAATGCTCAAATACTCCGTTTGGAGAAACAGTAAATGCAGATGGTTGTGCTGAAAGTCAGTTGGATGATGATAATGACGGAGTTATGAACGATATCGATTTGTGTCCGAATACATCTAATGGTGCAAGTGTTAATGCCAATGGATGTGCCGCAGGTCAACTGGATGAAGACAATGATGGTGTAATAAATGCAATTGATATATGTGCTAATACGCCAAATGGAGAAACTGTAGATGTTAATGGTTGTTCTGAGAGTCAGAAAGATGATGATGGAGATGGTATAATGAATGACCAGGACCAATGTGCCTATACACCTTTATGGGAAACAGCTAATTCAAGTGGATGTTCCTATAATCAACTTGATGATGATAATGATGGAATAAGAAATGGAGTTGACAACTGTATTGCCATTTCAAATAATTCTCAGGATGATATGGATGGTGATTCAATTGGAGATGCCTGTGATAACGACATAGATGGTGACGGTGTTATAAATGGTTTAGACCTTTGTTATAATACACCAATTGGAGAACTTGTAGATTCAGATGGTTGTTCTGAAAGCCAGAAAGATGACGATAGTGATGGTATTATGAACGATACAGACAATTGTGTTGATGTAACTAATTCGAATCAATCCGATATAGATAATGATGGGACAGGTGATGTTTGTGATGAAGATTTAGATGGAGATACAATTTTGAATGTGAACGACAATTGTCAGGAAACTGCAAATCCTGATCAGTCGGATATTGACGGTGATGGGACAGGCGACGTATGTGATGACGATATTGATGGTGATGGTATTTTGAATGATGATGATAATTGTAAAGAAGTCTCAAATTCAAACCAATCTGATTTAGATTCAGATGGAATAGGGGATGTTTGTGATGATGATATTGATGGGGATACGGTATTGAATGATGTTGACAATTGCGTAGAAACTCCAAATACAGATCAGACTGATTTAGATTCAGATGGAATAGGGGATGTATGTGATGATGATGTAGATGGCATAGGTGATTTGTGTGATGACGATATGGACGGTGACGGAATTCTGAACGAAAACGATTCTTGCCCTGAAACAGTAAATCCTGATCAGTCAGATATGGATAATGATGGTATAGGAGATGTGTGTGACGACGATATTGACGGAGATGCTATTCTCAATAAGGATGATAGTTGCCCTTCAACATCAAATTTCGATCAGTCAGATAGTGATGGTGACGGAATTGGTGATGTTTGCGATGATGATATAGATGGCGATGAGGTGTTAAATGAATTTGATCTATGTGCTGACACATCGTTAGGAGCGCTTGTTGATTCCAGTGGTTGTTTTATGCTGTTATCAAACAACTTTAGCATTGAAGCTATTGGAGAGACTTGTCCGGGTAAAAATAATGGGATACTCACAATAGTTGCCGGCGAATCTCATAATTACAGTACAACGATTGATGGAAATCCATATAGTTTTACAGATAATTTAACGATTGAAAACATATCTCCTGATTCTTATGATTTTTGTGTCAGCGTTGAGGGTGACGATTATGAGCAATGCTTCACTATGACCATAACAGCTGGTGTAAGTACAGCTGGAAAATCAAGCATATCAAAGAATAAGTCATCGGTAGAAATTGAAGAAGGAACTGCTCCTTTTGACATCTATATCAATGGGAAATTCGTTCTGCATACACTTTCTGAAAAATTTGAAGTAACCGTTAATAACGGTGACATAATTGAAGTAAAAACCAGTATTGAATGTGAAGGAACCTACTCAAAATTAGTCGAATTATTTGATGAACTTTTAGCATATCCGAATCCAACAGATGGGAAGCTCAATATTGTAATCCCAATAGATATTGAAGAAGTGAGTATTGAACTCTATAACTATAATTCACAACTGATTTCAAAAAAAACATATCCGATTCAGTATGGTAAAGTTCAAATAGATTTATCAAATAAAGCAGCTGGCGTGTATATTGTAAAAGTCTTATTAGACAAACAAGTTTTATTAAAAATAATTAAAGAATAAACAAGATGAAGTAGTTTCTATATATCGTATTTAGGATCAGTTTAAACTGAAGATTGAAAAAGATTGATTATTCAAAGATGGAATCGGCTTATATTGTAGAAAAAATAAAACTGCCAAATCTTATAAAGAATTGAGCAGTTGATAACTAACTAAACTTTATTTATCAAAGCAATTTTATAAAAAAACCTGTAGGAATTTGCTTCATCTACAGGTTATTTAAAGATTTTTCATAAGATTTAAAGTAATTTAGGTAAGGTTTAAAATGCATATCTTCTATAGTTACTCCACTGTGCTCTTTTAGTATTTGTGAAACTTACAAATATTAATTTTCCTTTCTTTTTTGTTGCTGAGTTTAGATTTAAAGTTTTCATAATAATAAATTTTAAGATTAACATTGTTACAAAGAACTACCCAATACCTGTTCCAAAAATTAATATAGTCGTATGAAGCTGTATATCAGCTATATATGATTTTAAACCAAATACAAAAGTGTTCATTTCCGAACATTTTACCGTTCATATTCGTACAGGTTATAATGAAATAAAAAAACCACCTTAAAGTCAGTGGTACCTTAAAGGTGGTTTTCCTTAAGAGCATTACAATATTGTAATTGAATTAATTCTACTCCATTCAAATAGACGAATTAAAAATTAAATACTTTCATGAGTGTAAGAAATAACAATTTTCTCATAGGTGATTTAAGTTTAACTATCAAATCCAAATGATTGTTAATTAAAAACTTATGACTTATATCATTTAAGAAATATTTTTATTTAAATCATTTAGAATATCAGAGGTTTTAATTCTTCTTGCTATCAAGATTCCATAAGCAATACTTAATGACCCGATAATCAGGTGAATGGTTGTAGGAAATGGAACAACAGTAAATGGACCTGCCGTACCCGATATTAAAAATGAAAAATCCCACATCATGTGAATAATTATAAGTGGCCAAATGTTACGTATTCGAAGAAATAGTGCACCGTATAAGAAGGCAAAACTAATAGTTAACCAAAGCTTTTCAATCATTTGAATTGCAGTGAAATTTTCGAAAAAAAGATTGGTAAAATGTGCGACACCAAAAAGAGCAGCCGAAAATAAAAGTGCAACCCATTTCCCTTTAGGAATCATTACGTTTATTATTATCCCTCTTGAAAATGCTTCCTCACTAACACCAGTAAAGAATAGAGCAACCAAATAGAACAAAACTAATTTAGCTGCGATTTCTATTGTTCCGAATAATGCAAGTGGGACAAACGTGAGTAAAAGAGGAAACCACAAAACCCTAATATCCAGTATTTTCTTATGAAATCCTGCAATTTTAATCCAACCTAGATAATATAGCACTCCCATAGCAAAAACAGACATTAGGATTGGAATAAAAAGCCTTAACAGTTGCAAATCAAGACCAAGTAGTTTAAATGCTACAACAAATGGAATAGGAAGAAGCGAATCAACTATAAATAGGATGATGGAAAAATAGTATGGGTGATCTTTAGCGAATGTTTTCATGAGCGTATTATTTGGATAGCAATATATATAATTTTGGTTTATTGAATATAATGGCTAAAAAATTGAAACTAATGTTTCGGCTAAAAAGCGTTGAAACAGTTTGGTTGGTTAATCCGATTTTTAACCATTGTTGGCACGCGTTTTTTTAATTACACCATTCAGTTCCCCAGTTTGTATGACCCCTGCCATCCCAACATTTTCGATTTGTCTTAATTTCTAGTACAGTCCATTTTTTATCATCATATTGGGCAGTCATAACTATTTTAGTTGCTCTTTGTGAGTCATCTTCCTGTCTGTCATGGATAAGTGTTATTTCAATTTTATAGTTTTCTAATTCTTTTTTCTCCGTTGTCAAATTGGGAGTTCCTTCATTGTCTGGATAGTCATAATAAATCTTGATCAATTGTTCGGCTGATTGAATGTCTGTTCTATTTTCTATCGAATTATTGAATTTGAAGGGGTCAACATAATCGAATTTTTCGGTACAAGAGGTCAATAAAAGAGTCAGAATCCCGATTATGATAGTTCTTGTCATTTTTATCTTTCTTAATTTGTGCAAACTTGTTGTTAATCCAAATATACTAAAAACTTAAATCAACAATATTGAATTGTTAAACGGATGTTTTCCCAAACAAAAACTCCCTATTTATATCCCAGAATTTACCATTGTGTTTTAGAAGAAATAGACTTTTTGCTTCAAATGAGGCCTCAAAAACACGGTTTTCAAACTCGGGCCAGGCTTTATGAAATTCCAGTTTACTAAGATCCCGTGTTGCCGTAGTCATGTGGGGGTGGATATTGGTTGTGATATCTTTTTCTTTAAAATCCAATTGGTTTTTCAGAACTTCTTTTAGTGTCATGTGCAGCTGAATTATAGGCGCGTGGCAGTACACTTTTACAAACAGTACACGGGGAGTAAAGCATCCAAATCCTTTCAGATCAACATGAAATGGCTTTTGATGTTTAGCAAAGTCTTCAAGAAATTGTATCATATTATTTTCTTCATTCTCTGATCTTCTGTAAGGCATTTGTAACGTAATATGGGCAGGGGAGTTTAAGGCGTGTTTGGAATTAAATCTTTCTTTCATTTCTTCTTTTAATTCCTTTATGCGATCCTTTAATTCGTTATTTGGGATAAGGGCAATGAAGTATAGGTTTTTTTGCAAAGGCATGGAGTATTGCTATAAATATTGGATTGAATAAAATTACGGAATATTATATTACAAAGCTATTTGATAATACAACCTGGGTTCATTTCGTCGTCTTTGCAATTCCTGGTTGAGGTGATTTAACACAGCTATGAATCGTTCGAACTATTTCTACATTTTCACAATTATAGTAGGCCTTGACGTATAAAATGGCCTGAATTTTAACTCAGTTCATTTTCAAATTTGTCCTATTTTATCAGCTTCTTAATATCTCGGACATTCCAATACAATTGTCGGAATAACTTTATACAAGAATAAAAAAACCAAGGATTATGAAAGCAAAAATCAAAATTTTAAAAATTTGTATAATTGGTATTCTATTTAGTTTTACAAATTGTGTACATTATTATTATGCACCTAACGCTCATAATGTACCATTACTTAAAGAAAAAGGAGATACCAAATTGACTCTTGCCATCAGTGGTGGAGATGAATTTACAGGATTTGAAGCCCAGTTCGCTACAGCAGTATCGGAAAAAATTGGTGTCATGGGTAATTTTATACACGCAAGCGGTGAAAGTGATTCTGATAGAGATGCAGAGTCAGGTAGCGGATACTTATTTGAAGTTGGCGCAGGTTATTTTAAACCCATTGGTCGAAAATTTGTTTTTGAAACTTATAGTGGTTTGGGAATAGGGAGTGCCACAAATAAATATGATCCCGGTACCTCAAAAGTCAAATTCACAAGAATTTTTTTACAACCTTCCTTTGGTTTCACAACAAAAGGTTTTGATATAGCCTTATCATCAAGATTTGCGGGTTTGAATTATCATTCTATTGATGCGAATTCATATGACGATCATGATTTAGAATATATTAGAGATCATAAGTTTTCGGTTTTATTTGAACCGGCACTGACTATTAGAGGCGGATGGGAAGAAACTAAATTTCAGCTACAGTATGTAATTTCAAAAAATCTTTCCAATCCATCTTTGTCACAAGAAAAAAGTAACTTAAACATTGGAATATTTTTCGATCTTTAAGTTATGTAAATTAGAAAATGAAGAAGTTGGTTACCATTGACCAGTCAATGTAAAGTATAGGTGCAACCTTATCAAAAATCAATGAAAAGTTCTAAAAAGGCTTATCGTAAATACTTTTAATAAGTTGACAAATATTGAGTTAGTTGTATTGAAATTCTTCGAAATTATCAAGAAAATCAGAAAATAACTTCTGTAGTGAATTAAATACTTCCTTAAATCAGTAATATTTTTGCAACTCCTTTTAAAGTAGATCTTAAAAGATGTTCGAGATAATTTGATCAAAAAATTAATGGTTGTAAGTTTTATGATGTTCTTTTAACAGATCTTCACCAAAATCATTCCCTTTTTCTCTCAGAATAGCGTGGATATGATTGCCATTTTTCAAAAACCCGACATTGTCATATTCTATTAGAAAATCGGGTCCATTAATTACATAATAATGTGGTTTTTGTCGTTCGTAACTTCCAATCCAGGCGAAATAGACATTTTCAAATCCACTTTTATGAATAGCGTTCAAAATATCTTTTGATTTATCCCGTTCGTAATTATTTACATATTCTTCGATTAAAAAATGAAGTTGATCTTGTTGTTCAGAATTCATTTCAGACGCTTTTATTCCCTGGTAAGAGGTAAGTCGTTGTTCGCTTCCCGGGTTGGTAATTATATCTCCGGGAACTTCCTGACTTAAAGTAGCAATTTTCTTTTGACTATCACTTAGCATATGGATCAGTTCGAAGCCATAATCTTCTTCTTTGTTGAGTATTCGAATACCTGCAAATTCTGTTGTTTTAACCAGAGCAGGATCTGTTCCAATGAATAAAGGTGTAACTGCGACAGAGTTGTCAACAGCTGAAACATTTATTGAAATATGATGTCCTTCAAATTTTAGCCCCCAGGTACTTGAATCGTCTACGTTTCCCCAAATGGAAATATAATAATTGCCATAACCCCAATTCAGGCCTCTGATCATTTCAACGGTTTTATCATCAATTTCTTTCTTAGAATAGGCCAATTCATAAATATCCAGCAATATCCCATCAAGTTGCATTATAGCAGTGGCCTTCAAATAACCCTGGGAACTAAAGATGGCTGCCAATATTTCGTGAAATTCAATTTTACTCTTTTCCATAAGGTCTCCATAGCGCAGGCCCGGTCTTTTGACCATCCCAACCGGTAAATTCGTCCATTTCGTTCTGGCACTGTCTTGAAAGGCATATTGAACCTTAGTTGATTCTTCTTCGTTGAGCGTTGATAAAAACGATTTTGTTGCAGGTGTTAGTTTGGAAACAGTTTGTCCAAAACTAAAAGCGAAACATAAAGCAGCAAATAGCGTGGCTAATTTCTTCATAATTGTTTTTGATTTAGTTAGTTAATTAGTTAGCAAGGAGGGGAAAATCAAATATAGAGAAAATTTAATTAACAAGAATTTTAGAAATAAAGAAACTGCCCAATCCTATGACGAATTGAGCAGTTAATCAACTAACTAAACTTTATTTTTCAATGCAATTCCAATATAAAAAAAACCTGTAGAAATCAACTTCATCTACAGGTTGGTTGTATAATTTTCATAAGCTTGATACTTTGATTCTTTGAAATGTGGATTTACATAATCCAGTACTTTATCTCTAACTTGATTTAATACTGCATGATAAAATATGGATTTTTTCATATTAGTTCATGTGAAAATTAGCTTGTCCGTTTTCAGTTTCAATATAGAAATCAACAAGCCAATATAAGAACTCATCTTCAGCGTAGTTGAAGTCAGGATAGTTATTTAACAGGTCGCCAAACTCATAATCCAAACTTGGCAACATCTCCGGATTCGCTATCAAAATCTCTTTGGCTTTTATTTTAAGTTCTGTTTCTGTCATGACTATTGGTTCAATGTTATATTATTTATGAAATCAACTGAATAAAAAACCTGTAGGAATTAACTTCATCTACAGGTTGTTTACAGGTTTTTCATAAGATTAATTTTATGAGAGGTTAAAATCCATATCGTCTAAATTTGCTCCATTGTAATCTTTTCGTGTTTGTGAAGTTTACAAATAATGTTTTTGGCTTGTTTTCAAGTGTTGTGTTTAAGTTTAAAGTTGTCATAATTGTAAATTTTAAATTGTTTAGTATACTAGAAAGACGATGGAGTTGATAAATTGTTACAGTACTATGTAAAACAAAGTACTATATTAACAAAACTTTAACAAAACTTTGATCATAAACAGGGTAGTTGATAAAAATGATTATCTATTCCTTGAAAAGAATTGATGAATTAAATCGTAATCTCAAATAATTAAAGTTGTTAAGGTGATTTGGTAAATAGAATTAAAAAAGATTTATTAAAAAGGGCCTAAAACTCAAAAATTTCTTGAAGTTGCTATTTTAGGCCTAGTTTATTGCTATTAACCTAAAACAATAAACAATAATTATAATTTTATTCTATAATTGAACTCTAAATTGTTGTCAAATAGGATATCGTTTAATCGGGAAAGGACAAATATTAAGTTAATTTATGTTAATTAGAATTCGATTTTAGAGAGTAATTAGTCTTTTATTAAAAAATACAAAATGCTGTAAAACAAAGAAATAGTTAATTTTAATCTCTTAAAGGAGTTAATTTTTAAAAATAAACTCAAATTACAAGGTTAAACATTTGTTAATCAGCATTCGCAAAACGTTTTTAAAACTTTTTCAATATACATTTACCTATCAAACAAGTTTAATTAAAACCTATTTATTATGACAATATTTAAATTATTGACTTTGACCCTGGTAATAGGAGCAACAAGTTTATTTTCGGCCAGTGTAGATGTACACGGTGAACCAGAATTAGATGAAGAGTACGAAGCAGAAATTCTACATAATGAGGCATATGGTGATGCCGACTTTTATAAAATGTTACAGCAAGAAAATGAGGCATATTCAAGTGATATAAATTACTGGTCCAAAAACCTAAATGCAGCAACGAAAAAAGATGATAATCAAGGAATTGAAGCTTTTGATGAACACCTGAATGGTAATTATATAAAGTATTTGGAAGATGACATCCCTATAGGGGTTCATAGTATTAATGATGAACAATCTAATCAATGTTTTAACCTATGTGCCGGAGTTGAAGTTATGGGTGAAACAGATAAATTATATTCAAGGCCATTAAAGATTGCAAAAGGATGATCTTTATAGAAAAAAAATAAAAACTCAATATAAACAGGTCTAAGTTTTTTTTGTACAAATTAATGGTGTTTTAATTAATGGTGTCTTTATATCTCACATACGCACATACTTGTCCGAAATCATAAAAAAACCACCTAAAAAAGAACGATTTTAAAGGTGGCCAAATTGCTAAGCAAAAAGGCTTCGCATATTCAAAGATAATAATAAATATTAATTCCATAAAAAAGGGCTTCCATAATGGTAGCCCTGTTTTATTTTAACTAAATTTTGTTGCTATATTACAAAAACCCTTCATTAATTATTTACTAGGTAATATCCACCACTTAACATAATCACCGTCATGATCCAGGTGAGCATCTAGCGCATTTACTGAAATTTCAATAGTTTTGCCGTCATGATTAATTACAACTTTCTTAAAGTCACATCCAGAACTCATTAAAAAGGCCGATAACACAACTAACATTAACAATTTACTTAATACATTTTTTTTCATAATAATATAATTTATTGGTTAAACTCTTTAAAATTGGAAAACAATTAAATAAGAACTCAGCAAAATTTTCGTTGCTTATAAAAATTCATGAGGTTTGAAATTACAAATGGAGTTGATTCTGATATTTCTAAAAGAGGTTACAAGTCATTAGGTGTACACCTAATTAGATAGCTCATTTGCTAACTGTATCAGTATGATTTTTTTATAAGGAAGTTCATTCTAAATTGGAGTATGAGGGATACAAAATGAAGTTCCTTAAATAAGGAATTATATAAAAGTACACAATTAAATCAGTTATAAAAAAAATCTTATTTAATTTATAATCATTCTAAATACCTGTTCTTAAGTATTTTAAGGTTCTTTAACTGATAATTTATAACTTAATTTGAGAATTATGGTTTTTATCTCTTTTGAGATTAATAGTAATTGTTGATCTTTTGAGATTAATAGTAATTGTTGAGGTGG
>PVMS01052994.1_pt1 | contig 11183 bp, 13 predicted proteins | sample 1853461 | NCBI WGS metagenome assembly PVMS01 (sample SAMN08582032, study PRJNA380276) | Marine sediment metagenome, whole genome shotgun sequencing project. | isolation source: ocean sediment barecode stripped | collected 2017
CCGGCATCGCTCGGTCCTCCCGTCGTGGTTGGCGTAGCACTACGAGGAGCCGATCGCGCTCGTCGATGGTGAAGGGCGCCATGTTTGGGATGCGGAGGGCAACAGGTCCTCGTGTGTCCCCACTACGGAACCACAAGATCACCGTAGGCGTCGGGCCGACGGTCACGGTAGAAGGCCCACGTCTTGCGAACGGTGTCGATCATGTCGAGGTCCAGATCACGGATCACCAACTCTTCCTCGGTGTCCGACGCCGCCTCACCGACAAGTTGCCCGCGGGGGTCGACGAAGTAGGACGACCCGTAGAAGTCATTGTCGCCGAGAGCTTCCTTACCAACCCGGTTGATCGCTGCGATGAAATACTCGTTGGCCACCGCCGCTGCCGGCTGCTCCAGATTCCACAGGTACATCGAAAGGCCCCGGCTGGTCGCCGACGGGTTAAACACGATCTTGGCGCCGTTAAGCCCCAGCGCCCGCCAACCTTCGGGGAAGTGACGGTCGTAACAGATGTAAACGCCGATGCGCCCCCCGGCGGTGTCGAAGATCGGGGTCCCGCCATTGCCCGGCCGGAAGTAGTACTTCTCCCAGAAGCCATTGGTATGCGGTATGTGTTGCTTGCGGTACTTCCCGAGGTAAGTGCCGTCGGCGTCGATGACCGCTGCCGTGTTGTAGAAGAAACCGTCGTCTTCCTTTTCGAATATGGGGACGACCAGCACCATTCCGGTCTCTTTGGCCAGATCGATCATAAGTTTGGTGGTTGGACCGTCGGGGATAGGCTCCGCGATGTCGAAATGCTGATCCTCTTGAACCTGACAGAAGTAGGGGCCGTAGAACAGCTCCTGGAAGCACATCACCTGGGCGCCCTGCTCGGCCGCGGTGCGGGCGTAGTCGGCGTTCTTCTTGATCATCGAGTCGACGTCGCCGGTCCATTCGGTCTGGACAATGGCGGCTCTAACCGTGTTGGCCATAGCCTCCCTCCTCCCCGGGGCAGCTAGGCCCCGGCTCTACTTCTGCTTCAAAACTAGTCCGGCAGCTTAACCAAATGCAGCGATCGGGCACGGAACGCGTCTCGCTGCCGATTCGCCCCGGTACCCTCGGATGAAAGCGAGGGAGAGGGAACCCGTGGAGAAGCAGTTCATATCGGTGCTCGGGAAGCGAATGGCGTACACCGAGGTGGGCGCGGGCGATCCGGTTCTGTTCCTTCACGGCAATCCGACTTCGTCGTATCTGTGGCGCAACATCATCCCGCACCTGTCCGACATCACTCGCTGCATTGCCCCTGACCTCATCGGCATGGGCGACTCGGAGCCTCTTGATGACAGCGGACCGGGTAGCTATCGGTTCGTTGAGCACCGTGAGTACCTGGACGGGTTGCTCGACCAACTCGGCCTCGGAGATCAGGTCACGCTGGTGGTCCACGATTGGGGTAGCGGGCTCGGATTCGACTGGGCCAACCGCAACCGTGACCGGGTCAAGGGCATCGCCTATATGGAGGCCATCGTCGGCCCGGTGACCTGGGACGCCTGGCCCGAGGCAGCCCGCCCCATCTTCGAGGCGATGCGCTCGCCCGCAGGTGAGAGCATCGTGCTGGAGAAGAACGTGTTCGTGGAGCGCATCCTCCCGTCGTCGGTCATGCGGGACTTGAGCGAGGAAGAGATGGACATCTACCGCGCCCCTTACATGGAAGGTGGCGAGCGCCGGCGGCCGACGTTGACGTGGCCGCGAGAGATCCCGATCGACGGCGAACCGGCAGACGTCCACGACATAGTTGTGGCATATGGAAGGTGGCTGGAGACCGGGGACGTTCCCAAGCTGTTCATCAACGCCGAGCCGGGCAGCATCCTTACGGGACCGCAACGCGAATACTGTCGTGCGTGGGCCAACCAGACCGAGGTCACAGTGCCCGGCTTCCATTTCATCCAGGAGGATTCGCCGCATGAAATCGGAGAGGCGATTCGAAATTGGTATCAGGCTCTGTAAGGGGTGGGAACCTGGTGGACCGGTGGTGACGTCAGACCGCTACGACACAGAAATCCGCTGATTGAAGGAAACCGCACATGAAGATATTCACTCCACGCCTGGCTGCGCTCATTGCAGCAGTCGCATTGGTTGCCGCCGCCTGCGGTGATGCAGACGCCCAGGTGCCCGTCAACGACGCGGCAGACAGCCCCGATATTTCATCTGCATGCTTGATAGAAGAGCCCGAATGCGACGACACTCCCAACGGGGACCAGGAGCCGCAAGATCTGCCATCGGATGATGACGGAGCAGTCGACAGCGGAGGTTTCATCATCGACGGAGGGCTCACAATCCCCGAGGCACTGGCAACGGACGCCACCGGCATCCTCGCCGTGAAAGGGTTCCTCATCGACGATGGTCAAGAAGCCCGGCTCTGTGAGCTGCTCGCCGAGTCCTTCCCTCCCCAGTGCGGCGGAGCTTCGGTTGTCATCGACAGCCTGGACCAGATCGACCCGGACGAGATGACCAGCAACGGCGATGTGACCTGGACCGACCAGCTCGTCACTGTTCTCGGTGAACTAGTCGACGGCACCCTCGTCACGATGCCGCTCAGTCAGTAGAAGCCTGACGAGCCCGGGCCACGTGCAGGCCTCAGTCGTCGAGCTCCGCTTGCGTCGCCATGAAGGCGGCGACTCCTAGACGGGCTAGCTCGATGTCTTCGGCCTCTGGAAGGCCGGAGACGCCAACGGCGCCCACCACCATCCCGTCGGCACTAATGGGGATGCCGCCACCCCAGGACACATAGCGAAGTTCGCCAAAATTCGTCATCGGGAATTGCTCGTTTCGGGATGCTTCGCCGATCAGCTTCGATTCGGTCTGCTCGCGAGCGGCGGTGTATGCCTTGTTCATAGCAATACGGACCGACGGCAGTCTGCACCCGTCGGTACGAATGAACGCGAGGAGCTCGCCGTGATCGTCACAAACGGCCACCGCGGCGCCCAACTCACGCCGGTCTAGTTCAGCCCTGACAGAGTCGAGGACCACAAGGGCATCGGAGTGCGTCAAGTTTGGTTTCTGTTTCATCATGCGATGCTACATCGCGCCAAGCTGTGCGGAGAGCCCTCGCGAGCTACCTGATGAGGATGATGTGGAGATGGCGCGGGCCGTGGACGCCCAGAGTCAGAATCGACTCGATGTCGCCTGTACGGCTGGGCCCGGTGACGACGGCGATGTTCGACGTGCCCTCCCACTCGACCTGCTCCATCGCATCAGCGAGGGAGGGCACGATCCGGGACACCGGGAGCAGCGCGATGTGGCTCTCCACCAACAAAGACGCCGATCGGGGCCGGCCGGGGCCGTGGCGGAGGACGAGTGACCCCGTCGCCGCGATCCCGATGTCGGCCGCCGTAATGCCGATACGGACCGCACCCACCCGGGCCTGGTCACCCATACGGGCAGCCGGGTCACTGCTAACCCTCGCGTCGACCTGTTCGTAACCGGACCGGGAGCGCCAGGCATCCCACCCGGGCACAACTGCGTCGAGTTCATCCCAGGCAACGTAGGAAGCGACACCGCGCTCCGCGAAGACAGCGCTCACAGCATCGAAGGCCGCGGCGGCATCGGAGACGCGTACGACTTCGGCATCAACTGCGGAGGCCTCGGCGACAAACCGCTCGACCGGGTCGGGGAACGAAATCACCGGTGCACGACCGGGTCCGGTCACCACCGGCAGCTTTGCGCCACGCAGAGCGCTCGTCACCCTGCCAAGAAACTGGTCACGTTTCACGGTCGCTCCACCAATCATGGAAGGTCCGTGGCGCCGGTGCCGGCAGGTCACGCTTGTCGGTCCAATCGCGCAGTAACCACGGGATCCGTCGCATCCAACCCCCACGACCGAGCAGCCGGCCCATCCAGCCGCCGACCCGGGTGACTGCACGAAACAGACGGGGACGAGTGGCGATCCGTGTGTACCAGGCAATCCCGGTTCTGATGCCACGCGACATGTGATCGATGCTCTGCTTCCTCAGTTCGATGAGCAGCTTCGGGATCTCGATCCGCACCGGGCAAACTTCCTCGCAGGCGCCGCACAGCGAAGAAGCCGCAGGCAGCTCGTGCCACTGCTCGAGCCCGAACAAGGACGGGGTGAGCACCTTGCCGATCGGTCCGGGGTACACCGTCGCGTAAGCGTGGCCGCCCACGTGTCGGTACACCGGGCAGGCGTTGAGACATGCCCCGCATCGGATGCAGTAGAGGATCTCCGCCACCGCGGAGCCCAGGGTGGCGCTGCGGCCGTTGTCAACAATGACGACGTGGAACTGGTCGGGACCATCGGGCTCACCGTCACGACGGGGACCGGCGACAATATTGGAGTAGACCGACAGCTTCTGACCGGTCGCCGACCGTGCCAGCACTTCGAGCATCACCGCAAGGTCGGCGCTCGTCGGAACAAGACGTTCCATCCCCATCACAGCAACGTGGATGCGGGGTGCGCTGGTGACAAGCCGGCCGTTGCCTTCGTTGGTCACCAGACAGATGGCGCCGTCTTCGGCAACGCCGAAGTTGGCACCGCTGATGCCCATGTCGGCACCCAGGAAACGCTCTCGAAGGTACGAGCGGGCAATGTCATTCAGCTCCCCCGGTGCATCGGTGTACTCGACCCCGAGCTCGGCGGCGAACAACTCACCGACGTCATATCGGTTCTTGTGGAGAACCGGGGCGATGATGTGCGACGGAGTTTCACCGGCGAGCTGCACGATGAACTCCCCGAGGTCGGTTTCGACCACTTCAATGCCGGCGGCCTCGATAGCGTCGTTGAGATGGATCTCTTCGGTGACCATCGACTTCGCCTTCACGATGAGCGCAACGTTCTCCGACGTCGCCAGATCAACGATGTACTCGTTGGCTTCAACCGCATCGGCTGCAAAGAACACTTTCCCGCCGCGGCGCTCGACCGCATCGGCGAACTCGGCCAGATAGTGATCCAGACGGCTCAGCGTATCGGCTCTTATCTCCCTGGCCCGGTCCCGCATCTCGCCCATCCCCGGGAACGCCTGCTCGGCCCTGACCCTCCCCTGAAAGTGCCCACGGGCACCGGTGTCGATTGCGGGGGGCACGCCCGCTTCGAACGCCCCGCGGATCCGTCCCCGAAAAGTGATCGGCTGAGACGTCATCGTGACGCCCCGGGTGACTCTCCGACCAAGATTTCGGCGATGTGCTTGGTTTTGATGTGGCTCCGCTGCCGCTGAAGCCCGCCACCGATGTGCATCAGGCAACTCACATCTATACCGACTACGACGTCGGCCCCGCTGGCCTCGATCGCTTTGATCTTGGTGTCCATCATCGCCGTCGATACCTCGGGCATCTTGACGGAGAACAAGCCACCGAAGCCACAACACTCGTCCTCGCCGTCAAGGGGCACCCGGTCGACGCCGGCATCGCTGAGGAGACGCTTCGGTTGCTCGAGGACACCGAGCCCGCGCAATCCGTGACACGAGGCGTGATAGGCAGTTACGCAATCACTGCAATCTGCTCCGGCGATCTCGGCCCCGGCGTCATCGACGAGGAACTGGGTCAGTTCCCTGGTCCGCGCGGCAACCCGCCCGGCCCTGGCCACACACTCGGGGTCCCCCACCATCAGCTCAGGCGTGTGGTGAATGATCATGGCGGCACACGACCCCGAAGGGACAATGATCGGGCCTACGGTGGCATCGAGGACATCGAGTGTTTGCCGGGCCATCGCGGTGGCTTCTTCGCTGAACCCGCCGTTATAGGCTGGCTGCCCGCAGCAGGTCTGATCGAACGGGAACTCGACTCGATACCCCGCCCGTTCCAGCAACGTGACTGTTGCTTTCCCCACGTCCGGATAGAAGCTGGTGACCAGGCAGGTGACGAACAGTTGAACCGGTTCCGACATGCCCGTCACCCTACCGTGCCATACGAACCGTTACCGAAGCGCGTTGGTGGCGACCGCCGCGGCCAGGTACTCGGCCAGGCCCTCTCCAGCCTTGTCGATGTTCATCTTGAACCTGGGGTCGGCAACGTACATCTGGCCAAGGCCGGCGTGAATGGCCTTCGAGCATTCGTAGAACCATTTGGTGATGTGGGCCCGGTGCGCCTCGGCAACCTCCATGGCTGCAGCGCTCTCGGGAGCAGAACCGGCGGCCATCAGCGCAACTAGACGCTGATTGATGGCGTCGGCTTCTTGGCCGAGCGTTTGCCAGTCTTGCTTTGTGTAACGGGTAGTACGGGCGGCAGATTGTTGGTATGGGACGGTGTCGCCCCAACGCTGCTCGGCTTCTTGTTGGTGCTCGGTCGGGTCGAAGTCGCCGAACACTTCCAGCATCTCTTCGGTCGACATATTGATTCCTCGTTTCTGTGATTCTGCTGCCGTCGTCACCCGTCGACCATCGTGAGGATGTGTTCGGCGCGTGCTTCCAGCAGTGCTTTTTGTCGTTCAAGTGCAACCTGCCGGTTATAGGTGGGTTCGGTGACGATTTCCTTGATCTCGTCGAGTGCAAAGCCCAACTCGTGGAAGAACAGCACTTCCTGCAATCGCTCCACTTCGGGGCGACCGTACATTCGGTACCCGGACCCTGATCGCCGCTCCGGCACCACCAATCCGATCTCGTCGTAGTGGTGCAGGGTTCGTACGGTGACCCCGGCAAGACAGGCTACCGCCCCAACTGATAGTGCTTCGCTTGCAGTCATGCCGCCAAAGTACACCCTCACGTAACGTGAGGGTCAAGGGGTTTGTGCAGTCCGTGGTCCCACCGGAACACGTCAGGCAGCAAGCTGGGTGAGCTCTAGTGTTTCGGCATGCAATCATCTCGGCCCGATCTAGCAGCAAGCTATGGCGTGCTCCCAGCCGACCAGGGAGCCGGCCTCATCGCATGGACCGCGGTGGAATCTCGACTTACCGCGGCACGGAACTACTGGATCGCCACTGCCGGCGAAGATGGCCGGCCCCATTCCACACCCATCTGGGGTGTTTGGCTCAACGGCAGCCTCTACTTCGGAACAGATCCCGGCTCGAAGAAGGCAACCAACATGGCGGCCAACCCGCATGTCGTCGTCCACCTCGAAAGTGGCGACGACGTGGTCGTCCTCCACTGTCGGGTGGCAACCGAAACGGACGCGGCGACTATCGAGACGGCGCTCACCGCCTATCGCACCAAGTATTCAATGCCGGACGACTTCGCGTTCGAGCCCGTTCTTGTCGCATCCACCGGGACCGCCTTTGCTTGGGACGAGCGGAGCTTCCCCGGCTCCGCCACCCGGTTCATCGACTTCTAACTCTCGGGTAGATGTGGCGTGCGGACCGTCGACAGACCATGCTGGGCACCTACCGGAGGCTTAGGTGCTCGAATTCAGCAGACTCCAGAAACGATTTGGTGATGTCACGGCCCTGGATGGTCTCAGCTTCCAGGTCCACCCCGGCAGGATCCTCGGCTTCCTCGGACCTAACGGTGCCGGGAAGACCACCGCGATGCGCTGTGTGTTCGACCTGGTTCGCCCCGATGCCGGCCAGGTCTCTTGGAACGGGGAACCGCTAGATGCAGCAACCCGGCTGCGTTTCGGTTACATGCCGGAGGAGCGTGGTCTGTACCCGAAAATGAAGATCGGCGAGCAAATCGCCTACTTCGCACGCCTCTCCGGAGTGGGTCGGAGTGACGCCACCGCAGCAGCCGCAACCTGGCTGGACCGCTTCGACCTGGGCGACCGTGCCGACGCCAAGCTCGAGGAGCTCTCCCACGGCAACCAGCAGCGCGTGCAATTGGCCACGGCCCTCGTCCACGAGCCAACGGTGGCAATCCTGGATGAGCCCTTTGCCGGTCTGGACCCCATCGGCATGGAGACGATGGCCGACGTTCTTAGGGATCTGGCGTCGGGTGGGGTAGCGATCCTATTCTCCAGCCACCAGCTCGATCTGGTCGCCGACGTCTGCCAGGACGTAGTGATCATCGACCACGGGCGCACCGTCCTCAGCGGTGAAGTTACCGAGCTCCGCCGGCTGGCCCCGGTCCGCTTCCTCGAGGTCGATGTCAACGGCCTGCCGTGGGCGATAGATCTTGAAGGGGTAACCACGGTCGACACCAACGGGCGACGCCGCTATGTGCTCGACCGCAACGCGGCCATCGAAGAAATCCTCCGCCATGCGAGACGAGATGGTGAAGTGACCAAGTTCTCCTTCGAGCCACCAAACCTCACCGACCTCTTCCGGGAGGCGGTTGGACGATGAATCGCACGAGACAGACCTTTGAGCTCGCCCGCAGAGACTTCATCCAACGTGCCAAGAGCAAGACATTCCTGACCGCGATGCTGGTCACCGTCGGGATCGTTGTCATAATCGGCCCGATCCTGAGCTTCGCCGATCGGGATTCCGGCCCGACCTACGTCGGCCTGGTCGGTGAGCTGCCGCAAGGAACCGGTGATTCGATTCTCCTCCAGGCAAGCGCCCTCGACATGGATGTCGCGATCACAAGTTTCACGGACTTGGAACTTGCCGAGCAGGCCATCGTCGATGGCGAGATATCGGTAGCTATCAATGGCCTCGACGAGCTCATCTTCCAGGAGAACGTCCAAACCCGTTTAGCTGCCGTGGCCATCGGGGGCGTCGCTGCGGCGCAACGGGAGGTGACAGCCGCCGAAATGGGCCTGTCCCCGCAAGAGGTCAACTCTCTACTGCTCCCTGTGGAGTTCTCGCAGCGGACACTCGAACCGGCAGAAACTGAGCAAGACCAGGCGAGACAGGTTGGGGCTTTTGTCGGGTTACTGCTTCTCTACATGTCGCTTCTCATGTTCGGGCAATTCGTAATGATGGGAGTCATGGAGGAGAAGCAAACCAGAGTGGTCGAGGTGGTGCTGTCACGAGTCAAGCCAACACAAGTCCTCATCGGCAAGGTCATCGGTATCGGGCTGCTCGGGCTGGTCCAGATCATCGCTCTCGGCGCCGCCGCCGTCTTCACTCTTTCGGCGGTGGACATCGCCAATGTGGACATCGCAGGAATCGGACTCGAGATCTTCGGCACGTTGGTTCTGTGGTACCTGCTCGGCTATGCGTTCTACAGCGTGCTGTATGGAACCCTGGGTGCGACCATCTCGCGACAAGAAGACATGCAAGGCGTGGCCATGCTGCCCGTGCTCCTGATCCTCCCCGGCTTCTTCCTGGGACAGATGGCCCTCGTCAACCCCGACAGCTCTTGGGTCCGGATCGCCTCGTTCATCCCGGTCTGGTCACCGATGGTGATGGGAGTTCGGGCCACGGCGTCTGCAGTGCCGATCTGGGAGGTTGCGGTCTCGGTCCTGTTGATAGTGCTGACTACCTACGGGTTGGTGCGGCTTGGCGGCAGAATCTACCGCGGTGCGATTCTCCAAAGTGGGGCAAAAATCAAGCTTCGTACCGCGTGGCGGTCCGCGTCACAATAGGTGGACGATTCCGACGAAGCGAACGATCGACAACTGCTTCGAGGACCGAGTGGTGGTAGAGATGATGAGCTCACATGGGCCGACTTAGCCCGAATGATCGCTTCTTACATTCTGATGAACCGCAGCGGAGGAGCGCACCAGTGTTCCGGGCGGTCGACAGAAACCCACCTCTGTCGAACACCGAAGCGGCACGGGTGGTTTGCCCAACTCGTTCTAGTCCTCGCAACAGGCCTGACATCTGTGCTTGCGCCCCGGTCGATGAGAGCAACGGGCGCCAACATCGATACCCGACCGCGGTTACGAAGCTGAGTCAAACTGCAGACCGCGATGAGGGTGCCCACCAAACAGAGCAAAGGTTGCCTATCGGGCAACCGCGGAGCTATCCGGTGTTGCGAAGCCCCGCAGCCAGTCCGTTGACCGTGACCAGCAACGCACGGCGTAGATCAGGATCCGGATCCCCACCGGAGCGGGCCCGACGCAACAGGGACACCTGGAGATAACTGATGGGATCAAGATACGTTTCCCGAATGGCGAGCGTCCGCTTCAGCACGGGGTACCGATCCAGCAGCTCGACGTCACCGGTAATCCGGAGGACCTCCGCAACGGTCAGCTCGAACTCCTCACGGATGATCTCCAGCACACCGCGATGCTCCGGTGGCACCAGGGTGTCGACGTAGTGAGCGGTAATCGTCAGGTCGGTCTTGGACAGCGTCATCTCAACATTTGAGACAAACGTGCGGAAGAAAGACCACTCCCGATACATGAGGTCGATGTTGTTGCCGGCAGCAGCGCGACGTGCTGCGGCGAGCCCCGATCCCACGCCGAACCAGCCGGGAACAACCTGACGCGACTGTGTCCAGCCAAAAACCCACGGTATCGCCCGGAGACCGTCCAAACCGACGTTGTCGCTTCCCCCACCGGGTCGGCGGGCCGGACGCGATCCAATGTTCATCGCCCCCAGCTCCTCTACCGGCGTTGAAGTGAGGAAATACTCGACCAGGCCCGGGGTCTCGATCAAATCGCGGTACTTGCTATACGCCGCAGCGCTGAGCGAATCCATGATCTGATCCCACGAACTCAGCACCTCGGCAGATTGCCGCGTAGATCGATGCAACAGGGACGCCTCCAACGTCGCCGCCAACTGGAGCTCCAGGTTGGTCGAAGCCAGATCGGCGAGGCCGTACTTGTCGGCGATAACCTCGCCCTGTTCGGTGATCTTGATCCGGCCGTCAATTGTGCCCCAGGGCTGGGCCATGATTGCCTCACCGGTCGGCCCACCGCCGCGGCCAACAGTCCCGCCCCGACCGTGGAACAGGCGCAACTCGACACCGTGACTCTGCGCTACGTCACGCAGCGATCGTGACGCCCGATAAAGCTCCCACTGTGAAGTGGCGATCCCGCCATGTTTACTCGAGTCGGAGTAACCGAGCATGACTTCCTGGAGATCCCCCCGCAACCGGACCACCTTGCGGTAGGGAACACAGTTCAACATCTGATCTAGCAAAGGACCTGCGTTGCGAACCTCATCGATAGTTTCGAATAACGGCACGAACCCGATCCGAGCAACATGCGAATGCAGATCCACAAGCCCAGCCTCCCGTGCCAGCACGACGGCGGCCAGGACGTCGTCGGCACCACGAGTTTCGGAGATGACGTAGCTCTCGATAACTCCATCACCAAACCTGTCGAGTGCCGTCCTGATACCGCGGAACGTGTCGAAGGTCCGCTCGGATTCACCATCGAGCGCCGTGGCGACAGGTGCCAGGGGACGCCGGCCGGCAAGTTCGTGGTCCAGGCGCTCC
>PVMS01083161.1_pt1 | contig 11183 bp, 6 predicted proteins | sample 1853461 | NCBI WGS metagenome assembly PVMS01 (sample SAMN08582032, study PRJNA380276) | Marine sediment metagenome, whole genome shotgun sequencing project. | isolation source: ocean sediment barecode stripped | collected 2017
CCTGATCTGCCCAATATACGGGAAATCCTGAATGATGGAATAAACGGATGTTTTTTCATTCCAGGTGATCAGAAAAGTCTGAGAGCGACCTTGATTAAGATGCTGGATAATCCGGATCTAAGAAAAACTCTGAGCCAAAACGCTTATAAGGGTATTTTTGAACGAGGATTTTTATGGCAATCTAATGCCAAGAAAGTACTTGAACTTGTGTCCAATGATTTTTAGCTGTTTATTATCGTGAATATGATTTCTACTAATTAAGGTAGCTGAAAAAATCGATTTTTCTTTTAGACGAATAATGAAATAAATTATGTCGGATTTTTTTTACTAGCTTGAATTGCTGTATTTTTATGTATCAGTAAAAAATATTGTTAATTATAAAACTTCAGGTTAATTGATTGAATTAGAGGCAGGAGGAAGAGTATGTATGAATTCAGCGGTAAGGATAAAAAATTAATGAAAATATTAATAAGTCTTCTTGTTATTTCCCTGTTTTTCGTTGCTCCCGCTTATACTGAAAAAGATGCTAGTGGCTGGCATAACCGGGACTATTTCCGAACGACAACAGACCATAAATTAAAAAATTCGCTCAATACAGTAGAGAAATATCACTTCTGTTTTCAAGGGCAATGTGCTGATAAAACTAATTTCTGGGAAAAGTTTAATGCTGGAAAATATGGGAGTGCAATTAAAGAATTAGAGTATGTTTTAAGAATATTCCCTAACCACCCTCGGGCATTAAATATGATGGAGCTGATGGCTAAATTGACCAAATCTCCTGCACTAGCTGTTCCCTGGTATGAAAAGGCTTTAAAATCCTATCCTTATTATTCAATAATTCATGCCAATTACGGGAATTATTTGATTAATATTAACCGTATTGATTCAGGGATTGAAGAAGTGCAACAGGCAATAAAAATTAATCCGAAATATGCAAAGGCATATATTTATTTAGCCAGGGCATACCGTGAAATGGGTAAATCAGAATTAGCAGCCAGTAATGCTGAAAAAGCGAAAGAGCTGGGTTTCAAAGGGGATATATTTAAGCAGGATAAATAAATGAAGCCTGGATCCATGAAGCAAAAGTATATATAGCATTTTCTTTTGTTCGCATAATCAAGTAAAGACTGCTGTAATTTTTATACTTCCAAGGATTTTTTCAGAGAGCTATTCCAGGAAAAGGGGTTTTAATTATGGATTATTTAATTGAAAGTTTGGGCTTATGAGTGGTGTCTGCGGTAGTGTCTTGCAAAATAACAGACATCTGAATAAAACCGACTTGATGCAAATGGTTCGGGCATTGGGTGTGTCAGAAGCAAATAATGAGTTAATAGCTTTCCATAATACTGTAGCCATGGGAGTCCAGGGCGGGCGTAACAGTCTTACAGGCGTTGCTGAAATGACCGTTCATAGCCATCATTTTATCATTGCCTTTCATGGGAATCTTTATAACTTAAGAGATATCTTGCCCTCTCATGAGAATTATTCCAGGTTATACGATGCATTAATCAGGCTGTATTTAAAGGAAGGCATTTCATTTTTACAGAAACTGCGTGGGGAGTTTGCCTTATCTCTATGGGATGGAGCTTCGGGGACACTATATCTTGCGACTGACCGTTTCCGGATACATCCCCTTTTCTACTATCAAGATGAGACTAAGATTGTCTTTTCATCACGCATAAAAGGGATACTTGCCTGTCCGTTACCTGTTGAACTGACTGTAAATCCTGAATCAATTATCGATGTTGTGGCTTCTTCAGCCATTCCTACTCCAAAAACAATCTTCAAGGAAATAAAAAAAATACCTCCTGGTAATGTTCTCGAATACAGAAACGGCCAAATCAGGTTGAATTCATATTGGGACATTAGTTTTTACGATCAAGGCAATAATAATGAAAAAGATCTTGCTTTAAAATTAAAGATGCATTTCGATGATGCTGTACTTGAACGATTAAAAGTTGATGGGGACTCGGACCGTATAGGGACATTTTTAAGCGGTGGCATAGACAGTAGTACACTGACAGGTGTTGTGACTAACTTGAATAAACATCCTGTGAAAAGTTTTTCTATTGGATTTGATGTAGAGCGTTTCAATGAAATCGATTATGCAAGGATAGTGGCGCGTGCTTTTAATGCCAAGCACTACGAATATTTTGTTACTGCCAAAGATACATATGATATAATTCCTGTTCTTATAGATGAATTTGACGAGCCTTATGCGAATGCGTCTGCTGTACCTACATACTTTTGTGCCAAGCTTGCCCGTGATCACGGTGTTGATATCCTTTATGCCGGTGATGGAGGTGATGAAATATTTGCAGGAAATGAAAGGTATGCTACACAGCGCATGTTTGAATATTATCATATGATACCGGGATGGTTGCGTCGTTTTATAATAAGACCGGCTGTATTTACACTTGCAGATACATTTAACTGGAATATATTTTTAAAAGGCAAAAAATATATAAAAAGGGCAAGTATTCCTAATCCTGAAAGACTATTATCCTATGGAGTATTTAATGTAATTCCGGAAAACAAACTATTTACAGAAGAATTCCTGAGGAGTGTACGATCAGACTACGATCATGCTGAAATGGTTAATATATATTATTCTAATGCTCCCGCAAAAAATGATCTGGACAGACAGCTTTACATTGATTTGAAACTTGCTATATCCGATAATGACCTGTTCAAGGTAACTCGAATGACAGAGGCGCTGGGAATCGCCGTGCGTTTTCCGTTTCTGGATCATAAGCTGGCAGAATTTGCAGCCAGTGTTCCGGCAAATATTAAAATGCGTGGAAGGGAGTTGCGTTCATTCTTTAAGAATACATATGCGGATGTCCTGCCCAGAGAGGTTCTTTCCAAGACAAAGCATGGGTTCGGACTGCCGATTCCGCTGTGGTTGAGAACGGACAAAAGACTTAATGATATGATGTATGATCTTGTCCTCAGCCCTCTAAGCATACAGCGAGGATATTTCCAGAAAAAAACATTAGAATCTATTGTAGAAAGCCATAAGACTGATAAAACTTCTTTTTATGGAACGTTGCTGTGGAACCTGATGATGATTGAGCTTTGGCACCGAAAATCAAAAGTTTAGAGAAAACAGAGGTATGTTAACTGTAGAAGAAGTTACATCAGAAGACCAATTTAGAAAGCTGCAGCCTAGCTGGGAAAGATTTCTAAATGAAACTGGAAGCTATTCTCCTTTTCTCAGTCATGAGTGGTTTTGGTGCTGTTTAAAGGGATATAAGAAGGATAACAAAATATTTATCCTTATTATCAAGGATGGGGCTTCGCTAGTCGGGATTGCTCCGTTATGGCGATATCGGGATATCATTCGTGGAACCAGTGTGCATAAGGTGGGATTTATTCTTGGACCTGACTCCCCCTTTACAGATTTTATTATTGATGAGAGAAGGCGTCGGAATGTTCTTGAAGCAATTCTCCTGTTTTTATATTCCCTAAATAAAAAATATTGGGATATTTTTGTCCTCGATAAATGGCCAGTCAAATCAATAAACTACAGGACATTTCAGGAAGTACTCAATCAACAAAGAAGAAAAATATTTATTAGCTATCCCTCATTGGTTCCTTATATATCTATACAAGGTGATTGGGAAGATTTCCTTAGAACCAGATCTGTCAAATTTAGAAAAACACATAGAAACATCATTAACAGGATTAGCAAATTAGCTGGAGTTGAAATTCAGAGTGCCAGTCATGATAGCAAAGGCGACATCCTTAAAGAAGTCTATCATGTTTCTGAAAGGAGCTGGAAGGAAAAAGAAGGATTAGCGATGACTAGCAGAAAAGAATTTATCATATTTTTTGAAGAGCTGACAAGACTGGCAGGACTTAGAAAATGGCTGAATATTTGGATTTTGAAGGTTGATTCAATTCCGGTTGCTATGGAATATGAAATTGAATATGCTGGTGAGGTTTTTGCACTTAGATCTGATTTTGATGAAGAATATAAAAAATATTCTCCAGGAGCTTATCTCGAGTATCAGATTATAAAATATTATTTTGAAAATGGTTACAGTAAGTATAATACCGGTCCGGGACTTAATACATACAAAATGCACTGGACGGATAAGCTCAAGGAAAATGTAAATTTGAATATATGTAATAATAATTTTAAGGGCTTAAAGATATGGACTTTGGAGAAGCTGGTGATTCCTTTTTTGAAAAAAGTTAGAGACCTTAAGGAAAGCAGTTTATCGAAGAATAACATCAGGGATGCGGACAGTTCTAAAAAATAGATTGCTTCAGATCATAGTTAAACTTATTTATAGTAGTGGATTGTTTTCAGCGTTTCTTTCATTTACCAATAAGTGGAGAATAAAAAAAGATCAAGGTATATCCTTCCCTTATATACATAGGCAGAAAAGATCAATATTTCAGATTTTGATTTATCATAGAGTAAATGATGAGAATGCCCCGATTTTTTCGGGAATTCCAGTTAATGTTTTTTTTAAACAGGCAGAAATACTTAATAAATATTTTAATGTTCTGCCATTGGAAGAACTTGTAGAGAGGGCTGCAAAAGATGATGTTCCCCCTAATGCCGTTGCGATAACGTTTGATGATGGCTACAAAGACAACTATACAAATGCTTTTCCTATACTGAAGAAATATAATTTGCCGGCCACAATCTTCCTGGTAACAGGATCAATTGATTCAGGTACTCCTTTGTGGCATGACCGGGTGTTTAATGCTTTTCGACAAACTAAGACTGCCGCCATTAACATTGATGGTAAAGAATATTCACTGGAAACAATACCGGAAAAACTTATTGCTCTTAATGCCTTTCAGCGAAATCTCTGGATAAGCAATCCCGTTAAGAGGGACAATCTTGTTAATGACCTGATGAATGAATTAGATGTGCAAGATAATAATTGCAGTATAGAACACATGTTAAGCTGGCAGGAAATATGTGAGATGTCAGAGCGCGGGATTACATTTGGTGCCCATACGGTAACACATCCTATTCTTTCGCAAATGCCTCTAGAGGAGGCTGTAGATGAGATTGGAACCTCGAAGAAGACCATTGAAGATCGTATAAAGAAAAAAGTCAGGCTTTTTGCTTATCCGGTTGGCAGAAAGACTGATTTTGATGAGTCCATCAAGCAGGCCTTAAGGGATACCGGCTTTTTAGGTGCGGTAACAACTATCTGGGGAAATAATAATTATCATACTGACCCTGTCGAATTGAAAAGAATAAAGGTATGGGATTCTGACCCTGGGATGTTTGCTATGAGACTAGGTTTTTACAAGATATTTTAACCTGATATCTTTATCGATTGTATTTATATATCTTGTTTAGTATGAATTTAATAAATGCTATTAAGGTATTATTTTGAATAGTAGTAAATCCCTAAAGAAAGGAAATTGATATTTATTGAATTTATTATATGTAGCATCTTCTTCTTATTCCGGTTCTACATTATTGTCTTTTCTGCTTAATATCCATCCAGAAATTTTCACTGTTGGAGAAATGGACAAATTGCACTTTATAGAAGATAAATCGTTCAAATGCTCTTGCGGAGAATTATTGGAGTCCTGTCCTTTTTTCATTCAAATCATTAATGCTTTTAATGAAGACAATATACATTCAAATTTCAGGAAATATGGCACAGCCTATCGCCTTGTGGAAAATGAACGGTTTAACCGTTATTTGACCGGTGGGCTTCCAAGGGTTATTTCCGGTAATTTTCTTGAAAATCTGCGGGATAACCTTGTCTCACACTTGCCTCTGTTTTCTAAAACCCTTGCGTGTCAGGACCGTGCTAATCACAATTTTATTAAAACAGCGCTTTCTTATAGTGGGGCAAATATATTTGTGGATGCGTGCAAAGACCCTTATCGTCTGCGTCATCTCCGTCGAATAAAAGAACTTAACCTGAGTGTTATCTACCTTGTACGAGATATTCGCGGTATTGCTCTTTCAAATCTGGAATTAAAGAAATCGGGATGGGATGCTGCTCTCGTGGCTAAAATGTGGATTCATCAGCAGTTGACTTTCCTTAGGATATTAGATGAATTTCCGTCTGTAATAAAAATCTATTACGAGGACCTTTGTGATTCTGTGGATGAAACTATGGGTGCTATTTATAAATTTATGGACCTTGCACCCCAGCCCTTCCAGGGAGATTTCAAAACTGCTGAACATCACATTCTTGGGAATGTCATGAGGTTAAAGAGTATCAGGAAGATTGTGAAGAATACCCGGTGGGAAAATGAGCTTTCTAAGAAGGAATTGGATGATATCTCCCGTATAGCCCTTGGTTTTGTAAAGAAGAATGATCAGAATCCACTATCAGAAATTATTACACATTATCTTGGCCACTAAATCATGATAGAAATCGTCATTAAGTTCACTAAGATTACAGACATGGGCAGAGTCCTTACGGCTCTGCCCATGTCTATTTGATAATAAGGTTGGATATTTATTTCTATAGTTTTATCCTGAATCAGGAAAGCCGTGCCAGACTGCATTATTCAACGAATATACTGGATTATTACTCACGATATGTACTGGCCTGTCTGATACGGGACAGTCAAACAACTGATGAATTGATCGCTGCAATTGAGAAAGCAAAGGCTGAATCTGTCAGGGTGTTGGGAGAGAACTGTTTCCCGGAGGAAGTACTGCTGGTCAGTGACCAGGGCCGGCAATGAAATCTAAGAAATTCAAGAAATATATTGATGCTTCAATATTCAAACACATATTTGCCAAAGGGCATCACCCTCAGACTATAGGGACGCCGGAGAGATTTAATCAGAGCCGTGAGGCTTCTCCCTGTCCCGATTAGAAGAGTAGAATATGACACAATTACCCATGTTAAGCAGAAATACCAATTTAGATTTTCTACGATTTATTGGAATTTCGTGCATAATTTTAGCTCATATGGGCGTTCCAGGAATAATTTTTTAAGCAAGAAACTTCGATGTTCCTTTAATGGTACTACTGGCAGGGATATCATTCTCTCAATATTCATCAAAAAATTATTCACAATACTATAAATATTTGTATTCAAGATTCATGCGGCTTATTGTTCCAACCTGGATATTTTTAGTATTTTACAATTATATTAATTATCTTCTCAGCGGTGAGACTCCAAGCCTTTATAATTTGCTTCTGCAATTTTCATTAATCGGAGGATCTGACATTGGCATATGGATAATAAGAATATTGTATTCTATGGCAATAATTGCTCCCCTACTGCTTAAAATTAACAATAAAATAGGTAGCAATAAGTCATTTTATATGATGACCATATTAATATACCTTACATATGAAGTGTTATTATATAATTCAAAACAATTTCTCCCTGGAAATATTTTTAAAACAACTGAACTTGCCATGTTTTTCACAGTTTCATATGGATTAATTTTTTTGTATGGTGTGAGATTGTCATCATTGAACAAGAGAGCAATTCAAAGTCATCTATTTCTATTTTTAATTATATTTATTTCTTATTTGGTAATTATTTTTATACAAAATGACAAATTCATACCTACTCAGAAATTTAAATACCCACCTCAAATATACTATCTATCATATGCTCTTTTTATATCCATAACATTATATTACATTACAAAATTCAATAAAATAATAATTGAGAAGTTTAATTTATTTCAATTTATTGGTCGTTCAACATTATGGATTTATTTATGGCATTGGTTTTTTATCAAACTATATGATTACTACAAAATTGATTTTAATTTCTTACTCGAATATATTCTCATTTATTCAGCCACGATTATGTTAGTTTATATTCAAACAAAATTTATATTTTTGGTCGCTTCAAATACAACCCTACAAAAAAAACAAAGCAAGCTTATAATTAAAGTTTTTACGGGGTAAACCGTCTTCTAACAAAGCAATTAATCGGACAGCAAGAAGTGCGGCGGTTTTTTGTTTTTTGAAGGCACAAAAAGCCGAGTAATCTACACGGCTTTTCTGGCTGCCGCTTATCTCAAACGTTGAACTAAACCGATAACGTAAACCACTCGCTGGGAGCTAGAATAGCAAGGCCCAAAATAGATTTATTTACATAAACTTAACAGCAACTCATTGTTTTAGACATTTTTATTGCGTATTGCAAGGAGTCTCTATCACGAGCATAAGCTCCCCGGCCGACGCGTGGGGCGTGTATTTTCGCAATGGCGTTGTCGCAAGTGGCTACGGTGAGACGGTCGGTTACTATGTCAGGTGTGTGCGAGGAGGAGAGTGAGTCGGTTATCGGGTGATTTGGTTTATTTGAGATTGTGGAATGCTCCCTTGGACCTATGCCGTAAACACGCGATAAGTGAGGCAACTTATTATAATTGGAAAGCCAAGTACGGAGTATATTCCCAACCTCTCCATAAGTTTATTATCATAATTTCATTATTATCATTATCAAGTTTTACGCCTTAAATTAGCTGGGGGCTTAGGAGATATTGTATCAGGAGATGTTGTAACTATGACTAAGTACATGCTGTTCCCGTTTTCATTCCCGCCAAGTGAAACCATACCTTTCTGATAAACTTTTGCATAAAGACTGAGAGTGGTATCACTGGTAACAATGTCTTCCCCTGTATCTGTGAAAGATGCCAGCAGCCATGAAGGTTTGGAAGCTGCTCTGTCGTCATATGCAACATAAACCGTAATATCCTGGTTTACATCAAAGGTGAGGAACGATGAACCTGATGCGCCTTTATCGTTATTGGCTGTTTTAATATATGTTTCTCCAAGCAATGAACCGGGTATACTTGTAAAAGTATAACTTCTGTCAGTATATACAAGCTCTCCTGCCTGTAATCCGTTATCAATGACCTCGCAATTATAATTAAGATTAGTGATTTGCAAATTACTTGAAGTTTGACAGTTCCCATCCGCACTATCAATTCGCAGATCACAATCATTGTCAACAGTATCAGAGCATGTTGCATCATCCATGGGCCCTTCTGCTGCTCCGGGATTAATATTTATTTCATTATCATTGCAGTCTAAAGAAGGGTAAGTGCATGTGTTGGATGCAGGATTTCCATAACCGTCTCCGTCGCTGTCTGTGCATATCTCCGCAGGAAGGCAGGTTCCGCTGCTGCAAACATCTCCTCCGCTGCAACCAGGAGAACAATTTATAGTTTGACCACAATTGTTTGTTCTACTACCACAAGTCCAGGATCCGCAAGTTACGCTATCCAGATCAGGAGTGCATGAACTTCCTCCTCCATACCTATACGCCCAAAGCTTACCACCAGTTCCAGAGGTAAGACTTCTAACATATAAATAGAAAAATGCATTGTGTTGTGGAGAATACTTGAAAACCGGATTTGCTGATGAAAAAGCGTCCGTCCCCCCTCTGCCGCCTATTGGTAAAGAATTTCCTGAAAATGTTTGTTGAAACCAATTATCATTAATAACATCATAAATCCACATAGTCAGTCCACTGCCCGTACTATATTTTATTCCAACTAAAACTTTATTTTTTGTATCATAATCAAAATCAGTTATATCTTGGGCACCTGATGGAATATTTGTCATTTCAGCCCATGTATTTTGCACTGCATTATACTTCCACATCTTGCCGCCTTTTCTATTATGAACAAAATGAATTTGCTTGTCGGGTATATATACTGAAAAAAGAGCTCCGCGTTTAAAATTCTCTTCGTCAGGTAAATTACTACTGCGTGTTTCCCACTTACCATTTTCAAAGATAAAAACTCCGTTTGGATCTCCTCCAGCATTTACAATAGCTTGAAATGCATTTAAATCAGGATCATAATCCATAAGATGAGTATGTGAAGTCGAACCACGTGGTGAAAAATTATTTCCTGACACTTTCCACCCGGCTATATTTACCCATTCCATAGAAACAGGATCAAAAGTCCAGGTTCCGCTCCAAAGTACAGCGAATAGTTTTTTATTTATATCATCCCATGCAACTTGCTGATAAGTATGTTCAACATATGGTCTTCCTTTAGATGTTATTTGTGCGGTTCCGGCGCCCCCATATACAGCATCACACGGCGGACTACCATCCACTCTACCATTATAAGGCTCACAGACTTCCGGTAAATAAGATTGGATCCATATATTATTATCTATATCATAAATCTCTACATCATTACCTGGATAACCCCCGTGTCCTCCTCCAAAATAAAACAATTTCCCATCGCCAGATTGAATTCCTGAGTAGCTTCGTGTGATAGGCATTGAAGTAGTTTCAAGATTGTCACTTGACTGGGCATTACGCGGTATATATCTATCAGACGCATTTGGGTCAAGTTCTATCCATGTGTTTGCTGACAAATTTGCAATTTGAGTATTAGATGTAGAGCCCCCTGAACCTCCTGAACCTCCTGAACCCCCTCCATAACGGTATAAATAGATATAAGGATTCGGTGGAGCCTTATAGTCCTCAGGAACATGCTGAGTACTCCCCCCCATGACTAATAAGACATTTTGAATTGGATCAAATATAGCGACATTTCCCCGAGCTCCTAAAGATTCTTTTGGGGGTCCACTCAGAAATGAATAATTAATATCTAATGGTAAATCAGCTTCCCAGGTATTTGTATCAGGATGATAAATATGAAACTTCATTCCAATCCCACTATTACTAAATATCTCAGGCCATAATAAAACTTCATTGTTTGAATCCCAAACAGGCATCATACGATCTTTTGCAGTTCCCACCGGCAGTGGAGGAGGCCAGGTAGGATAGGGAGTATCAATCAAGTATTCCAATTCCTGTGAATCAATATAATATCGATATAATCTGGATTCTGATTGAGCTATAAAATAAATATGCCTGTTTTTTAAGTCTATTGCAGATTGGCTCTTCCACTTGGCCATCTCGGAGATTCCAATTTCCACACCATTTTTATCTTCAGAAAATTGTTTGACTGTCCAGGTATCTGAAACAATATTATAAATATGGACCTCTTCATTTATAAATCGGATAATACTATCTGTAACAGGGTCATACTCCCCATTCTGAATTTCACTTCCGCCGCCCAATTCTGTTCTATCCGGCCAGTCCCATTTTTTTGTAACTGGGTCATAAGTCATTATCTCCTGATAAACCGGAGTAGCAGTATTATTGCCACACTCAAATTTATAATGCTGAAATCCAGGCAGCAACCAAAAAATTTTACGTGTAGTGTCAAAAATCCAGCTAACA
>PVMS01105309.1_pt1 | contig 11183 bp, 9 predicted proteins | sample 1853461 | NCBI WGS metagenome assembly PVMS01 (sample SAMN08582032, study PRJNA380276) | Marine sediment metagenome, whole genome shotgun sequencing project. | isolation source: ocean sediment barecode stripped | collected 2017
GACTGCGCATTGCCGGCCTGGATAAAGGCGTTAATATGCGCAGTCGGAAGAGGTTCGGGAATTACACTGGCAGGCAGATGCCATTGCCAGATTGATGCGTGCACCGCAGGGTTTTATGCGCGCTGCCGCGAAGAATAATATCGAGCAGTTTGCCCGTGATAATGAAATCACCGAGATTAGCTTTGAAGTGGCCGAAAAAGGGCTGGAAATATCACGCGATGCGATGCAGCAACAGGTAGCGAACGGCGAAAGGCCGGCGCCCAGGGCCGGCAAGTGCCCTTTTGCGGGAAAGTTATTGAATAACTCTGATGAGCAAAAAGCCACACTACCCTGGGCAGAAGGTGCAAAGGGCAGGTTAGACCATATACCTGAAGGCTATTGCCGCAACATGACTTACCGGGCAATCGAGTCAATTGCCGCTCAGTCCGGACAGACAGCGATCGATGCAAGCTTCATCGAGTCGATTCTGGCAACTTTTCAAAAAGGCTCGGACAAGGTGCGGCAAAGTCTACCCTGGCATGCAGCAGCCGAGCAAAGCATCGCCAATGCCCCGGCGATGGTGCGCGGCATGTTAATCCAGGCAATCGAAAGCTGGGCAAAACAACAGCAGCAGGCTGAAGTCACCGCCGCCATGGTTGACCAGGTTAAACAGCAATGGAGTCAAAGCGGATTATTTCATCTTGACCCGGCCGACCCGAGAAATAACGACTGAGCTGGTCGCCTGCGTATGCAATCCGAGCGTCTGCAAATTATCGCGATCAATCTTACCCGCCGCTGTAACCTGGCTTGTGCGCATTGTTATCTCGACGCGGAAGCCCTGAGCAAACCTTCCGACCGGGAACTGACCACCCTCGAAGTGAATCAATTGCTGGAGCAGATCGCGCAGCATCATCAACAGGCGATGGTGGTGTTGACCGGTGGCGAACCACTGGTGAGAAGGGACCTGGAAGCGATTTGCGAGTTTGGCCGTGAACTGGGTTTAATGATTGTTATCGGTAGCAATGGCAGCCTGTTAACCGAGCGCCGCGTGCTATCGCTGAAAAAGTCCGGGGCCATGGGTATCGGTATCAGCGTTGACTCACTCGATGCCAAAACCCACGATGAATTTAGAGGTCAGGCGGGCAGCTGGAAAAAAACCATGGCCGGCATCGAGCATTGCCGGAAACATGGGCTCGACTTTCAAATTCATTTTTCCATTACCGATGCCAACCATCACGAAATTGAAGATATTGTTTCGTTTGCGCAATTATCCGGCGCCAGGGTGGTCAATTTCTTTTTTATTATCTGTACTGGACGCGCCGAATCGGTGGGTAATATTTCAGCAGTCAATTACGACGCCAGTATCAGGAAAATCATTCAGTGCCAGCAACAGTACGACGACCTGATTATTCGTCCTCGTTGCGCCCCTTACTTCAAGCGTATTGCCTGGCAGATGGCGCCCGATTCAATGCTCAACAGAATTAGCGGCATGGAAGGCGATGGCTGTATCGCCGGTACTCATTACTGCCGCATCACCCCCGAAGGCGATGTCACTGCCTGCCCTTACATCGAACATTCGGTGGGTAATATTCGCCATCAGGCCTTTGAGGATATCTGGCAGACCGCGGCCGATTTCATTTCGCTGCGGAATCCTGTGCTCAAAGGTAAATGTGGACGCTGTGAATTCCGCAAGCTCTGCGGCGGTTGTCGAGCCAGGCCGGTGGCGGCTGGTATGCAGTTGATGGACGCAGACGAAAGTTGCCTTTACCAACCCCGATGCGGGCAGGTGATTGAGCCAATTGTTGATTTTGCCGGCGAGCAATTAACCTGGTCTGATGATGCGCATCAGAAGCTGGGCCGAATTCCGGGTTTCATTCGTGAGATGGTGAAAAAGAGAACCGAATCCTATGTCGTTGATCTCGGTGAAAAGCTGATCACCATCGAGCATATGCACAGTTGTCAGCTAAACGTTTCGGCAACAAGCTGCCCTGGCAACGCCCGCAAGCCGGTCAGAGTCGAAATGATTAAACATACCGATACGCTGATCATCGGTGGCGGTATTTCAGGTCTGTCAACGGCCTGGTGGCTGGCGCAACGCGGCATCGAGTCGGTTGTGCTGGAGTCCTCTTCGCGGTGTGGCGGATTGATTGACAGTACACAAAAAGATGGCTACCTGACTGACCATGCGGCTTCGATGATGCTCAACTTCGATGCTTCAGTGAACCAGTTTATCAATACCTCGGGGTTACTGAAGCACAGGATAATGCGTAGTGAAATCAGTAAACGTTACCTGTTCAAACAGGGCCAGCTGGTCGAGGTGCCCACCAGCATCCACAAGTTGATGCTTGCGGACCTGTTTTCCGTCAAAACGCGATTGAAATTAATCAGTGAGATCTTTCGGCCCGGCCGACCCGCACACTGGGAAAGCGTCGCAGATTTCATCCGTCGACGCCTGGGACAGGAGATACTCGACCTGGCCATCGACCCTTATGTTTCGGCGGTGCTGGCCTGCGACCCCGAGAAAGCCTGCGCCGCCGCCACCCTGCCCAGGTTGTCGGCGCTGGAGCGTCGGTTTGGCAGCTTTACCATGGGGGTCTTGTTGAAGAAGTTATGGCTGGGGGAAAAAGGTTTGCCGCAACAGGCCTTTACCTTTGCCGGCGGCATGAAAACCCTGACCGGGGTGATCTCTGAAAATACTTCGAGTGACATTCAAACGGGTCAGCGAGTGGTGTCTGTCGAGCCCCTGAGCAGGGGTTGGCGAGTCACCAGCAAAAGTGCCCACAGCGAGAACCAGTTTTATGCCCGACAGATCGTATTTTCAACCCCTGCTGATGTGGCATCTTCACTGTTACGGCCGGTACATGCCGAACTCTCGGATTTACTCGATCAAATCGAGTACGCGCCGATTGCGCAAATACATCTTGGCATCGATCGATCCGCTTTTACGCGGTCGCCGGAGGGCGCGGGCTTTCTCGTGCCGAGCCGGGAAAACTTACCCGTTCGGGGCAGCCTGTGGATGAGCAACCTGATTGGCAACCGCGCGCCGCAAAACAAGCTGCTGGCGAGTAACTTTATCGGCGGCGCCTGCCAGCCGGGGGCAGTCGATAAACCGGATCACTGGCTCGTCGACCAGGCCTTGTCCGCGTTGCAGAAGCTCTGCGGACTCAAGGGTACTCCTGAAATGGTGCGCATAAATCGTCATCGCCAGGGGTTGCCGCTATATCATGGTGAATATGCGAAACTGACAAAATCTATCTACCAGTCGGCTCGGCAATTTCAGGGGCTGCATTTTGTCGCCAACTACTTACAGGGTATTTCGATTCGCGATCGTATCATTCAGGCCAGGCTAGTGGCCGCGGAAATCGAGCACTCCCTTGCAAGAGAAAATAAACCAGCCGGAGACTTTTCCCGCTATGCTCTGCAGCAGGGTTGCCGTTGATATGAGTGTTCCAGGTAATCAGTCGGCCCAGGAGCAAACAGTGATCGGGCCCCGTTTCAACCCGTTGAAAATAATCATTCCGGTGTTGCTGGCGCTGTTATCTATTTCGCTGATAGCGCAGTGGTACGCCAATAACGTTACTTTCCCGCGGTATTGCAACAGCCCGGAGGAAACCCTGAATGCGCTACAGGTGTTACTCCAGGATGAGCCGGTGATTGATAACGATCAAAGAAGGCGATACATGATCGCTGCTAAGATCCTGTTTTTGCACCCGAAAGATTACAATGAAAGCAAATCCGACTACATGCTGCGATTGCGTCATCTGATGCTGGTCAAATGTCAGTAGAACTGCAATATGCTTAGCCACGCATCAGTTCATCAGCTTAGCCAGAACCAACGGCTATTACGTCTGAGCCTGTGGTATGCACTGATTGCGACCCTGCTGCTGGTTTCAGTGATTGTCGTGCATTATCAGCTTTACGTGTCTGCAGAGTCATCGCGACGCAGCGATAGTGAATTGTTGAACCTGGAAGTGGGTAAAACATCGATCGAGACCGAAATCTCGAACATTCAATCAGATGTCAATTTCCTTGCCCGTCAGGCCGAGTTGCATGGTTACTTCGATCATCTCGACACATCGACGCTGCGCATCATGGCGCAGGATTTTGCGTTGTTTGCCAATGAAAAGATCATCTACGACCAGATTCGGTTAATCGATCGTCAAGGCCGGGAAATTATTCGCATCAATAACCAGAATGGCCAATCGGTAATTGTCGGAAAAAGCCAGCTACAGAACAAGGCGAACCGGTATTACTTTACCGAAAGCATGCAGCTGCAGCGTAATGAAATATATGTTTCGCCCTTCGACCTGAATATCGAACATGGGAAAATTCAAATTCCGATTAAACCGGTGATACGCTTTGGAACCCCGGTATTCGACTCTGCCGGCAATAAAATCGGTGTGCTGATTTTGAATTACCTGGGTCATCGTTTGCTGGATAATTTTCGCCTGGCAACATCGAATATCGCCGAACATATCATGATTCTCAATCATGAGGGTTACTGGTTGAGCCATTTTAATCGTGATCTGGAGTGGGGCTTTATGCTCGATCACGATTACACCTTTGCTACCGATTTCAGCGACGAGTGGCAAACCATATCGACCTCGCAAGCGGGTCAGTTCGAGACCGCCAATGGATATTTCAGCTATACCACGATTTATCCCGGGCTTGAAATCAGTGGTGTCAGTAAAGACTTTGACCCTGCAAAGGTCAGGCCTGAATTCTTTAATCGGCCCTGGAACCTGGTGTCGTATATTTCAACCGCCGAACTCAACAATTTGTCAGCGGCGTTTATCAAGGACAACCTGTTTTTCTACCTGTTGCTGTTTTTTATCTTTCTTGCTGCCACTCATATTATTGCCCGCTTGAGAACACGGCATCAAATGGCCGAAATCGAGGTTGAATTTGAACAGCATTTCAGGAAGGTGCTGGAATCGATCGAGCTCAAGGTTCTTGCCATCGACACCAAAGGTACGATCACCTTCTGTAACGATGCCTTACTGAGTTTACTCGGCTGGCAAAGGGATCAACTGATTGGACAAAACTGGTTGGAGGCGCTCGTCGCCGGCCATTGCCAAGCGGAATGCAGTGAACTTTTTAGCAAAACCATTCGACAGGAAATCGAACCGTCTACCCATGAAAGCTGGATGCGGGATCGTTCCGGTAACGAGTACCTGATCCGCTGGCACGATTCATTTCTAAAGGACACGGCGGGTGATCTCATGGGATTGATTTTTATGGGTGAAGACATAACCAGGGAGCGCGAAAATGAAATCAGGATCAGTCACCTGTCGGAAGCCGTCGAACAAAGTCCCGCCTCGGTTGTGCTCACCGATAGTCACGGCATGATCGAATATGTCAATCCGAAATTCGAGCATCTAACAGGTTATCGACTCGATGAAATTAAAGGTAAAAATCCGAGCATTCTCAAATCAGGCGAAACCAGCTCGAAGGACTATTCCGAGCTTTGGGCGAAGATCAAAAAAGGTGAAACCTGGCGTGGAATATTCCATAACCGTAAAAAGAATGGAGAGCTTTACTGGGAATCGGCATCGATTTCAGGCATCCGCAATCCCGCAGGCGAGATCATGCATTTCCTCGCGGTGAAGGAAGACATCACCGAACAAAAAATGCTCGAAGAGCGTTTTCAGCACTGTTTTAACTCGGCGCCGGTTGCCATGGTGATGTCAGATAACAACGGCAAGATCCTGATGGCGAACGACCATTTACGAGAATTATTCGGCTACGAGCAGGCGGAATTGATCGGCGAAGATATTCTAAAGGTCATTCCCGTCGAGGCAAATCCCGGGCAGTTGGTCGAGCAGCCGAATTCCACCCCGATAGAAAATAAGGGTATCGCTGTGGTGGGTAGAGATTTTCTCGCCGAAAAGAAATCAGGAGAGCTATTCCCGGTCGAAATCGGCTTCAGCTCTGCGCCCAGCCTCGAAGGTAAGTTATGCATCTCGGCGGTGATCGATCTGACGGCAAGAATACGACTCGAGAACGAACTACTGCAACGTAACGAAGAGATCAGCCGTAACCAGGCATTAAACAAGGTTGGGCGCATGGCCAACATGATTGCCCATGACTTACGCAACCCGCTGTCGTCGATCAAGATGGGCCTGCAAATCACGCAGAAGCAAGCACCTAATATGACTGCTGAAAATGCCTTCGAGTTAAATCAGATTGCGCTCGATCAAGTTCAGTATATGGAAGAAATTCTTGCTGACCTGATGAGTTATTCGCGTCCCGACGCGCTCAACCTGGAGTGGGTTGATGTTACCAAGGTGATCGAACACAGTATCAGCCTGGTACAGAAAGAAGTCGAAATGACCAACGCGACTATCAATACCTGGTATGAAAAAGGTTTACCGCTGATTAGTGTCGATGTACGCAAACTGCGACAGGTTATCTCCAACCTGCTTGCCAACGCGATCCAGTCTGCCGAGACGCTCGATGATGTTGCGCCAGTCATCAATATCTCGGTTCAGCTGAATCACCATGAAGATGGTCCGGGTATCAAAATTATCGTGGAAGACAATGGATGCGGCATCGATATTGATTCTGTCGAGGAATTATTTGAGCCTTTTTATACAAAACGCGCCAGGGGAACCGGGCTGGGTCTCGCCATAGCGAGGAGATTCGTCGAGCTGCAACAGGGCAGGTTGCAGCTGCAAGCGAGTGAGAAATCTGGATGTACGGCGATTGTCAGGCTAAAAATTGATCCAGCGCAATTAACCGGGTAGCACCTCAACTTAAAATGGCTAAAAATCAGGGAATTAGCAGTACGTGTCAAAAAATACCGGGAATTCATAGAGTATGAGCACAATACTGATAGTTGATGACGATGTCGCGATCTGCAGGACACTGCAATTGCATTACAATAGTCAATCGCATCATGTGATTACTGCGCATAGCGTGAATGACGGCCTGTTGTCGGCGGCATCAAACGACATCGATTTGATCATGCTTGATCTGCAAATGCCTGAAAAAACCGGCCTCGAAGGTATACCTGATTTTCGGGAAGTAGTACCGGAGGTGCCGATTATCATAATTACCGCTTACCACGATATGGAATCAACCATTGCCGCAATGAAATGTGGCGCCGATGACTATATTCATAAACCCGTCGATATCAACGAACTAGACCAGGCGGTTGGGCGCGTGCTGATGCGTGCCGGTGAACAGGATACCAGTTTTTCAATATCCGCCGATGATCCTTATAAAGGTAAGAATAAGTGTTTCAGCATGGCGGGGCATAGCCCGGCAATGCGCGAGATTTACAAAACCATCGGTTTGATTGCCGACAAACCGGTTAATGTTTTGATCATGGGCGAGAGTGGAACCGGCAAGGAGCTGGTGGCGCGTGCTATCCACGAGTCCAGTGATCGCAGGGACGGACCTTATGTCGCAGTCAATTGCGCTGCACTGGTGGAAACCCTGCTCGAGTCAGATCTGTTAGGCCATGAGAAGGGTGCATTTACCGGGGCCGTCAGCAAACAACTGGGTAAGTTTGCGCTGGCTGAAAACGGCACATTGTTTCTTGACGAAGTCGGCGAGCTCTCACCCACGATCCAGGCCAAACTGTTGCGGGTTATCCAGGAAAGGGAGTACACCCCCGTTGGCAGCTCAAAATCCTTTAAAACCAATGCAAGAGTGATTGCGGCCACCAATAACGATTTACAGGAAAAGGTAAAACTCGGCTTGTTCCGCGAAGATTTATATTATCGGCTGCAGGTCGTCAATATCGATATTCCACCGTTAAGGGAGCGTATGGAGGATCTTATGGATTTAATTCAGACTCTGCTCGGGCGAATCAATCGAGAATTGCATAACAGCGTTAGTAGCCTGTCAATGGAGGTCATAAACGCGTTTCATCACTACCACTGGCCTGGCAATATCCGCGAGCTTGAAAATATGTTAACCAAGGCGGTAGCGCTATCGCCAGCCGAAACCATAACGCTCGATCAAATTCCCCGGTTTTTGGTCGAGAAATCGTCCGATGACCTGGAGGGCGTACTGCCGGTGAATACCAGCCTCGATGAACTGGAAAAAAGGCACGTGTTACGCGTGCTCAATTCGACCAGTTGGCACAAGGGCGAAACCTGTAAAATACTCGGCGTTTCACGACCTCGCCTGAGGCGAATCATCAAACAGCATAAGCTGACCGACACCAACGGGTTTGGTGAGCACGAAGTCGAAGCAAGCGAAGAACTCGAAAGAATTGATTCGATAGTGCACTAGAGGTGCATCGATTTAGATATGCTGGACCCGAATGCGAATGGCTCGCTTCGGGCAACTACGATAACACTGTCCGCAACCCGTACATTTATCCAGATCAATTTCCGGGAACGCTGTAGCGCTGTCGCGGACATGAAAACTGATCGCGAAATGCTCACAGGCATCCGCGCAAATTCGACATACCCCGCCATCGTGGTTTACGCAAAATCGGTTGATGATTGCTTTCAATGGCCAGGGTTCGGTGCCAATAAAAGCCATCCTCGACAAGCTGTTATTGTCACAACTATCGACACAGGCAGCGCAAAAAGTACAACCCGCCGCAGAAAAATCCACCACCGGGAAACCCTGTTGATTGTGTTTGATAATCTGCTCGGGGCAACTCGTGAGGCAGGCGTCACATCGGCTGCAGCGTTCGACAAATTGCGCGGCTGTTATAGCCCAGGGCGGGTAGCATTGGTCCGCATAACTCGACAAGCTTCCGCGTAATAATTGTCTTCTCGAAATCAAATAATAACTCTGCCACAGGAGCCAACAAAAATTTGAATCTGCATATTAGCTGATAACCATTCATGCGGATTGATTTATGTCAGATGGGCAGCATGTTTACATATTCAGGGGGGTACTAATGTAATGATTCAATGAGTACTATGTCCGCAGTTTGTTAGATTTCCAGAGAGAAGCAATGATTGAAATACGAAGTAATGAATCCGTTCTAAACGAGGTCTTTGACCTGAAGGGCCTTCGAGTGGCCGATATTGGGTCGGGCGCCGGAGAAATGGTGCGCTATATGACCCGTCAGGGCGCCAGTGTGACGGGGCTGGAGTGCGGCGAACTACAATTGGAGAAAGCCAGGTCTTATCCACCTGAAGGCGATGAAGTTTACCTGGAAGGCGTCGGTCAGGAACAGCCGTTTGATGATAACGCCTTTGACGCGATTACATTTTTCAATTCCCTGCACCATGTTCCGCTCGAACATATGGCGAGCGCACTGGCCGAGGCAAAACGTGTGGTCAAGCCTGCCGGTACGGTTTACGTGGCAGAGCCCATCGCCTCCGGCAGCGGGTTTGAGTTGCATGCTCCTGTTGACGATGAAACTTCGGTTCGAACTGCAGCATATGATGCTATTCGTAACGCAGCTGCTCATGGCCTCACGCAGGTTCAGGAAGTTTTCTATGATACCGTTTACCACTATGAAAACTTTGCTGCCTTCAAAGACGATATGATCCGCATCGATCCCACGCGCCGTGCTCCCTTCGAGGCAGTAGAGGATGATCTTCGTAGTGCCTTTGGACGACTCGGCGTCCCGGAAGCAGCAGGCCTTCGCTTTGATCAACCTATGCGAGTGAACGTATTGGTGAGGCGTTGACGGCGGAAGTGCCTGGTGACTAATTTTGAAATTTTCATCTATGCCTTGTTGTGGTTGAGTTTCGGATTTGTCCACTCGCTGCTGGCGAGGGCGTCAACCAAGCGGTTGTTGCAGCCGCTTTTCGGACGAGCTTACCGGTTTAGCTATAACCTGTTTTCAGCCCTGCATATCGGGCTCGTCATCATCGGCGGGCAAATAGTGTTGGGCGAAAATTCGCTAAAGTTCGAGTTGGGAAATGCATTTACTTTGCTTGCAGTCGCCTGTCAGGTGGCAGGGGCCTGTGTCATTGTGCTGGGCCTTAGGCAATATGACCTGGGGCGCTTTTCAGGGACTACCCAGCTATTTCGTGATGACGACGCAAGCGCTGATGAAGAGCCGTTGCATATTACCGGAATGCATCGTTACGTACGACACCCGCTGTACCTGGGCGCTTACCTGTACCTGCTGGGCGGGGCAGTAAGTGAATTTGGGCTGCAGACCGCTCTTTGGGGTTGCCTGTATTTATGGATTGGAACCTGGTTTGAAGAGCGCAGCCTGGTTAGCCAGTATGGCCGCGCCTACATCGAATACAAAGAAAAAGTACCTGCCATTTTGCCGTTTAGAGGCCGTGCAATCGAGTAGTAATATACTGCCCCCCCGATTACCCCGATTACCGACTTACACCGCTTTCAGTTGAGCCGTTGTTGCGTTTTCAATATTTACGCCGGCTCTGGCGACGGCGTTCAACACGGCGCGCAATGAAGCGCCGACAATATCTTCACTACATCCGGCGCGGCAAAAGCGGCTTCCATCGATGTTTAATTGCACGTTGGCCATGGCTTCGGATTGTTCATTGTCACCGAGCGTGTGCTCGCTGTAGTCCACCAGTACCAGCCGCGAATCCAGTTTGCTGTTAATCGCACTGACGAAGGCGTCGAGGATGCCTTTGCCTGCGCTGGAAATTTCCACTCGCCCGGTCTCCGTCACCAGCATTGCGCTTAACTGATCAGAACCTTTGGCTCTTGACGCCTGGTAGCTTTCAACGCTAATCGGTTTGTCGACATCGATATAGGTGTGCTGGAATATTTTCCATATTTGCGCGGTTGAAACTTCGGTTTCACTCTGCTCGGCGAATTTCTGCACATGCGGGCTGAAATCAACCTGTAACCAGCGCGGTAAAATCAACCCGTAGTCCTGTTCGAGTACATAGGCGACTCCGCCCTTGCCGGACTGGCTGTTGATGCGGATAACTTCCTGGTAGGTTCTGCCTACATCTCGCGGATCGATCGGCAGGTAAGCGACTTGCCAGTGCGCATCGGGACCTTGGAGCCGGCGTCCTGCTCGTCGATAGCCAGGCACTTGTTGATCGCATCCTGATGGCTGCCCGAGAAAGCCGCGAATACCAGCTCACCCGCATAAGGATGCCGCGGATGCACGGCCAACTGGGTGCAGGCTTCGACCACATTGATAATTCGGTCCATATCCGAAAAATCCAGCTGCGGGTCGATCCCCTGGCTGTATAGGTTCATCGCCATGGTGACGATGTCCATATTGCCGGTACGTTCACCGTTGCCAAGCAGGGTACCCTCGATGCGGTCGGCGCCCGCCATCACGCCCC
>PVMS01107037.1_pt1 | contig 11183 bp, 6 predicted proteins | sample 1853461 | NCBI WGS metagenome assembly PVMS01 (sample SAMN08582032, study PRJNA380276) | Marine sediment metagenome, whole genome shotgun sequencing project. | isolation source: ocean sediment barecode stripped | collected 2017
CCTTTTTGTTTTCAATCCGAATTTTGGCTTCGATAGACACCACTACAACTATTATCTCGGCCCTGTCAACGATCTCATTCATGGAAAATCCCTTCTTGTCGACATCAATTGCCAGTACGGAGTGCTGGTCATCTATTTTCTTGCACTTCTATTCAAGTCCGGGAGCTTCCCGCTCTCCTATCCAGGGTTCTCTTGCATCATAAACGTGTTATTGGTCGCACAGTTCGGCTTCGTCTACCTGCTCTTGAGGCGTATTCTCGATGGCCAACTCTTTCCAATCGTCACCCTCGTGCTCGTGATCGCGACAAATGCCTTTGCTCCCTGGAACCACCCCGGCTTCTATCCATCAACTGGCCCATTGAGATTCGGACTCGTCTTTCTGCTGCTCGCTGTCGCCAGTTTTCGGTCAGGCTCCCCAGGGAGGATCAGATCCTGCTCGGTACTCATGCTCATGGTTGTTGCGATTGCCTCAGTGTGGAGCCTCGAGACATTCGTGTTCGTCATTGCGGCTCACGTTGCGATGCTCGCCCACGAGGCCGCTGCAACACAGTCGACGCTATACGACAGCATGACCCGGTTCGGCCGATCTCTCGTGTCGACCGTCGTAGCGATCGCGATCGCCCACCTATTGTTGGCGATCGACATTCAGCTACGAGCCGGGGAATGGCCCCATTGGGGGCGCTATCTGGCATATGTCGCGCTATACGGCACGGAGGGATTTGGAACGCTGGCGATCAATCCCTGGAGCCCGTGGGCAATCATCGTCGCCATCTATTTCGTGTCGCTACTGATCCTGTTGTATCAGCTGGCGGGAGAGCAGCGAGGATCCAGACTTTGCGAGCGCACCGTCGTCGCAGGCCTTACGGCGTTCGGCATCGCTCAGACTTCGTATTTCGTGGGTCGCTCACACCCAGAGAGCTTGTATCACATCTGTATCCCAGCCCTCATTCTCGCATTCTATTGGCTGGTGCGGGTCTGTGGTTCTATCCCGCCTGCGTTTTTTCCGCTCAATCGCATTTTGCGCATACGGGACCGCGGCAGCACTGCTTCTTGCCGTCGCGCCAAGTGTCCCGGAGCAGTGGGGCCAGACCGTCGCGTCTGTTGTCTGGCCCGGAGAGCGAACTGGCCGCGAACCGTTCTCGTTCGGTCAGCGGAGCCGCCCGGTTGTCGGGGAGGCCATGGCTCTGATGGAGAAGCACGCAGGAACGGAAGAACGCGTAGCGCTGTTTTTGAAACCGGGGCATACCACCGAAGCTTTGTTCCTGAGCGGTCGGACCCACGTCTTCCCGCTCAGCCATCCCCAACAGGATGCCATCGCACGATCCGCTGCAGATCGTGCCCTGAGTTTCGAGCACGATCTACAGCCGGGTGATTTTCTCTTCGTCGCATCAGAGCCGGCGGGTCTCAATGGGTTGCAAAGTCGGATCGCCTCGAGATTGCGAACGGAGTTCGATTTCCAACCTGTGGATGCGACCCGCTATGTTCGTGTCATCAGGCTCGAGCCCAAGCGCGCTGAGCGGCGTTGACGGGTGAGTGACCGTCAGGAGGTCAAGGATGATCGAGCGCTCCCGCGCTAGAAGCAGCGGGCGTGCCGAGGGTGTCTTCGTCGCCCTGATCGTGGTCGCGCTGGTTTCGGTGCTGGTCTTCGTTGCTGTCGCTTCCACGGGTTGGAGGCTGCGACACGATGCGCCGATCATGTTCTATCAGGCATTCCTGATGGATCGGCTCGGCTTCGTTCCGTATCGCGACTTCTTCGATATGAACATGCCTGGCACCTACCTCGCCTATCTCGGAATCGGGAAGATTTTTGGATATTCCGACTTTCCGATTCGCATGGCCGATTTGCTGCTGCTCGGGGCAATCTCGGCCACGACATTCGCCTTCACGCGGCGTATTTCCGGCCGCGCCGCGTGCGTAGCGCCAGCTCTGTTTGCGTTGCTCTACCTCCGTCTCGGGCCCGACGTGGCGTTGCAGCGGGAATGCCTGGTGGTGCTGGCGGTGGGGCTCGGAGTGCTCGCCGCCGTCTCCTCGCTCAGATTGCCGCTGCGCAGTGCTTTGTCCGGTCTCGCCGTCGGATTCGCAACCACCGTGAAGCCACAGGCGGCAATCGCGCTGCTTCCGCTCGTCGCGTGGCTGGTCGTGGATGTCCGTGGAGCCGGCACGACCCGACGACCCCTCGCCATCGGAATGGCGTACGGTCTCGCGGGCTTTGTTGCTCCGCTCGGGTTCGCGTTCGCGTGGATTCTTTACGTCGGCGCACTCGACGATTTCATCCACTCGGTGAATTACCTCCGGTATTACGGAGCACTCACCTTCGATCACTATACGATCGAGGGCTGGGACCGGCTGGCCTACATGGCCCAGCAGCTCTCGCGGCTAGGAGGGTATCGATGGTGGTTGGTCATTGCCGCCGCAGGGATCTACACAAGTCTTCGTCACGGAACCCTCGACACGATGCAGCGACGTCAAGTGGGTCTTCATCTGGGAATGCTCGCGAGTTTTGCACTTTATCCAGCGAGTTCGGGTCAATTCTGGGAGTACCACTGGCTTCCGCTTGGTTACTGGCTGTGCGTTGCTTCATCCCTGACGCTTGTGGTGCTACGAGCTGGCACTCCACGTCTGGTGCGCTGGGGCTCGCCGCTCGCCATGCTGGTGCTCTCTCTTCATGTCACCGACGCCGCGAGAGGCTTTGAAGCCCACCTCCGCCACGGAGCACATCCACCCAAAGAGGCTCGCGCGGACCGGATCGCAGCTTTTCTAACGGAACACGTGCGCGAAGGCGACACGGTGCAGCCTCTCGACTGGGCCGCAGTCGGAGTCGTCCACGGCATGCTGCTCGCCGAGGCCTCTCCTGCAACATCATTCCTATATTCCTTCCACTTCTACCACCACGTCTCCACGACCTACATCCAGGATTTGCGGGCCCGATTCATCCAGGAGTTCGATGAAGCAGATCCTGCCTTTGTCGTCGAGGGGCGCCGCGGACCCGGGCTGCCTTGGGTATGGGGCGAAGACACGACGATGCACTTTCCCGCACTCGAACAGCGCCTACGGGATCGCTATGTCCGCGTTCGTCAGTCCCCGATGTTCACGATCTGGGAAAATCAGAACCACGTCGGGCGCAGCGGCGTGCGCGACCCGCGCAGCGATCAGTCGATGTAACCGAGTTCTCGAAGCTCTCGGAGGGTCTGTTCGTCCAACTCGCCCGGCGACTCGTTGTTGGTCGTGTCGCGAGCAATGTACGCATCGAGAGCAAATCGCAGCGTTTGTATATCGCGCTTTTCGGAAGCCGCTAGCAGATTGTGTCGCTCTCTCCGATCCGCTTTCAGATTGTAGAGCTCCGCGGTGTCCTGATTGGCATCGAGCAGCAGCTTGAGGTCGTCCTTCACAACCGAGAAGTGGCGCAGATGCTCACCGTCGTAGTGAAACTGAGACTCCGAGAAGATCAGATGCGGATCGCCATCCAGGAGACTCTTGCCATCGATTCCGAGTGGGATCGGCAGCCCGAGCGCGTCGAGTACGGTCGGCAGGATGCTGATCGACGCCGCGACCGGCGCGCGTTGAATGCTCGCTGAGCTGCCCGGAATACGGATGAATAGCGGAACCCGAAGCAGTTCGTTGTACACGGTCTTCACGTGCTCACAGCTCCCGTGATCCCAGAATTCCTCTCCGTGATCCGAGGTCAGGATGACGATCGTGTCCTCGAGCAGCCCACTTTTCTGGAGATGTTCGAAGAAGCGGCCTAGCGAGGCGTCCACCTCCCGAATTTCACTGTCGTAGAGGGCTTCGACATACTGTTGTACGTCTCGATTCGACGGCACTGAGTCCGGACGAAGCCTTCGCGATCGATCCGGAAGATCCTCATAGCGACAAAATTCATTCTGCCGGGCACGAGCCGAAAGCTCGGGATTCACCGGGAGATAGTAATTCGTCTGCGGCGAATAAGGTGTGTGCATGTCGTATCCGTGCAGAAACAAGAAGAATGGCTGAGACTCTGTCTTATCGGCCAGCGCCTGGTCGAACAGGGCGGCGAGATCGCTTCGTAGCTCGGCGCGAAGATCGACGTCGAGATCCGCCCGGGCGATCACCGGTCGCAGGTACCCTCCACCGTGAAGCGCGACGGTGTAGTACCCCTTCGATCGCAGCAGGTTGAATATCGTGTTGCGGATGGTCAAGCTGGGGATGCGCGGTCCATAATTCACGCTGTGTTTGCCGGGATAGAGCCCGGTGAACATGGAGGCGTGTGCTGGAGCGGTCCAGCCCGACTGACTGATCGCCTGCGTGAACATGATTCCGCTGGAAAAGAATTCGCAGATCTCGGGACTCGTGGCCCGCTCGTAGTCGTAGCAGCTGAGATGATCGGCGCGCAGCGTGTCGACTGAGATCAGGATGACATTGCAACCCGGGCACTCGGGATGCGACCCGGTCTTCACCCGGTCGTCCGCGCAGCCGAGCCAGAAGATCGCGAATAGCGGTGCAACCAGCGATGCGACGCGGTTGAGATACTCGCCCGGGTGACTCCTCGCTCCGGGTGGACTCATAGGCCTCTTTTCTCCGCAGAACGCCCCAATCAGACTAGCGGGAGGTCCGTTGCCAATCGACCTCGAGCAGTCCAGCCCGATGGTTGAGCGTTGCCACGAAGCAACGTAGATTGTCGTATCCGATGAAGGACAAGGATCGGGAATTCCCCGCGCTTCTGCGCGAATCTGACGCGGCTGGAATCGCAGAGAGCGATCTCCTGGTCGACACACTCGAAGAAGAGGGTCCGTGAAGGTCCCGCGTAGTCCCGGCATACCGCAACGGAAGAGGCGTCCCCTGGCAAGCGCCGCCTTGTTGGTCGCCTCACTGACGCTGTCTGTGATCGTATTGGAGCTGCTCCTCGAAAGGTACGCCCCGAAGCTGAAACCCTATTCCGCTGCGTTCACAGGTCCGCGCATGCCGTTCACCTCGAGTCCCTATCTTCCGGCAACGACTCCGCAGGGTAGGACTTTTCACCACAAGAGTCCGGAATTCGATGTCGTGTATCACTTCAACGAATATGGGTACCGAGGTAAGTATCCCCAGCAACTCGAGAAGATACCGGGAATCCGGAGGATCCTGGTCCTGGGTGATTCATTCGCACTGGGTTGGGGTAATGATCTGGAAGACACGTTCGTCCAAATAATTTCGGACGATCTTGAAGCCGATCACTACGAAGTAATCAACGCCGGCTATCGCGGTTACCTCACGCCGGATGCCTATTACGCTTATCTTCAAAAAGAGGGGATGGAACTCGAACCCGATGTCGTGATCGTCGTTCTGTTCAGCGGTAACGACATCACGGAGATACGAGACAATGTGTGGCTATCGCTCGATGCGCGCGGCATGCCGTTGGAACTGAAAACGACTCGATTGTACACAGACTATAACGGAGACTTCCTTTTTCCTCCGGGATCCAGAGAGAAACTGGTTCGCTGGAACTACCGAATTCCCGTTCTGAGAGAGAGTCGCACATTCATCGGTGTTACCCAGCTGATCAACAAGATCTTCTCCGCCCGACCCTTCTACCAACGGAGCTATACGCTATTTGGAAAACTACAAAAACCTCAATCCGCCGAGGAGGGATGGCGGAGATTCAAACTGACCGTTGAATCTCTCAATCACCTGAGCAAGGATCGAGGTGTGACGATCATGTTTGCATTGATCGCACCCAGTCCCCACCGTTGGAAGGAGGACAGCGGACAAACGTTGAGCAGAATGCGGAATATCGTCAGACAGTCAGGGGCGTCGCTACTGGATCTCCATCCGCACTTGACTTCCGATGATTACATCTCAGAGGGGCACTTCAACGAAGCCGGGAATGAAATCGTTGCGCGGAAGACGATTGAATTCTTGAGAAACACCCCGTCCCTTCTGCCCGCGGTCGAAGTGGATTGAGCCCGGCGATGTCGTCTGATGAAAGGATGCCCCCGGCTGGGCTTCTCTCCCGTCCGTCTCTCGGTGCGGTGAGACCCCCCGCGTCAGGGAAGCGGCTGCGCTCGTGGCTCGCGCTGCTGCTGCTTGGAGTTGTTTCCACGGCAGCCAATGGTGCGCGGGCGGATGAATCGGATCGTCCGCCCAACGTCATCATCATTCTCACGGACGATCAGGGCTACGCCGACGTCGGGGTCTACGGTGCCAAGGGGTTCGACACACCCCACCTGGATACACTCGCCGCAGGCGGGATGCGATTTACCCAGTTCTACGTCGCCGAGTCGACTTGCTCGCCTTCGAGAGCCGCGCTGCTGACCGGGAGCTATCCGATGCGGATCGGTCTTCCGAGCATACTGGAGCCGCGCAGTACGACCGGTCTCAATCCCGACGAAGTGACGTTGGCGGAGCTGCTGAAGCAGCAGGATTTTGCGACAGCCGCGATCGGAAAATGGCATCTGGGAGATCATCCTCTCTTCCTGCCGACCAATCACGGTTTCGACAGCTACTTCGGGCTGCCCTACTCAAACGATTACAGCCCCGATCCTAAAAACAATCATCGGAAAGCGGCGCGGGAGTACCCAATGCTGCCGCTGCTTCGCGATACGACCATCATCGAGCGAGAGCCGGACCAGGCGACGCTGACCCGGCGCTACACCGAAGAAGCCGTTGCCTTCATCGAGGCGCACCGCGATCAGCCGTTCTTTCTCTACCTCGCACATTCGTTTCCGCACGTGCCCCTTTACGTCTCGAATTCATTCAAAGGCAGTTCCGAGCGAGGCCTGTACGGCGACGTCATCCAGGAGATCGATTGGTCCGTGGGTCGGGTAATGGAGACGCTCGAGCGCCTGGACCTCGACACGCGGACGCTGGTTTTCTTCACCTCCGACAATGGCCCGTGGCTCGCCTACGGTGACCACGGCGGTTCCGCGGGGCCGCTCCGGGAGGGTAAATTTACGACGTTCGAGGGCGGTCATCGGGTTCCCGCCATCGCGCGTTGGCCGGGCCGGATTCCTGCGGGTTCGGTCTCGGATGAGCTGGTGACGGCAATGGATCTGCTGCCCACGATCGCCCGGCTGGTCGGCGCCGAGGTGCCCACCGATCGGGTGATCGACGGACGCGATATTTGGCCGATCGTTTCAGGTCAACCGGGAGCGAGGAGTCCACACGAAAGATTCCTCTATTACTACTCGGGTCAACTACAGGCCGTACGTAGCGGAAAGTGGAAGCTTCACGTACCACACCCATACGTGACTCTGACCGCTGGCGGGGCTGGGAGCGGCGGCGCTCTGGGTCGGAGCAAGGGGGCACGGATCGCGATGGCGTTATTCGACCTGGAGAGTGATGTCGGCGAGACGACGAACGTCATCGATGAGCACCCCGAAGTGCTCCGAGCACTGATGTCGTTCATCATGCAGGGTCGAGCGGAGCTGGGCGATAGACTCACTCGCAGATCGGGAAGCGGAACGCGTGAACCGGGGCGCGTGGCGCGGCCGTGGAAGGCACAGCTGTCTCGACCGCACTAGAAAGATGCCAGCTATCGGTGGTTGAGTTCTACGGCATGATCGAGCCCTTCGCGTTGGCTTTGGACCTCACTGGAGCGCGGCCCAGCGGTCCATTTGCTAGTCTGTTTCACGCGATCGATGATCGGCGTGATTGCACCCCCGATTTCGTTCACACATGCACACAGTCGAACTCTTGAAAACCGCCGCGAGCGGACGTCGCTGGTATGCAAGGCTGGGAGCGCAGGCCGCTCTGGTCTTCGTCTACTTGTTCTTCGTCTGGCGTTTTCGGTTCATCTGCGACGATGCCTTCATCACCTACCGGTACGCGAAGAATCTGGCGCTGGGCAACGGGCCGCGCTTCAACCTGGGCGACGCGGGTCCAGTAGAGGGCTACTCGAACTTCCTGTGGATGCTCATTGCTACTGGATTCGAATATCTGGGTCTCGACACACCCGATTGGATGCGTGTCCTGTCCACACTCTGCGGGGTCTGGCTGCTGTTGGCAGTCGTTCGTTTCGTCTCGAGACGCATGGAGCTCGCTGCTGTTCCGACGCTTCTGTGCGGGTTGTTCCTGGCCACTCAACCAACCTTTACCATGTGGAGCACCGGCGGCCTCGCGACGGTACCGACCGCACTGTTTCTCTTTCTGGGTTTCGAGTGTCTGCTGGGTGACCCCGACCGGCCGCGCGGGATTCGGGGCGGGCTGTGCCTGCTCACGGCGAGCTTGCTGCGTGCCGATGCCGCGCTTTGGTCCGGTCTGATTCTCGTCTCGAGCCTGCTGGTGTGGACGCGTCGCCGCGATCAGAAGCTGTGGCGCGCGGGTTGGCTGGCGGCCGGTATTTTCGTCGCCGGAATCGGTGCTCACGTGCTCTGGCGTTACAGTTTTTATGGGGATTACCTGCCTCATACGGCGCGCATCCGGACTGGGATCACACTGGCGCATGTCGAGCGCGGTGTGAAGTACGTCCTCTCCAATCTGGGCACGATGCCCGCGACGGCCGTGGCGCTGTGGATCGGAGTCATCGCGCTGGTCCGACGCCGTTCGGCGGTGTGCGCAGTGGCGCTGGCGATGGTCCTAGCGACGCTGGGTTATGCCGTATTCGTCGGCGGAGACTTCATGGCCATGGGGCGCTTGACGATGCCGATGGTGCCGTTCCTGGTACTGCTCCTGGCGTCCGGCTGGCGCGTCTACGATTCACGAAGAAAAGAACGGGTGGCGATCTCCATCCTGACTCTGCTTTGCATCGCGACCTCGGTGATGGCAAACTTCGACAGCTTCCTGACCACCGAATCGTTCCGCCGCCGGGTCCACTTTCGCCTCTCCAACATGCAGAACTCGCATTGGACCGAGGTCGACATGTGGAAGCAGATGAAGGGAAACGCGGAGGAGTGGACTCGGCTTGGGAAGGCACTCAAGGAATTGACGAAGCCGGGCGAGTCGATGGTGGTCGGTCCGGTAGGTGCCATCGGCTACTACTCCGGCCTTCACATTTACGACCAGTACGGCCTCGTCAGTCGCGAAGTGATCGAGATCGAACCGCCACTCGTGCTCGGCTCGCCAGGGCATGACCGAATGGTGACCTATCCCTTTTTTCTGAGGCAGCGGCCGACCTATCTGATGTGGCCAATGATCATCGATGCCGGGGTGGAGCCCGATCCCGCGCTGGTCAAGCACCTTCGAGCCTATCATCGCGATTGGGTCGACATCGATGTCAGGGAAATTCCAGCTGTGATGGAGCGTCCACCGGGTGAGGTCTTCTGGATGATCCGACTCAAGACGAAGCTCTGAATGGGAACGTGACCGCGGCCTGAACGACGGATGCCGGCCGGCTGAAAGAGGGATGTCGTATGGCGGAGAGCGGGGGATGGAAGCGCACGTGGCTTCGGCTTTCGGTCTGCGCAGCCGTTCTCGGTGGACTGGGCGGTCTCGCGCTGTCTGGGTCCGAACATGGTGCGGATCACCTCTACCGAAACGGTCTCTGGCGCGTCGGTCTGGAGGCGCTGCGGGAAGAGCTCCACCGATCTCTGATCTGGGCCGTCGGGATTGTCGCGGTCGCATGGCTCGCAGACTGGGTCGTCAGTCGGCTCGATTCCGATCGACACCCATCGGATTCCAAGACTTCGCCTTTCGTCGCTTCGTGCCATCGGATTCGAACCCGGTTCATGAACGGCCTGTTTCAAGTGATCGACCGGATTCTCGTGCCAGCCGGCGCGATCTGCGCCGCAGCCATCATCGCGGTCGAGTTCACGACGAGATGGGGATTTTCGGAGCCCGCGCCGAGCGCTCCCAATATCGTGCTGATCACGGTCGATACATTTCGAGCCGACCACCTCGGGAGCTACGGCTACCACCGTCCGACCTCACCCCAGCTGGACGAGCTCGCAGCGCGCGGCTTGCGTTTCGATCACGTCTGGAGTCAGGCGCCGTGGACGCTTCCCAGTATGGCGACCGTACACACCTCGCTCTACCCATCGCGACACGGCGCAGTCAGCGCAGAGACGCCACTTTCCAGGAAGTGGGTGACACTCGCCGAGGTGCTTCAAAATGGTGGCTATCGCACTCTGGCGGTGGTTTCGCACTTGTTCGTCGGGCGCCGACTCGGTCTCGACCAGGGCTTCGAGTTTTTCGATGAATCGAACGCTCGTGGTGACGACGCCGTTACCTCGCCGCGGATCACCGTGACAGCGCTCAAGGCACTGAATGGCGAGATGCGGGTGTCAGAGCCGTTCTTTCTGTGGGTGCACTACTACGATCCGCACTTCAGCTACGTGCGGCAGGAGAAGTTCGGTTTTGCCGACGGCTACCGGGGCGCACTGCGATCGCCCATCCAGGCCACCAAGCTGAAGGAGCTCGAACGAGACGCTCAGCCCGATGACATCGCGTTCATCGAGTCGGTCTACGACGAGGAGATCGCGATGACCGATGAGTGGATCGGTCACCTCGTTCGCGGCGTCAACAGACTCGTTGAAGATCGCCCCACCTGGTTCTTCGTGACCGGGGACCACGGCGAGTATTTCATGGAACACGAGCGGCTGGGCCACGGACGCGACGTCTACGAGGAGCTGATTCGCGTGCCCCTGATCGTGGCCGGTGATCTCGATCCGGCCTTGCAGGGACGGGTCGTGAAGGAAACGGTCGAGCTTGCCAGCCTGGCGCGAACGATCACGCGTCTGGCCGGATTGAATTCGGAGCGGTTCGGTGGCGAGGATCTGCTCGAGTTGGCGCGCTCGGGCGGAGAGCCGAGATTGAGCTTCAGTGAGGGCATCTACGCCTGGGGTGTCGATGATCGCAAGCTGGGAGTCGTATCTCGAGACGGCTGGAAAATGATCCACAATCTCGATCGCAAGACTTTCGAGCTGTACCACCTGGGAGACGATCCCGACGAGTCGAGGAATCTGTGGGGAGTCGGGGACGAGAACGCGGTAGAGGCCGGCGAACGCCTGCAGACGGCACTGCGAGCGTTCGACTTCCAGTTCGAGCGTCCAGCGGCCGTCATCGAGCTGACTGACGAGGAGAGGGAGCAGCTTCGCACGCTCGGTTACGCCGAATGATTCGACTCGGAACGACACGAAACGAGGTGTGGGTTGGTCTGCTCCTCTTCCTCGCTGCTCTCGCGGTTCGCCTCGGCTTCCTCTACGACATCTCGGACAGCCCGAGCTTCCTTCATCCGCTCGTCGACGCGAAGACTCACAGCGGCCTTGCGCAAATACTCCTGGAGTCCGAAGAGA